>Ga0307979_1000355_pt1 | contig 30664 bp, 22 predicted proteins | sample OrgLakmetage1058_FD_201833 | JGI IMG/M metagenome (GOLD analysis project Ga0307979, IMG submission 201833) | Saline water microbial communities from Organic Lake, Antarctica - #1058 | ecosystem: Environmental > Aquatic > Non-marine Saline and Alkaline > Saline | place: Antarctica: Organic Lake...
GGGAAAGTTCGTTAATTCTTCGGTTCCCTAAAAGTTCCCGGAACTGCACTAACGAAAGACCGGCACTGACCCTATCTAAATTTCCACAATATTTCAATATTTCAAATAATGCTTCTGGATTTTTGCTTGCTTCCGTATAAAAATTCTGCAATATCTGCACACGTCTTCATTCTCTCTCTCTTGTCACTTGTCATAGTAAAACAGCGCTATTATAACATTTGACGTGACGACGTAACCTATCGTCTGTCGTCTTTTAAACACTAGCACGCCAGCTGCCATTCACTCTCCGCCTCCATCTTTGCTCAAGGTGCTACCGCGCCATTATCTCAGCTATGGATGGCGTGGATGAGCGCCGAGCCTCAGTCTTGCATGCAATGTATGATGGTGTGACGCCTGCGGGGACTGTCGGTCTCGAGTACGGCAAGCAACAGCCAGCAGCAACACGCATTGCGACCCTAACCATAGGCCTCAAAATGAAGTCGGCCTTGCGTCTCTTCTTGAGGAAGGTCAGATACGTAAACGGGAAGAAGCTCGCAGAAAATTCGGATTCTGCATCGGATGATCAGGCTAATGAATATCCGCAACAGTCTCTTGACGAGCGAACATTAGAGCGCAGGTCGTCAATTGTTGTATCAATGAACGAATATATGTTCCGTCGGCTTCTGGTGGAAGATAAGGTCAGTCGTGGTGTGCACGAAGCTTCATTCACTCAATTTGTTGTGAACAAAAAATGCTGTACGTAAGTAAGTCCTCGTTTGGTTACAGTCGTTACGGTAGATTACCAGCGTTCAACAGACAAGACGTATATTACTGCGCATCTGCGTTTTATTTTGAAGTGTCTGATTGTAATGTGGCCATTTACCATTTGACTATCAACAGGTCAATGCCGGGGTCGTATTTGATGTAGCCGATGGAACTGATGTTCCAGTGGAGTACCAGGCTAACTTGGAAATGTACGACGACGAACACCAACGCATGCGGTCAGAAAACAAGGTATAATTTTGATGTGCTTGCATCATTTTTGCCACCTCCCTCGATGAAGTCTCAAGCCATTTCCATATCTTTGATGTGATAGCGGTCGGTATTATTTGCGGAAGAAGTTCGGCGTATTTGGGCCTTCCTTGTGCCTCAAAATTTCTTGCCTAAAGACCAGTTCATCAAATTCTTTACGAAGAGTGCGCTTATCTTGGTTCCACCGCCACTGGATAGAGGGGCTGTGCTGCGAACTGCCACCGAAGACTGGGCTCGTGATCTTGAGCGGGCACAAGAACAGAAGATGACAAATGAAACGGGTGATGAGTTATCCTTCGGTGCTTTTTATAAAGCGATATACGAACTTGTCGATACCTGGTGCGAATCAGCGGAGATTGCCGAGTATATGGATATGATCCGCCGCCTGATTGGTGGGGTCACAGAGCTGGACTCTTCTGGGGCTATGGTATGGCGGAGCGATTCTGATATCGTGTACGATAGGCATTTCTCGATGGTGGGTGATGATTCTGACGAAGTTCTTGAAACTGGAGAAGCTGGTGATGCTGACGAAGAAGTCGGTGCTGGACAAGATCAAGGATTAAATATTCAAGATACTATTTTTGAAGAGGACAAAAAAAACAGCATTTTGCGCCCTATGACTGCTAAGCGGAGGAAGAAGAAGGAATTCGTCTTGCCAATTGAAAAGATCAACGACTTGATCGCTGCGATATTTCAAGCCAAACAAAAGTCAGACCTATGGGCCACCAAAAGTGAGTTCGGATCATTCATCCGATTCGACAGATTTGTTCTTCGGTACTTTATGCTGCAAGTGGGCATGCTCGGTGTAGCCCGGAGGCACCTCCGACTTTTTGTACGATCTGCAGTCAAACACCTCCATATGTCATCAAATGGGCGTGAGGAGTTGCCGCGAATCTACCTTTTCTGTTGTCTTACGGGCCTAGAATCTCCGTCCCCAAATACTGAATATAACCCACGCCTTTCAGCGGAGTACTTCCAACCTGCGCTTCGAAGCCTGTTTCCGAATCCAATGACTATCGAAGCTGGTTTTCTGGTGCGCAAATCCAAACAGGACGCAACATATCCTGCTGTTGCCACTACAGAATTAGAGAAAGCATGCGTTCCACTTACTCTTCAAAAGGTGGTGGGAGGGAAAGTTGCTATTGATCACTATAGGCGTGATCTCGGCCCATATACGGCAAAAGGCTTGTGCAATCTTGATCTTGGACTAGCTTTTGCATTGTCTCTCTGGGTCTTTATGGATGCAATGCGTGGGATGCGCGAAAGAGCAGCACTGCGTACACTACAACAGTGCTTCCGACGGAAGAAAGATGCCAAAGCGACCAATGAGGCTGAAGTAGCTGGCGAGGCGGCGAAGGACGAATCAAATGAGGTGGCAAAGGATGTAAGTGAAACTGGTACCTCTCCGCCAAGCGAGGCAACAAAACAAGAAAGTGTGGCAGACAACTATTCACCTGATGAGGCGGCAAAAGAAGAAAGCGACGCAATTTGCTTTCCACCTCTAGGATCAACGAACGAGGACCCTGCAGCACCGGCAGATGAGGCGATAATTGAAGATAATGAAGCAAATGCAGATTCACCAAATGTTGAGGTACCGCCTCTATCGCGTTTAACTGAACAGCTTTATGAGGCTCGGAATTTAGACGCCCAATTGAATAGTCAAGGATTCCTAGCCGAAGCTACTTGAGTAACGGCGTGAGTTGATTTCTAATTTCACCTATGATGATAACTTTTGCTCAACGCTCAACGCCCACTACCTACTTGCGACTTCATTAATACTCAATATCAGATACCAGGCTGGACTCTGGCCCTTCGGTGTCACGGCGGAAGTATGAATCTCTACTAACCATTACCAACCCATACCACCAATAAGAAATACCAATAACCCATACCACCCACAATTTCCAATGAAATCCCAATAAAAGCATATAGGAAGATAGGTAGGAAATTATGTAGGATTTAGTAGTAGTATGGATGGTGGTATTTAAGTATGGTCCGCCGTGACATCCGGGGCCAATATGTCCATCAACAACATGATCACTCCTAGTGCTAGTATTGCCCTTTGCATCATCATGGCCTTCAATTCCAGTTTCTCAGACCTGTTTCTAATACAGCCATTGCCACTTCTGTGGCCGCTCGGGCTTGTCGTTGAAGTGAGAAGTGGAGGAGGCCGATTATATGGCTACGTAGTAACGTAGTTGCGCAACGCAATAAGCAGTAACAGTAAGAGCGAAGACAAAAGAATTTTGACACAAACACCCGAAGGGCCGGAATCAGAGGGCTACGTAAAAACGCAACGCAATGCAGCTTCTAAGAAAGTTACGAATGATCTGTACTGTGGACTAACGTTTTGATTTAGAAGGGGCCAACGGGCAGAAACAAAACACAAAGCAGCTTGAAAAATAAAAACGAAAATGAATTATGACGTCATAGACACACATGCCCAAGTAGCCGAGCTGGTGCTGCACTTGGAATAAAGTACTATGCTTGTGGTGGCGGCGGCTTCAGCGATGCAACGTCTCCTGGTCCCACTTCTAGGATAATTCGTTTTCAGCGCGGGGATTTGAAATTGTAACTGTTCTTCTCGTTTCCCGCCTTCGTCTTCTCTTCTTGTCCTGGTTCTGCGCCTAACTGCCGATTCCGGCGTATTACCTGCTTAGCTGTCTCATACGGCTACTCCACCTGTGCGACCAAGGTTGCCGTTCCGTCGTCCCGCACCTCATTGCTTGCTGGCATAGTGCATTTTGGCGCACTCAGCAACACGACTAGCCATGGAAGTGAGTTCAGCGGTCGAAAGTTGTACTCTTCTCCTTGCTCTAGGAGTGCCGCTCAAAAGATGAGACCCCGCCCGCAGAGGAGGGGAAGAAGAATCGCACCCATCCCTGAGCAATTTGATACAGGCCCCGAAGGGCCGGAATTAGAAGGCTAGCACAAAGGAATTCAACAAGTGTGTGCCTTAAGCAATTTCATGACTCCATTATTTGCCGTTTTTTTCCTGTGCCAGATGATTGGCTAAAAAAGATGTAAAAGTGGCCGTTTGTTGTTCGATCATTTGATGAGTTGATGAGTGTGAGAGTTGTTAGATGTTAGGGTGAAGGCGTTATCATGTCATCATGGAGCTTGCTTTGACGTTTATTCCCATTTGTAACAGTACCTGCATCTGCATCATTCGAGACAAGAAATGTACCTCTGATCTCGACGAATGTATCTTCTGAATGCTTTACTATACATTTCGAGTAGAGAGAATGTATGCCGCACAACTTAAACAAGGACCTAACCTTAGGAAGCAGACGAGGCCAGCCAAAGCAGTCGTCATCAAGGGTAGCCAAACAAGACTCAGGTATATTGTGCGTGGAACTCGTAGAAGCCACAGATGATTTTCACGATTTAAAAAAATAGAAAACACACAAATGAAGCAAGCACACTCCCTGGCTATGGTGCTCAGCCATGGTTCCCATGCTTAGTACGTTCCTCTTCTGGCCTCCTTTCGTTTTATGCGAAACTTCATGCTCTTGCCTGTCCTTTCATCCTATTGCAGTCAATGTCACACCTTTGGCTGGTCGCGAGAGCTTTGGTATGCAGCTTCGAAAGAAATTTTGGCAGCATCTTCTCTTCTCCTAGTGACCTATCTTGCGCTTGCGTCATGGGGCATGTACGAGGACGGCCTTCGTGGAATCGATATACCGTGCGTGTATAATTCTAAATCATTGTAGCTATTTCGAATTAAATTGCGCTTTGCTTTAAGTCAGCTCTGAGCGAATAATGGATGTGTTTTGAATTTATTTTTGTTCTCCTCGAAGATATTTCCTGGCGTGCACTCTCACGACTGTTGGATTCGGCGACTTATCCCCACAGTCGCAACACGCGCGCCTTGCGGCGATTCTTTTCCTTCCATTCGGCCTAATTGTGGTTAGTTTTGGTATTGCTAACTTAGAAGCTTTCGCTAAATCAAAAGTAAGTGCAGTATCCTCAACGAAGGAAAGTAGCCTACACTCAGACACCCAAGAGCTGGCATCGTCGAATAATGACCTGTTGAAGCCATGAAGTTGGCGTGCGGCGTGGGATCAAGTGAAAAACTCCATGGTGGTGCAAATTATGTCACTGCTACGCAATTACGTTTTAATCATAATCATTGGAGCTGTTTTCTTCTTTTTCAATGAGCAAGAACGCAGACTCCAAGAATAGCGCCGTGATGTGGATATGACGCTCGTGGATGCATTTTATTTTGCCACTGTGACTGCAACTACCGTAGGTTACGGGCACAATATCTGGCCAGTTTCTCATGGAGCAAAACTCTTTATGATTTTCTATTTCTTTGCTTCGACCGGTGTTGTTGGTGCAGCAATTGGCAATCTTGCATCTTTATACGTTGAGCGGATACGCGAGGAAATCAACACAAAGCTTATGTAAGTTCGTGTAGTCCTTCATATATGTCATATAAATGCCTTGATTCAATAGCTGTGTGCAAAATTACTCTATTTTCACTAGAAATTCGATGGTCTGGGTGCACAAGGCCGACTTACACCACACTGGGGTCATATTTCAGTCTGATTACGTCCTCTTTAAATTACAGCAAATGATGGCAGTCGATGTCGACATTCTGAACCGTCTCACAAAACGCTTTGAAGAGCTTGATGTAGACCACAGTCGCCTTCTTCGCGTGGGCGAAGAAGTGCCTTCAAGCGAGATGGTATCAGAAATGCAAGAGACAATGAAGAAAACAGGCGAATCGCTTCAATCTCAATGGAAATATAAACGTAAAGAACTTGTCGATAAATATAGACAGACAAGTCAGCACGGACTTCTCGAGTCAGCTCTTGGTGGTGGTGATAAACCCATCAAGCTGAATGATTGCCACGACTTCGCGTGGAGTCGCACTCTCTGGAGGAATGCATCTCTAGAAGCTGGGAAGTTTATATTCAAGCTCTTATGTGCTTATCTTTTTCTTGGATATTTGCTCATGGCCTATTACGACCCATCAATCGCGAATGGCAATTGGTTTACTGTGGAAGGATGGTATTTTTTGTCAGCCACCATGACAACAGTGGGTATTGGCGATTATGCGCCAGAAACGCAGCTAAGCCGAGTCTTTGCGGTTTTAATGATTCCTTCTGGACTTGTAGTCCTCAGTATGGTTCTGGCAGGAATTTCAATGTATAAAAACTCGTTCACTCCAACATTAAAGGCCGACCCAGTAGCTTCTTATCGTTTGGCTGAGGCCCAGAAGTTATTTGAAATGATGGATGTCAACAACGACGGTGTACTGACTCGTGAAGAGGTTATGAAGAAATCTTTTGAGTGCTTAAAAATGTCAAATAATGAAGCTGGTGTATTATTTGACTCACTCGACCTCGATAAAAGTGGCAGCCTGGAGATAGGGAAGATCGAGAATCAAAATCATGGTGCCGTTTGGGATTCTGTTCCATTGCGCTTCGTCTTTTTAGTTTTGAAACTTTACAGTACAGTAGCACTGGGGGCAATATATTTCAAGCTTCACGGTCAGTATGGTTCAAAAGACTTTCTTTCGTGGATTGACTGTTTTTATTGGGCGACTGTTGTGTCCACTTCTGTGGGATATGGCGATATAACTCCCAGCACCTACGGAGAAAAGCTATTCTTGACATTTTATATGCTGTTTTCAACGGTCATTACTGCCCAAGTTCTCTCGTCTATGATAAGTCTTTACGTAAATGACGTGGTGGCCGAGCAAATTGTAGAACAACTAATTGACTCCACGATTTGGGTGCACAAGGCAGACTTAAGCGACCCTTCTGAAAAGGAGCATCACGGCTTTATTACAGAGGCTGATTTCGGTACTGAAAAATAATAACCAAAGAAGTGCATAGCTTGTCCTGTCCTTTAAGTGTTTATAATCATTTCATAAATTATGTGACCGATGTGTTTTTGTTCTTGTTTGATTTGTACGCTGTGTGCCTTTCTTATTTCAGTTTTATTCAAGCTGATACAGATGCAAAAAGTGGACGAAGAAGTGCTTGAGCGACTAATTGACCGATTTTTCGAGCTCGATCCGGATAAATCAGGAAGCCTCTCTATTGGAGTGGAGATTCCTGGTAAAGATCAGGTTACTGAAATGAAAGCAATGATTGAAGGCACTGGCATGACACTACAAGAAGCATGGAAGAAGTATTTATCGAATAGTTACCGCTTTCGTGCTGGTGTCGTCTCACCTGTCGACGTTGTCGAAGAAGACGAGGTTGTGAAGGAGAGTGAGCTTAGTCAGCTCGTGGGTCCATCAGCTGATGCCTCCGAGCCGAAGAATCTTGGTTCACTTGGGGCCGACGGCGTGAGTGAAGACGTCACGAATAAAGACTTAGAAGCCACAGAATCTCTTAGTACGCCGCCAGCTCTATCCACATTAGACGGCCGGGTCTCGAACAGAATAAAGTTGTCCAAAGTGCATTGTCTGGAGACTTCAAAGTGACTTAATGAATTAAAGCTATGTGAGCCGTGGACTCTAAGAATTCCAAAAGTATTCTAATTCATATGCCACGTGGATTACTTTTTAGGAAATAATAATTCCACTTATAAATGCCTTTGGCACAAATGATCTTCTTCTAACAAATGATTCAGCACAACTCTTCCAAAATGGGTATTGCTATGAAGGTGCTTGCTGGGGAATTGATATGTCATGTGCTGCGAGCACCTTGCATTGGGTTAGGTAGGAAACAGAGTTCCGTGTGTTGTTGATGAGGGCTTTGTAAATAGCCTTGAACGCAACGCACAAATTTAGTAAATCGCTTGCTGATGTAAGTCCTCCAAAATGTGAGCTCTTTATCTCTTTGTAGTTGTTGCGGCGTGCTGTGTCTTCAAGCAAGAGTCAAGCCCTTCAAAAATGGTGATGGTGGATGTGTTCAGTCGCACCACTACAAGAATGTGCCATTTACCAAATGTATAATGCTTCTTGTCTCTAGTTGACATTTCGATATTAAGTTGTGATACTAATCATTTGAAGATCACAGTACAATGAGGAATAGAGGGAGCGCAAAATTTTCATCTTGGAGCATTGGAAAACGAAGATAACTCTCTTTCGGAAAACGAGGACATTTCTTTTATCACTTGAAGCACGGGTTCACTCTTCCGTTTATGAGTTTTTTTCTTTTGTAATAATTTCGAAATTTTCTTAGTGGCTAGAACTGCTTTCACCGCTGCTCTTAGCTTCGACTTTGCGTTCCAGACTCTTAATTTTACCAGGGCCTTTCCGAGGTCGTTCGTGGAAAGTGAATTCTCGTCGCTTGAGAACCATGGGTGCAAAAGAGCTTCCCGAGCTGTTAGCCGCATGGAAGGATCTACTTGCAGCAGCTTCATGATAAGATCCTTACAATCTTCACTAACGCAACTCCACCACTTTTGTTCGAAGGTGAACACCCCTTCGCAGATGTTTTGATAGAGATCGTCGGTTGTTGCATTTGAGTTTTGATGAAAGGGAGGATAACCACCAAGCAAAATATACAAGAGAACTCCAAATGACCACACATCGACCTCAACACCATAGTTTTGCTTCATAATGATTTCAGGTGCGATGTAAAGTGGCGAGCCACATTGTTGAGTCTGGTTTCGCCCACAGCATTGGACAGCGAAGCCAAAATCAGCGAGAACAAAGTCGGCATCGTCATTTTCACACCTCATTAAAAGGTTCTCAGGCTTCAAGTCACGACTATGAATGCAACAAATCAAATTCAATTATATCATGAGATCATGAGACAAATTGACTCATCAAGAGTGATAAAAAGTAACGAATATCAATAACGTAAGGTAAATAAAGAGAGGAAATGCGTAGACAACTATGAGTGGTGTATACAATTGAATTCAAACTTACTGCGCGATTTCACGATCATGCATGTAGATCAGGATGTCGAGAATTACGATGCAAGAGCTCCTAGCATCATTTTCGCTATAAACCGTTTTTGCTCTGATTCGATCAAAGAATTCTCCACCAGGTACGAGTTCTAAAATCATCCAAACCCACCCATTTTCGGTATCGTCGTAGAAGTCGTAGCACTTGATAATGTGCTCGTGCGACAGAGCCATAAGTATTTCACTCTCTCGAACTATATCCGATTCTCCTTTGTTAACGTCTTTAGCTGGTACACATTTAAGTGCAAACGCTTCTCCAGTGCTTCGTTTATGTCCTTTCAAGACTTTCGCATCACCTCCTTCTCCAAGCACTTCAAGCGGCGAGGCGAAGCAGTAATTAGAGAAAAAGGTATCGTCTATTGATTTGAGACCAAACGGTAACTCAGGATAGAAATTGTGTTTTCGCTGCTGTTTGGTGTGCAAGTCAACTCCTGCTGGGTGACCTAAAGCTGAGCCCATTGTGGCTGTGAATGCTATGAATAAGGTTTTCTAGCTTGGCTCTCGATGAGATCGAACTATGATTCTAGAGGAAGAAGTACCCCATACTAGTAGGGATAAGGTTCGTTGTTATTTAGCGTAAAAAGTTTGGTCAACTGATCTACATGTACTTTTTAAAATCCAAATCTGTACTAAAGTACGTAATAAGTAACGTAATGTAATTACATGGTAATAGTCCAGAGAGAGGGCAGGCACCTACATTTTACTCATGCGCAAAGATTGAAGGTTGATGAACTCGCATAGGCATGTCCTTATGTTCTTTCTCCTTTGTATTACTCCAAAAAGCCCCAAAGAGAAAGTGGTGACGTGGTTAACGAGAGATCGGAATTATACGCCATGTGCCCCTCACATCCCATCATACAGTAAGCGTTAAATGCACATACATCTCATATATATACAAACATAAAGGTCAAAGGTCAACATACTATATCTACTCATGAGGAGTTAGTCGCCTTCGAGTGCCAGCAGAAAGTTCCTGAAATTATGTCGACAGCATGATTAGTGGTAACAATTGAATTATATTTATCTAATGAGAGGAAGGCCTCCTCGATAAGATTATGGAAAGAAGAAAGACCATTATCATGTAATTATTTCTTCAGCAATTTCATATCCACACTTTCATTGTCGTTTCAATTTGAAGCGTGACGGCCACTTGAACGGTCGGTGAAGAAGAAAAGCAAGGATGAAGATACGCTCAATCTCCTTAGAGTTCAAGGGCGTTGTTCGCGTGCATCGAGTGAGTACAATCATACTTCTGCGCGCAGTATTGATAACAATAATTGGAAATCACTATATTGATGCACATTGGATAATGCAGCAACAATGCTCAATGCAGCTGCCACGCTGTGATTCAAATGTCCCGTAATCCAATATATAACACATAAATTCTGTCTCCACTACTATATAGATCCATTTCCCAAAGATGTATTATTGAAGTTACACTTCGCGATTCAAACTCTTCTATATCGTGAATGGCTATCAGGATGCGGAGAAAGTTATCATTGAATTCGTTTACGATAATACTACTTGGCAACTACCTTTCCCTGATTTGCGGACGCAGATGGATCGGCGATGGCGATATGCGAAACGCAGAACGCCCGGTCCTGTACTTAGTCCTTACTTCGCGCTCTTCCCTCTTCGCTATGCATATCCCAGCTAACTGCCAGTGTTAGATGAGAAGCAGCTACGTGGCCTTTTTATCGCAGGAGATGGCGTGTTTTTATATGTTCATTATATTCAAGGTTGCGTTTCACGTCCACGCGGCTGTAAATTTCCTTTCCGCGCGATTTAAGCGTGATTCACGGGCAAAATTTACCTCTAGGGCATTTTTCGTGCGAACGTTAATCATTTCGGTATCTTTGGAAATAAAATTTATGCGTGATTTACACGGAATTCCTAACGCAGATCATATAGCATGAACTTTAAAACGCAATGGCCTTTTGTGGTTTTGTGCTTACCGATATCCGAGTTCAGGACTCAGACTGCATTCTTTTTATCTGTGGGGGTTTTCGAGAAGGACACACGAATCAGGAAACAACGGGAATATAGGACCTCTCTTCAAGTACAGTGTGTTTCCCATCACGTTGCCTTAGAAGCGCCCGGTTTTACGGCTCGTTTTGTTTCATCTGAACTTTCAAGCCGCAGCTCGGTGAAGCGCACCCTTAATTCACCTGTCACACTTCGAAGCACTGCACAAGGCACCGGTGCTACCCCAACGACCACTTTTTTAGAGTCGCTCCTGCCTGTAGCATCAAGTGCTGCAACAGCTGCGGTAGCCTCTGCACTTAATTTGGTAGTGCCTGCACCCTCCTCGGCAGCTGTGGTGCCTGCTTCTGACGCCATTTCGCCCTGCACTCCTGCGCTTCTTCCTGCTGCCGTATCCGTGCTGACAGATTCGCTGCTCTCACCGGTCAACCTCTGCGCAGCAATGGCAGCGATGGCAGCAGCTCGAGCGGCTGCTCGAGAGCCCAACGGATGCGCCGTGTTTTCGACTACGTCTGGTGGCAGATCCACTTCAACACAGGCGTCCACCAGAAAGCCTGCAGAGGGATGGAGAAATGAGTCAACCTCATCGTACGGATACATGCATATACTGTCTTGCTGCACAGCGTTCACAATAGAAAGATTTCTAAGATAAATTTATGTTTTAAAAACTCAAATTGCGCACTGAAATGCGGGAAAAACAGTTTACCAGTGCCGGGTTCCAATTCGCGAGTCAGCTTGTTCGAGCAGTACGGATCTGACGGTTGGGTTCGACAACTGGTGAATGTCACACGGTACGTGCCGCCAGAAGGCTTGGACGAGGCTGAAGAAGTCTCAGCATTATTATCAGACGAAGAGGAGGTCGCTTCTTTCGTCCAGGTACCCTCCCAGTATTCGTACCTGTTGCAGGCGATTTAGATATATGTGAACTTCGCGACGAAGTACTGCAGTAGATAGGAAACTTTTAGCGCTCTAGTTAGTTGCAGACAAGTATAAACAAATGCTCGAATCTTTCGATGGTGAATAATCGACGCACCCTCCCCAATAGAGGGCTTCCGAGACGCCTGCGCCTCGCCCACGCCGTTGCATGCGCCGCCGCTGCCCTCCGACGTCATGGCTCCCCAGCTCGCACGTGCCGTTGGTGTACATGGTCCTGGAAAGACAGCACGCAGTGGTATGAATTTAAGATTCTTGCTTTCAAACAAAGAGTCAGTGATGACAAACCAAGGACCATTTGATCGTCAAGTTGGGCGCCTATGAAGACAAGAAGCATGCACTGACGAAGCCATACAATTTCCGGAGGCTAGCTAAGCACTTACAATTCAGTGGTGTACACGGTACCGCCTCCAATTTCTGCCGATTCGAAAGAGCTTCGGCTCGCGTCCAGGAACGGTACTAAAGGCTCTGCAACTGTTTCTTTGCCCTGCCGTGCTCGGCGCCGCTCTGCCATGGTGCTCCCATTTCGCCCACCTTTGCGACTGGGCTGAGGAGAAGGTGAAGGAGGACTAGCAGCTGCCGTGGGTGACACAGCGGTACTGGCTTCAGTGGGTGTGTCAGCGACGTCAGCTGCCACCGAAGAATTTCCTGATTCCGCGGGAGGCTCCAAGCAATTGTTGGCTGGAGCTGGAGCTGCTGGAGACGCCTGTGCTCGAGGCGGGGTGTTCGGTATGGGTGGTGGCTTGGCTGCGACTAGATCGGAATCTGGCGAGTTAGGAGGTGATTCCCGAGAAACTGCACTTTTAGGAGATACATTATTTGAATCAGACTTTGGCGTAGAAAATGCAAACCCTGCAGCTGCGAGGCTGGCCTCTTTCGCTGCCTCGTGTGTAGCGTCTTGGTCTGCTTTTCGTGCTTCAAGATACTTCACCACAGCTGCCTCAAGGACAGGCTTAAGCGCTTCTGCACGTGCAGCGGGAAGGGCATCTAGATAAACCCTTCGAAGATCCTCAATAAGAGTAGCACTTGCTTCTGCCTGGCGCGTGCGAAGCGAGTCTATGATAGCCACCAGTAGCGCAACGTCATGCGGTGCAGCGGACGAGGCTCCTGCACCCATAAATAAACCTGGTTCATTACATGTACATCCCCAAAATGAAAATTAATTATAAATTGTCACACGTTACGAACGAGAGAGTAATTAGGAGAGCGCCTAGCTTACTTCACGCTGAGACTTGCGACTTGCGACTGTATGGTTCCCAGATTCCCAAACAGGAAGTACGAGTGGAGACGAGAGGTGGTGCAACGTTCGTTCGGCACAACTTGTTTTTCCAACAACCAACAACAACGGTTAGGACGATTGAAGGACTGGGTAGGAGATGGTTGCTTCTTTGATTTTTCTGCTGCTTTTGCTGGAAGCTGCTCAAGAAACACCGCTCGACCGCTCGAAGTCTCGTAAAAGCAACGAACTGCCCAACAGCACGACAGCTCAACGGCCCTACGACTACAGCCGCCAATCTAGCTAGACTGAACTACTTGACGTGCTGCTTCTTTCCAAATATTCGGAGCTTCGACACACTATCGTTAGTGATTGCTTATCGTCGGCTTACCAATAAAGCCGTACACGTTGTGTTAGACAAGTAGCTATACAGAAGTAGCTTAGCGTTTAAAAAGAATCAGTACACCTGAAGTCAAACGATCCTTCTTTTCAAAGGTTTCAATCTTTCTCAGATTAGTTCGCCAGATGAGCTCTTCGCCTTGCGATAATTCATAGACTCAACGCATCGGGACGTTAAACGCTTTCTACAGACCGTGCTTCAGAATTGCTAACTTAGCTGCATTTTCAACGGAGAGGAAATAAAAGAGAGAATCACTATTTTGAATGAATGCAAAGGAAGAGCGTAATAGAAAAGCTTGATTTTTTTTTCAGTTCTCAAAGACATGGGCAGTGGTGCAACGAAGCCAGTACAACTGCTTCACAAAGCTACTATTGCGGCAGATGAATCAAAGTAAGGGTACTAGCACTAGATTGGTTCCATTGTCGTTCTGCTTGCGTTTTATATCCTGCGACTTGAAATATCTCACACAAATACACCCATATATACCCGCGTACGACAATATTATTCCAGGTATGGCTCCTCGCCTGCTTATTGGGACAATCGCTACTTGAACGAGTTTGGCCAGCAGTACGACTGGCTGCAGCGCTACGGTTCCCCGGAAGAAGACTCGGAGCTGCGCCAAGTGATCCGCGAATTCGTGCCGCTGCGAGCCTACATTCTCAATTTAGGCGCGGGCATCAGCCGCATGAGCGAGGACATGAACGCAGACGGGTACTGCACGATCTTAAACGTTGACGTGTCAGGCACGGCAGTCCGCCTCATGACTGACCACTACAAGCGCCGGTTTGGGAAGTGGGTCTACAAAGTGGAACCGACGTGCAGGAGGCTGTACGCGCGAAGAACACCCGTACATGGGAACGCGACAGATACCGCTCTGCACCAAACGCTGACTCGGTTGGGCATTGGCAACGCAATTGATTGGCTCATGGGCCTCGGTAAGATGGCAGTGTACTTGCGTCCGTGTTGATGCAATGATTGCCCTGTAGTACAGGAATTTAAATTACGCACCTTTCTTTACAATCTCAATGCTTAACGTTTCACGTGCACGCCCTAGTTTTCGGCGCGCGTGCGAACCTGCCATCTCTCATGCACCTACGCTATTAACCTACTTATGTAGGCCTCGAAACCATTGCGCCCTGTTTTCGTGAAGCGGAAATATCATCGCCCCGCGACTTGGTTCTCCTAGACCCAGACGGACTCGTTAGATTTATGGAGGTGAGGCGAATAAAGTCTGTATTGCGTTGGTGCCCTCTTGCAGATTGCTGCTAAACCACAATGAAGCGCACGTGTGCATTTGTGTGTGTGTGTGTGTTTTACTTTACCAACTATTCATGCATGTGCAGTTGATCGACGCATTCATGGAAGAGCGGGAACGGCAAGAGCAGGGGGCTCGGGGCGTTCTGGTGCCGCAAACCCAAGGCCCAGCCGCGGTGGCTCCGCCGCCGGGTGTGGACGCCCAGGGGCGCACCCCCGCCATGCGAATCCAGGAAGAAACCGTGAAATTACGGGTTTACCTGGGCTTCGACGTGGAGCAAGGCGGCGCGGGCCGCTGTTTCCAAGGCGGCGACTCGTTTGTGGTGGTGGAGCGACGGCAAGACGGCGCGCAGGTCCGTGTGCTCTGTGGGTGCTTGAGTGCTTGTGTACATGATGTATTTTTGTCATAAGTCGTGAAGATGCCTATGTGTCCGCCGTGTTTTTATGGCATTGTTTGCACGATTTCTGGTCATTTTTTAAACTGTTTTTCGCCTCGATTTGTCCTTTATTCTTTACTGCTTCACATAGGAGCACTTGCGGCTGTTCAGCGGTGGTTGGGTCTTGAGCAAGTCGCCCGTTACTTTTGAACCTCTGGCCACCGAATTTCGGCAAATGCCCGGTGGGCTGTACTCTAGTACAGCACCACTACATCTCCTTCCTTTTTGTAACCTGTTGGGATTTTGTTGGCTACTTTTTGATTGACTTCTTCACGCTTGAAAGTGCAATCTATGCAACCACCGCGCCAATTTATTCAAGTCCCATTCCATTCTTTTTGATGAAATTTATTCGTCGATGCTCTTTCCTTTTTCTCCTCTCTCTCTCTGGCTGTACATTAGGTGGCTACCCCCCCATGTCGACCATTTTAGACCCCAAACAAGCCAACGCCGACATGCCATTCTTGCCCGCCCTCGACTACAAGCAAATGAATGGCCTCGGCCTGAACGAAATCGAGGACGACACTTTCGATTGCGTGCTGGTGAAAGGCACGGTCGATGCGATGTTGTGCGCAGGCCACGCGGGACGTGAAAATGCCCTCTTGTTGCTGGCCGAAGCCTACCGGGTGCTTAAACCCACGGGCATATTTATTTGTATCAGGTATGCAGGAGGAGAGTAATACGGCCTGTTTTTATGGCGCCAACATTTCCTTTCCTTCTTATGGCTAGTCAACGGCATTTTTTGTTTCCAAGTGCTTCTGATTGATTCTTATTCCTCTTCCTCTTCCCTTTTTCACAATTTTACACGCCATTACGCACGTGCATATCTTCCCGCGCACGTAAACACCCCCTGTAGCCACGGCGGCGACCATCCGGATTTGGTGAACCGGCGAGAGCTGTTCTTGGAAGACTTTGGCACTTTCAAGTGGAAATTAGCTCAGCGAGCGTTGCCGAAGCCTATGGCACCGGGGCAATTTCATCAGGTGAGATGGCCTTACCACAACGGCAGCAGCCGTTGATTGTTTCGCGACTCTTTCACTTTCTGCGTGCTTGTGCTCACTGCTTTATTGAATATCCCATGTTTTAAAATCCTTTATGCGCAGGCTTACATCTGCGTGCCACAGCCTACTGTAGCGGGTGAAATTTGGGATGCTGACGAGGCACAAGACAAAGTGCTCACTTAATGCCACTGTAAGGTTTACTTTATGACATAAGGAAACCGCCAGAAAACAGAGGAAGGGCATGTGGTTCATGAAAGCGCCTATACTTAGTATTCATTTAAACATTGGCCATCCTTTGCCATGAATAGGGGCGAGGCCAAAAGGAAAGGCCATAATTCTCCTGCTAGCTGTAGGGCCAAAACGCCAGTTTATGTGTGTGGTTATTATATCACCAACGGACCCCGCTCTAATATTTTAGTTATACTTAGCCCTCACACTTACGCGCAGGTCCTATATTTGGATTTAATATTTAACCATGGATGACTCAGGAATTTCATACCGAGAGCAATGGGAATGGGCCATGGAAAGCTATATGGCTATGGCTAAGGAGCTGGAACTTCTTAAGATATGATAACCAGGTGCGATAGATATAGGGCATATATATTGTATTTCATATGTATCATTCCAAGTGCCCTGCCAGTTCAGCCACTGCTCGGTCTGAAGCTGCTTGCAACCGCAGCCATCGAACGAAGTGGGGGCTGCTGCTGCTGCCGGGGGGCTGGCTTGACCTACCATATCTCCCTCCTGCTGCTGCTGCTGCTGCTGCTAGACCTCCACCTGCCGATGTTGTAGTTTGTGTACCTGGGGCTAGGTCTAAATGTGCAACTTCCTTCTGCAGAGCTGCCAAGGCGCTCTCGAAGGCAGAGTTCAAGTGAGCTGGGCCGTAGCGCCTGGAGAGGTCCTTGACCTAACCACACACCAATAGGGGCCCAAACACAGGAACAGAAGGTGAAATGGATAAACAAATCAAATAGAAATACAACTTATTTAGAATATATAAAAAAAAAACAGAGTGAATTGAGCATGCGTGTACATGATTACAACACATGACTAAAAGTTTTCCACCACCTGTGCACCATCGGGAAGTCTCCGCCTCACAAAGCCATCTAATGCAGCCAGCTCTGTGCTATCGGCAGCTGCAAGGTCTACTTCTACGGCACCCCGCCCAACATCATCAACACAAACATCGCAACTGCTGCTGCTGCTGCTACCATCGCCAACGCTGCCATCGTTACTGCTGCCGTCTCCATCTTTACGGCTGCTGCCACTGCCAAAAACCCGCTTCGAAACCTTCGGTAGCATTGCATCTGCGCTGCATACTTTTGCTACAAATATGTTGTTAGCACTACTACTGTCGCTACTTGCATGTGAAGTAAAGGAGACTGCTGCAGCGAGTAGAGCATCCGAGCTTCCATCACCGCTGCTGCTGCCGCTGCCGTCAACTAGACCAACCTTTCCTTGATTCATTCCATCACTGAAGAGGCTTTTATTACAAGACAAAAGGCTTCGGAGTGCATGAGCAAGCTCGGAAGGTGCCTGCTTGTGCCTTACTTCTAAAGTTCGGCTCACACGGGGGCTGGCAGCTGTTGTGGCAATCCTATTACCACTAGCTGCTTTCATGGATCGAGGTGCAAGCCGCACAGCGGCTACAGGATTAGCACATATTTCATCCACACGCAGCGACAAGCGCCCTAAGCATTGCAACTGGCGTGACGAAAGAGGACTGCGATCGCCACCGCAATCGCTTCGAGCATTGTGACGAAGATCTAGCCACAGGTCCACGTCCAGAGTGTTGGCTGAGGAGCGAGCAAGCGACGGTAAAAGTGGCGGCAACGCAAGCGAAGCACTGAGGGCGGCCTTGTGGCGTGTACCCGAGCTCATTGCATGGGCTTCTCCTGCAGCACTCATGGTAGCGCCGTCCATTCCACTGCCACCACTACCACTGCGACTATTCCTGGAACAAGGCGATAGTAGCAGCGCAGCGGAGGCTGTTACTGTTTCTCCTCGTAGCACCTGTCCCGCTGCAACTGCACCTGCTGAAAGGTCAATGGTTGCAGTCACCAGAAGAGATGGTCTCGCAGCGCCATGTAAACGCCATGCTACTTCGAGTTCTTGTAGTTTGACGGTTCGGGTGACTGAACCAAAATGCAATGATGATGATGAAGAAGAAGAAGAAGAAGAAGAAGATGATGATGATACTGTTGGGCGCAGCGAGTCGTTCTGGGGCTGCAGAGATTTACTACCCGGTCGCTTCTCCACAAGCGGTACAAGGCCAGAGCGAAAACTGTCGAGAAATGGAGCGCTTGCGCGGCCTTTGAAAGACGCAGAAGGCAAAACAGATGCTGACGACGACGACAACCCAGGAAGCAGAAGCTGCGAAGCAAGATGTTGGCTTAAGAGTTGCGCGTGGTGTGCAGCCATTGCGTCTCGAAGTTCGGCCGTGACAGCAGTGCGAACCTTTGAAATTAGAAGACACATTATTGAAGTGAAGACGACAGCCAAAACAAGAGCGCACAAAGTTGCGTCAGAAATAAGCCAGAACAAAACATTAAGAGATGCAACCAACGTGAACTTCCTTCTTATAAAGTATATTGTGAATAAAGATATCAAAAGGAGAAATAAAAATAACCATGAACAAGGCCGACCTGTCCCATGAGCGCATTTGAAATGGCTTCTAAAGTTGATACTGCACCAGCTGGCAGTTCCAAGGTCTTGCTGGCCTCATTGCCATTAGCACTAATTCTGTACTCGCTCGAAGCTGTAGACTCAAGCAGCGACACGCGCGGCACTGCTGATGTCTTCACACCATCACGAGCTCCTGAGGAGAGTGAAGCAATAGGCACCCATTGGCCTCGAAGGCAAAGTTTCCCACTGTCAAGAAGTGCGCCACGCCGCACCACTGACCGCAACCGCAGTGGAGCGTCTTCGACTTGTCCATCGTTTACTCCTGATGCTGATGTCCCTTTTGCACTGGTGGCTTTGGCTGGTGGCAAGAACCAAAGCTGTTGGCGGCCGTTCGGTAAGAAACGACCAGCGAAGCATGCAGCCACGCCATTCATACGCAAGGTAGTGCCTGGCAAGATGCTCCCAACTGCGCTGCTGCTACTGCCTTTACGAAGCGAAGGAGATGCAAATGATACACATGCAGCAGCAGCAGTCTTGGAAGAAGTTGACCCACCCTTTGAAGGCCATCCACGCGCCACTACTACTACTTCATCACCCTTGTCCTCTCTACCATTATTACAATTCGACGCGAAACGAAGCGCAAAACACCCACCTCGGTTATCAGAAGCAACGGAAATTGCTTCTACACAGCGCGAGCGGTCGCTACTGCCGCACATTGACAAAGGCCACGATCCTAATACTACACCACCACTCCAGCTATTGCGGCTACAGAGGGGCTCGTGCGGGTGAGGATGCCCAGGCACACGACGCCATGATCGCAATCGTGAACCAGCTGGGGTGCTCCCATTCGACTCTGCGCTAGAGGAGGGTCCAGCACAGGTAACATGCACAACACGCGGATCACCGTCAAGCACGAATGCGGCGGTAGCACCATCATCGCTGCGGCTAGGTACATTTTTGCCGCTATAATTTTTGCCGTTGCTTCCGATTACGGCCGTGCTGCTGCTACTGTTAGGTGGAGCGGCAATTGATGCATCGAATGGAAGATGTCCGCTAGGAATTAGAGCGGTGCGCTCGATGACACCGCTCTTATCACCACACCCGTGATGATTAGGCCCCGTCGCTGTTTCTGACACGGCAATTAAGTCGAACAAGTGCCCACCCACACGAAGTAAAGCGAGCAAACGCTGCCGCCGCTGCTGCTGCCTTGGGTGAAGTACTGGAGCTACCGGAGCTGCAGTATCGCCTAGCTTTCCTGGAACGATGTTATCTGAAACTTCACTGCCCCAAAAGATAGATCCTGTGCCATCCTCATCGCTTCTATCGCAAACCTCGATTTCATGCTTCTCGTGCTGTGGGTAACAATGCAGCACAGCCAAGCTGAGGTCGAAATTCCATGGTTCCTCCTCACCGTCGCCACCTGCATCTTCATCATTGAGGCCATCTTCTGTAGGCGTCCCGGCATGCGGAGACTCTGTGGCAGTCCTTTTTAAAGCGTTCAGCGAGAATAATCGTGGAGGCAACTCTATTTCTTCCAATGCCCATTTTGAAGAGCTGCTTCGACGAAAGACCAGGAGGCCAATGCGCGCCTGGTTGGGTCGGCCAATTGTTGGAGGCTTTGATGATAGTCCAAGTGCCATGGGCCCATCTGCGATTTGCCATTTTGTTGGCGATGCAATACTACCACCAACACCAAAAATAGGCTCGTCCACGAAGAGTAAGGTCTCAGAAGCTAAATTGTTTGGCATATCGGCTGAGGCCGCACTAGCAGTAGAGGAGGATTTGGAGGAGGAAGCAGGCGTTGAAGTTAACGCAACCCCTTTTGGAACTGCAGCACCCTTGCCATAATGCTCTAGCAAATGTACAGGTGTAGTCAGTTCGGCTTCTGTGCGCCATATACGCCTGCTGCTAGGGGGCGCAGGAGCATTCGTCCCAGCATTTGCAAGCTTCGCCTTGGCGGCTTGAGTGACGCTCGTAGTACGAACGGAAGCGGAGCAAAGCACAAGCCTGGGATTCGCTGATGGCATACTTTCTGTAGAGGAAACTGAGGTCTCTATGCTAGTAATTTGCCGGAGAAGAACAAATGCGCTAGAGAAACCAAGCATGTGGTCCATCACTGTGCCTGATGCAACTGGCGCCAGCGTGAAGGATGCGCCCGGCCCTAAAGACCCCGAAACACATCGACCAGAACCGCTTGCGATCAAGGGAGACGGTAGCGCTACCAGTACATCCTGAACCGTGCATGAGTTACTATCAGGACGCCACCGCACCACTGTTGCACGAAGGCCAGCCGTGCTAGCGGCCGGCGCCGCGACTGCCGCAGAGGTATCCACCTCCCGAGGTCGTTTCTTGGAGTTTGCTGCATTACTACCAACTGGTGCTATTGAGCTAGGCGGCACACCAAAGTGGAATTGCATCAGAGCACCCTCGTGCTCGAAAATGGGGCCCTCCATGCTGCTACTTATTGAAAACTTGACCTTAACAAAATTTAATCAACGGGACTTGTAGTTTGTAGCTCGGAAGTGATTTTCTAGTACTCAGTAAATTAATGAATAGAAAGCATGTTTTTGTTGATAAATTTGCAAGGTGGGGCCATACTTTACTCTAGGAGCAATCAGTTGAGGCACTCCTGGCTTCACTCGCTTCTCGTATCTAATTCGAAAACCTCTGAAGCTCCCAACTAAACTCCCAGCTCCCAGCTCCAGCTCCCAACAAACAAAGCAACCCTTCTGCGACGACTCGACTCCCTTTACGGGGTACTAGGTGAGACGGTGAGACGGTGAGACCTTCGAAGTTTTGTACTTACAGCTTATTACTTACAGATGTAATGCATAAAGTATGGTTTGGGGTGGTCAGAACCCCCCTGGTGTGGCGTAGTAATGGCTTTAGGTGCATCATGCCTTTTGAGACAGCCCCCGAAGGGCCGGAATTAGAAGGCTAACAGGTAGAGAGGAAAGGCAAAGCAGCGCAAACTAAACCTAAGAGCTAATCAGGCGCAGATGCCATGCCCGAGTGGCCATGGTATTAATAGTAGCGGCCCAAAATGGCACGCTCCTCCATGCTCTGAGAGTTCAGCTCAAAAGAAGAGTTCCTGCCCGCAGAGGAGGGGACTTCAACGAAGTCCCTCAGGCGATCCAGAAGAGATGCCTTTTGCGTATGCTTTTATCTCGGGTCTCTCTGATCTCTCTGCTTCAATGCCCGAGCCAAAAGGCAAAGGGGGGCTCACAAGCTAACAGAGCTCAGGTTTAATTTTTGGAAAACCCAACGGCAAATAACAAATAATGGCTCTAGCGTTTTGACTTTCGACACGACACTGGCCTCAACAGGGCCATGATTCTAGGGGGGCGGCTGGCAGGAAGTAACTTAATTGAATGGGGCTCTTGCTCTTCGGAAAGCCAAAAAGAAACGAATTCCCGGTTGGGAATAAATATTTATTATTGCTCAATAAGTTATTGTATAAACCACTTCGCGCTTCGACTTAGACCAATGACCTTAAATTAAATCTTAAAAGCTTAAAGGATATAACATATGACATCCCGCTGTTACTTCGCGCTTCGACTTAGACCAATAACCTTAAATTAAATCTTAAGGCTTAAAGGATATAACATCTCGCTCTTTCACTGCAAGGCCGTTTTCTGTTTTATCAAGGCGGCTGACAAAGAGAGAGAAGTTTTAAATGGAATGGCCTGGATTTTCATCTCAGTAACGCGCTGCCGTATTGCCGTCGAATTGCCTCAACTTTTACCTTTCATGTGGTTTTCTGCGTCTTTTACGTCCCAGTAAGCCTTCGTTCTGCCTCCCGGAGGAGTGGGCGAGCCAAAAGCTTTGCCCGTAAAAGGGTTTTGCACGGAGAGGGGCCGCGTCATCAAGTTTTCTCCTGCGGGCCCACTCGTTTCACTGAACGCTTCAGCATCGGGCGGCGGCACAAAAGGTTTGGCATCGCACAGGCGCTGAGCTCCTCTTCCACTGCTGCTGCTGATGGCGTCGGGCGCAGGAGTAGATGCACCCTTCTCCTCTGACGGCGGTAACGGCCCAGCAGCAATGCCAGCTAGCCCCACCAAAAGCTCGCTGAAGTGCAAGTAAGCGCCACCCGAGAGGTGAGCATCCGTGGCCCAGTAATGGCCCCCGCATGCGTCACGCCCGCCTGGCGTCTGAGAGCACATTGAAAAGAAGGAGGGAGAAGCAAATGTAAAGTGCACCAAGGTGCATACATAGGAAAAAAGCAAGTACGCGCACATAAATTTGTATGTTATGTGTGCGAAGCAACGTCCAAATACCACATGTTTTACCTTGTCAAGAGGAAAGTAGGCGTAGTGCGGAAAGCGTGTGGTGAAGCCGCAGTTGTTGGTACCCGCAAGTGCATGGAGGTCTGCGTACGACACGCGCTCGGCAACATGTGGGAAAATTCTTGCCAGCCCTCCCACTTCAGCTCGAAGAATCTCGTACGCTACATGCTGCGCACGCCATGGTACATACCTGTGCGCCAAAGCCAAATGTTGCACATGTATGTGAGACTTGGGACATCAATGCAAGTAAACGGATCAAGGTGTTGAAATCTTGGCGCACTCACCCGTTGGCTGGGCTCGATGCTACGACGAGCATCGTGTGCGCCAAAAGCGGCGACTCCATTGCGCGGGCAGCATCACTCATCCAGCTCTGAACCTCCTTGCCAAACACCGCAGGCATCAAATCTCTGGCACTGTAGTGTGCCCCACCATTGACTATCACGAGGTCGGGACCGATTCCTGCATTCACCCACAACTGAAGCGAGTTGTTTTTGAACCGGTCAACATCGTCGCGAAAACAATCGCGGTTCTCCCAAGCAACGCACACTTGCCCTGCTTCGACGTTTTTTTTGGCGCGGGCCCGCATGCTGCTGAAGTCTCCTTTGTCATTATAAGTCCCAGTCAGCCCATGGTCTTTGTACCGTATCGTCTTGGGGTCCATCTGTGGGCCCGATTCCATTTTGCAGCCGTCGAATGAGGCGTTGCCAACATGGTTGTGCGCACAGCAGAACACGTGATCTGAAAACGCTGTAAAAGCAAGAGAAATGTAAAGGGAAGTAGTGAGAAGAAGAATGAAGTCAGCCTCCTAGGTACTTCGTATATCTAATAAAACAGTGGCCTTACCAATGCCGCGTTCAAAATTCGCAGACAGCGCAGCTGCCTTATTCCGGGTCAAAGCGCGTACAATTGCTTGAAACATTACTCGGCTATGACTGTCGCCTCGCAAATAAACCAGAACGCCAGAAGTTCGCCCGTTTGTGTCAGGTGTTTTACTCTGCACGATGCGAGCTATGGACTCAGGTATGCTCTTCAAATTGCACGCTTCGTGAAGTGCTTTGTTCTGGTTGCCGCTGTCCACAGATTTGGCGTTTGAAGCCTTAGTAGCAGCTTGAACACGGTCCCAATACTTCCACACTACAGTGGGATCTTTGACCATGTAAAGTTCATCCACGAAAGTTGGGTCAGTTTTATCAACCCACGTTATTTCATGCGGTACGTAGATGGCGCTCAAGTCACATGCGTGGCATCGTGCAGGTACTGCAGGCACGCTTCCTCGTGCTTCCACTGACTTCACGTAGACACCTAGCTCATGCATCGATTTAAGCGATGCTTGTTCTGCTCCGCCCCAACTCTCAGCGTTTCCAGGAAGCACGCATGAGAGGACAGCTGCCAGAGCGAGAGTTAATCCAGACGAAGTTCGCATACCTTATTTAACCTATTAGCTCTCGTATGAGTCAAGGTGTCGATAAAGAATGCAAATATATTTAGCCAAGCTTCCCAGCACAATAACCTGAATATGTTCCAAATTGCTATCACAACAGCAGCAAGCTATTGTTCAGCACACCAGCATGAACAGTGCACTGTGCACGATAATGGAATGATGATTCACGTCCTTAGATTCGCGCTCTGCCAATGAATAAAATAGTTCAGCTAAAAGTTTAGAGCACGCGATTACCACCAGTAGGTCAGTAGCTCAATAGTTATGCACATAAGGCTCTGCAAAGGGTGCGGTGTTTGCTATGCTATGTCTTCTTATGCGCTACCTCACTAGCTAGCTAGCTATCTGTAGAGCTAGCTACAGTGCTACAATAGTAGAGAGTTACAGTAGTCTGTCTGTAGTTGGTTTGGCTCTTCTTGGTCGGCTGAAAGAGATGATACTGTACTTAGTAGAGACGTAGAGACTGATCACTCTACTGATTGGCTGATTGGATGATGGGATGGTGCAAGCTACAGGGCTACAGGGTGTATTTTTACTGAAGAAGTTCCCGGAGGGATAATAACCCGTGGATTTAGAACTATTTTTAATCTTTGAGTATCCGTCAGAGTCATTCTGTCTTCAACAAAAAATGGGTGCGTGATTGACTGAACTCCCGTGGCCTCTGCGCGCAGCGTTTGCGTGTTTTTACCTATGGCGAATGCACGACTTGTACAGTATGAATGATGCGTATTCCAAGTTATTATATTTGATATCATAAGTGTTTAACTTTTCTGATTTGTGTGACCTGTTCTGGCAGCCCGCTTCACCGCCCTCGTGCTCGCGCTCTTCGCCATGTCGGCCGAAGCCTTTAACTTCGGCGGCAAGCCTAAGCCTGCTCCTGCGAAGATCACCAAGAAGGAACCTGAGGCTGCCACGGTGAGATTCGAGTCTTCAAATCGTTGTCTGGTTGTTCAAGGGCCCGAAGATTTTGCGTTCTAGAACGGGCTCGACATCTGGGGCTCACAATGCTTACTGGAGCTCTCACACACTTCTAGAACCAAATCGTGGCTAGGGATACACGTGCCGTCAAATTTTCAATTTTCCCGTACAGCAGCTATGATCTCATTTTGAAAGTCGTTGTTCGAAGTTCTCTACAGTAGTACATCCCAGTAGAGTGTTTCTCTTCGATGTTTCTCCCTTTTCCCAGTTCTATTTGTTTACGTATCTGCCATTTGTTCTATAGTTTTAATTCTCAATTGTTTCTCACTCACATCCAATTGAAAAAACATCATGTATACCAGGGCTCAAAGCAGCGCTCGTACAAGATTGGCGGCAAGACCCCAGGCCCTGAGTTGTACGACGACGGCCTCACCGACCTCGAGCGCCGCCTCGTGCAGGAGGGCAAAACCGCTGCCCTCGCTGGCGCTGCCAAGCAGCGTGGCATCTTCGTCCAGGGCAAGGGCTTTTAAAGCAAGGAAGCCCCCTTGGTTCAAATTTGCCTCTCTGCCTGGCGTCTCGCCTTCCCGCCTATTTACCCCCTGACGATCTTGATTTGAAGAACCGTGTGTTTTCCCACTCCTTGATGGATCTAGCAGCTTCGGCGCAGGAAAGCTGCTGAGACCGAGATGAGAGGCACATCTCTCTGCAAGATTATCTTATTCGAAGTAATTTATATGTCTCTAATTGATATCAATTACATGAATTATGAATTCGCCAGCGCCGGCGTAACCGCAAGCGGGTAAAGCACCATCTCTAATACTGGATACTTATTGATTTAAAATTTGTGATTGAAAATTAGAACTGATAGAAGGAGAGACCTTAAACCTCGTATTGTTTTCGTGAGGAGTATACGAACTTATAACAATAAAAAATAAAACAAAACAAGGGAGCAGAGTGGGATTCACACAGCATACAGCTAAACTCCCCCAGATAACGCGTATCGGATACACTTGATACAAATACAGGCGAATTCGAAAGCCGAAATTGGAAGTCCCGACAGATCTGAATAATTGACAACTGAATAACAAGACGGGAATATTCGCAAAGCGTTGGATTAATACAGACACCAACGCTATAATCACGTCCCTATTTCTAATCGTCGGAGTTGCTCAGCCGCGCCCAAATCCCACGGAAGCTCAACGTGGGGTCGAACCGTCTTCTGCTGCGGTTGAATCGCGTGGGCCCACCTTGGTCGTGTTTTTTTTCATCTTCATCTTGGTTGTGTTTCTGCTGCTTTTTGAGTTCGTGATCCGGTACATCGTGTTCATACAAATGCTTGTTATGCGTGCGTGCCTTGCAAAGCTCCTCCTGTACTTCAGGGGCTAAAGCACACCAGCCGTCGGATGCTTTCAAGGCGGCCCAGTTGGAAGTTGACCGAAATGCGTGGCTTCGCACTGCTGCAGCTAAGCGGGGCAAGCCTACGAGATGCGCAAAGTCCAGCAGAGCCGCTGCGTTGGCGCTGCAGTCGCAGATGCGCAACAGCAACCCTTCACAGAGCGCAACGAGCCGCGGCAAGCAGTACTGCTGGCCTAGGTACAAAGTGCTCATCACAAGCTCTGGAGTCGGTGCTTGCCCGCCAGTTGCTCTTCTCTTGCCGGTGGACAGCCCGCCACTGGCATCACCGCTAGACTGACCTTTGGAATTGCCGCCAGTAGTAGTGCCGCCTTCAGGGCAAGCAGGGTGGCAAGATGGGAAAAAGAGAGCATCTGTGTACAGGAAAGCGAGCACTGCTGAAAAAGCAGAGCGCTCGACGTCACTTGACAGGTTGATCACGCCGCTGCGCCCTTCTCGCATCGAAGACTTCAGCATGACAGCAATGGGGTCGTCTCGGAGCGTGAGGAGCACACGGTGAGCCAGCAGAGGCGGCGAAGGCGGCGGCGCATCTACATGTGGTGGTGGTGGTTGAAGAAGGTGAGAAGCACCACTGTAGCTGCGCTCGTCGTTCTCACTGTCCAATGAGCTGCTCTCTTCATCATAAATTTTCGAGTGCTTGGGCATGAAAGGGGCTTCACCAGGTGAATCGGACGGCAACCACGCACTACTGTCTGCTGCAGCTGCTGCAAGAGGATTTTGCAATTCAACCGTCGAACAGGCATGCCTCTCATCATCGTCATCACCAGCACTGTGATCTTCAGCCGCGCCAACCCCGACCGGTAGCACATAAGGGTCACTAGAGAAAGGTGAAAGAGGAGGCGGTTCGAAAGCAAACGACACGTCTGCAAAAACTGGTTCATCCACTAAGCTTGCTAAGTCGGACAGCAGAGTTGAAGGGCTCCATGCTAAACTTGGCTCCGACTCAACTGCTAGCACTCTAGCTGATTTCACAACATGCCATGCTAACGGCAATGCTCCGGCCTCTTCTTTGTCTTGTTCTTGCTCATCTCCCTTCGATTCAATTTGGTGGCGCGTCGCAGCATTTGGATTGACGTGCTCCTTCCAAGTACTAGATTTCCCTGCAGTTGTTGTCACTCCTTCCATTGTGGTTGTTGTTAATGCTGAGGACTTCAGCGTCCGAAGGATGTAGACTGAGTTGTCTGCTGGCGGTACAATTCCGGTATCTACAGCTTGGCGATCGACAATATCGTCCGAGCCTCCAAATAAGAATATCTCAGCCATATCTCCGCTGCTCTCGTTGTCATCGTCATCGTCTGGACAAAAAAGCGCAACCATTTGATGCCGCGACCGAGGTGATAGTGATGTCGGCACAAGTGCAGGACAACCAGCAGCGCTTGAGGCAGTTCCTCTTTCTTCCTCTGCTCGTATGCTTTCATCACCACCACTCTGCTGAACCTCCGGATGCTGCTCCGATTGTTCCTCGTCCCGCGGCGGTGATGATGGTGCTGGCAAGGCCTGAGCAGGTAAAGTTGCATGGTTGGGATCGTTGTAAAGCTGAGGCCTAGACCACGTCACTACATGCGCGTCCATGTCGCAATGGAGCAGCCACAAGTCGTTGTAACATTCACCCCCTGTAGTGCCGCCGAACAAGGCCAAGGTGGCGCATGCTTCTCCACCTAAATCACTGCCACCAGGGCTGCCAGCGCTGTTCGTGCTGTTGTAGTTGCCTTTGCTAATGTTGCTTGAAACCGTTGCACGGTGTGCAGAAAGCAGAGACGCCGTGTGGCCGTAGCGTGGCGGAGGAGATGTGCCTTGCACTTGCACGTTTTCCCACTCCAAATCAGCGACTGTGCCTATGCTACTGCTACTACGGTGATAGTTGCCCGCATCACTACTACTACCACTAATAGAAGCTGCGTTCACCATCGCATTGGCACAATTGAGCACGCAAACGTCGCCGAACACCGCGCCGATGCCGACTCCACCGAACACCACCATCCAAGGTCCTGAACTGGTGGAGATGGCGTCTGAGGAGCCGTCATCGTTGGCTGCGGCGCTGTTGAGGGCCCTCCTAAAAGGGGGGATTACGGTGGCGGAGTGCGCGAGGCGAGCTTCCGGGACCTGGCCTGCTACCCGCGCACGCCGCCACGCGTACATGTATTGTCCACCTTCCTCGTCTTCTGCCTCGCCTCTGATTTCAGAAGTTACTTCTTCCATGCCTTCATGCACTCCATCCTCTTGGCTATTTTGCCACAAATCGCTGCGACCACTGCTGCTGCTACTGCTGCTACTGCTGCTACTGTAGGTCCTGCTGCTATCACTTCTGCTTTGTTCTCTCACATCCAAGCACCACAAGTCATTGAGCGCAAGTCTCGCGTCTGGATAATACCCTCCAAACAGCACAAGCGTAGAAACGTGCTTATCGCCACTCCCTTCTTCGTCTGTGGCGTTGCGATTCTCATGGTTTCCACTAATGCTACCGCTAATGCTACTGCTTTTGTACGGAGAATCGTTGGTTTGCGGCCAGAGAGCCATCATGGTATGCCGTATACGGCCGCAGGGTTTTCCCTCTGAGAGACTGCCCGGTAAGGTAGATTCCCAAGGCGCTGTGGATGCACGCCGGTCGGGGTTGACATGCGGTGTGTACCACCTAGTCATGAACCACATCAGAGAGGGCATATTTGAAGATGCATGGAAAGTGAGAAGACGAAGACGAACTGCATTAAATTCATTAATATGCAAATTTGAGGTGACAATTCAGGTGAAAGATTTGAAAAAAATACAGTACATCCACACGCTCTCCATTAATTTGCACCTCAAACTAGGCAAATCCAGTACGAAGAGGTGCGGTTGAGGTGGACGATGCTCAACATGGCTAGCCCTTGCTGTGCCAGGAACGTCTCCGAGAATACCACCGAACATCAGCACTCGCCGCGTTCCACTGTTATAGCACAACGAACTGCTGTCCATGTCAGTATCTCTCCTCCTGTCTGTGTAGCAGCTGCTACTAGCCTTACCATCAATGCTGCTACTAGTGTGAGCCTTGCCATTGACACTACGATGGGTTTTCGCTACTAAAGGTGCTTCCAGAGGAGTGGCGGAATGGAACATGGCGCTCGACGGCATTATACAGCCGGGAGCCAAGCGGGTCTGCAGCTTTACCCATGTAGCCGTTGAGGCATGCCAGATCATCACGTCGCGAAGGGAATGGTAAGCCCCGTGGTTGCTACCGCCAAGCACTAGCACGCGATCACCGCCCAAGACTGGCGTGCAGGTGTGGCCCTGAAAATATACAAGAAGTTGTCGAAAAAAAAGGGGAGTGATTAACCACAGTTGACAAAGTATGCATGCAGTCGACTTTGCTACTGAGGCAATCAGACACGAGATGATTAAAAAAAAGCAGAAATACAAGCATGTGCTACTTTGATTTCACAAATATAACATTACATTGCAAGCGGGCACCAAAGGCGTTGCCAGTGGCTCAATCGAGACCGCCCCTCCCTTAGGAGACTGCACTACTTGGGCCGCTTGTGACCGTCGGCCTAGCGTAGCTGACAACAGCCAACCTCCCGGGCTCAAACTTATGACACCACTGGCAATTAGAGAGGCTGCGGTTGCACCCTCAGGAACGCGAACACTTGCATTTGCACTATGCGCGATACTCAATTCGCCGCCCTCAAGTGCAGTTTGTGCTGAGGTCGCTGAGTGTTCTGCGCCCTGTACCGTATTGCTTTCGTTTCCCGTCGTGTTCTCGTCAACAGGTTGCCCTCCTTTCGCAGCGAGAGACTTCTTCTCCGAAAACTGGTGCCGCTGCGCAATCAGCGCAATGTCCAGATGGCTCACTAAATAGTGGGCGCAAAACGCTATGAGGTCTGAGGCTGGCGCTGCAGCCACG
>Ga0307979_1000360_pt1 | contig 30457 bp, 26 predicted proteins | sample OrgLakmetage1058_FD_201833 | JGI IMG/M metagenome (GOLD analysis project Ga0307979, IMG submission 201833) | Saline water microbial communities from Organic Lake, Antarctica - #1058 | ecosystem: Environmental > Aquatic > Non-marine Saline and Alkaline > Saline | place: Antarctica: Organic Lake...
TGTCATGTCTCAGCAACACGCCGCAACGATTCTCTTCTTCTCTTGACACAATGACAAACAGTCAACAACATGCTTACGCCGCATTACTTTTAGGATAAGTTAGCTTGTTTGCTCAAGTCACGTTAGCCTTCTTCAATAGATAGAGTATCTTGCGCAGTTATCTTACCATCATGAAGATATCATTTGTTGCTCTTGCTGGCGCCTTCTTTAATTCAAGGGCAGCCGCGGTATCTTCAACTGATATTTACGCACGAGCTTGGCAGGGCGTGGCCCCAGGTACTTATATTTGGCCGGAAGCGGGCTCAAGCAACCTCGTTAGCCGAGCCGATGTGGGCATTGGTTTTAGTGGAGGTGCTAGTCGCGCCTTCGTGTCAGCACTCGGCCAGGTGCATGAATGCTGTTGATATTTCAAGTATTATGAATTTGAAACTAAAACTCATATTTCTTTTTAAGTCTCTTATTTTTACTACTACGGCTCGTGGTATAGGTGAGAGCCCTAGAAGAGCTCAAGCTTATGCCGCAAGTGCGGTATTTAGCATCCGTTTCTGGAGGCTCATGGTTCACTACGCTTTACTACTACTACCAAGCCGATTATGAGGTTCGTTGGTTTTGTGCGGTGGATAATTGTAACAAGATAGATCGGGCGTGCAGTAACCAGAAAGATGGCACTTTTCCTCGCGAAGAAGCAACATTCTTTTGAGTTCGTGTTGCGTGCATGTGTGCGTGCACTGCCTGGTTGTAGGGTGGTGCCACCGACGACGCAACTCTTCTGTGCCCTTACACGTCGCCCGAAAACGAATCCTTGGCCACGCTGAGTGAGTTGCCGCCCGGTTGCGCCCTCGCAGCACCAACCAACAGTTTTTACGAGGTTTTGGCAGCACAGTTGGCCAAATCATTGCACGACCCAGCGCAACATCCACCCAGCAAGGTTTGGACAGCCGCCGTGTCGCGCGTCTTTTTGGAGCCTTGGGGCGTGGAACCAGGCGCGTACTTCAGCTGGAATGCTTCCACGGTCGCGGATATTCAAGCGCGCAACCCGTTGCTTGCCAACGAAAGCTTTTTGGTGCCCCACTCGACTAGCCGCCCCTTTCCCATTTTTGTGTCAACCTTAGACGGCCCTGCAGCTACCAATGCTGTGACGGCAACACCCAGCGATGCATCAAAAGACAGCGACTCTTCTGTTGAAAAGATCGCATTGTCCAAGCGTAACGGCATTGGCAATAGCAACAACAACAAAGACAGCACCAAAATCACCAATGCTGATGATGATGAGTCAGCATGGCTCGGCAATTTAGCGCCTTGCAATCGTAGTTTCACACAATTTCAGGTCACCCCCCTGTACGTGGGCCAGCCGTTCGTGGCAGCCACGACTTACGTGACCGCCTGCGATGCTAATAGCAACCTTGGTGGAGTTTTCACGAGCAGCAAGAGCCACAGTAGCAGCGACGGCAGCAGGAGTAGCAGTGCTAGCACTAGTAGTGGCACTAGTACCAGCAACAGCAGCAGTAGTAGTAGCACCGACTGCGTAGGCGCTGAAATGGTTCAAGCTCACGGCGGCTTTTTGGAGACTTTTGCGTTTGGGAGCCCAAATCCACCGTCGGACGGAGGACTGCCATTGAACGAAGCAGCTTCGGGTGTTCTGACTGTGGAACGGCCGCCGGAAGCTTTCTCGGGTAAGATTGCCTTTGTACTCAGCCAGAGAAATACGTCGAGTGTGGTTGGGTGCAGCTTTAAATTGAGTGTTTGCATGGAAGTTGAGTGTGTGTAAGTTCTCTTTTTGCTCGTTCTATTTATTCATTCTTTATTTATTTTTAGTTTTGCACACTCCCTGTTTTCATTTGCTTCGTCTATTTATACTTTCTCTGTGTGCATTCTTTTTTTTAATTTTCCTATCGAATATGAACCTCCAGTGGCGGACGCATCAAGCCTGTCGAGTTGGGCCGCCTCCGCGGTCTTTGAAGAACCTGGCAAACCCAGCCCTCCTTTCCCCGACCCGCACTGGGCGAAGCTGAAAGAACTGCTGGTAAACAGAAAAAAAAACATTAGATACTCGACTACAACTTTATCATAACTGATGCCCCCTTGAACCTTTTCTTTCGATCTCTCATGTCATCACTATTTGTTGACCTGGATTGCTAACCTTATGAATGCAATATGCGTATCTTGTTACTGGTTCAAATTTCTACTCCACCTGTTTGTTCATTTTTACAATTATCAAACAGGTCACCATGCCTGTGTGGCCAACCTCTTCGTCGTCATCTGCTTCCTCTTCTGCTTCCTCTTCTTCGTCGTCTGCTTCCAGCACGAAGAAAGGCAGTGACGGTGTATCGTCATCTTCATATTCATCATCATCGTCATCGATGTCGTCCGATGCGGCCGCCGCCACGATGGTGCTCGGAGACGGTGGCAATTTGGACAACGTCGGGCTGTTTGCCCTATTGCAGGTATATGGAATACACTCCTGTGAGGAGTGGTCGAAGATGGGTGTCTTCACTGCTTGCGAAAATTGATTTAAAAATATGTGTCTATAATTTCTAACACTTCTCTTCCCTTGCTTTTTATTTTTATTTTAAAATATGTATCTGTCCATCTAAATCGCGCGCACATTTGCCCTCTTTCTTCTTCCAGCGGCGTGTTGGCAACATTGTTCTCTTCACCAACACCGACGTGCCGCTTGATCCAGACTGGAATGTAACAGCAAGCCCTGTAGTAGCTGGAGAAGAGCCGCTAAAGATTGACGCTTATCTTTCGGCTGCTTTTGGCTACCAGGTGTGTTGTATATATTTCTTAGAGAGATGCGTGCTTTCTACAGAAGGACTTTTGCACTAAATGACCTCGATTTTCTTTTCAGTTGCATTTTTCTCGATGCCCTCTTGGTTAACCCTCTTTTTTTGAGTCGAATGCCCGTGGAATTCTGTCGTTACGAATCCCATGTACTATACGCACAGGCATATGGGTGCAGCCCTGACGTCTTTGCCAACGATCAACAAGACACGAGCCGAAACCAAGTCTTTCCCTCCGAGAGCTTCGGCGGTCTTGTCACGGCTTTACAGGTAATGGCAAAAGCATATCGTTTTATACCACGTATTCTGTGAACACATTTTGTCACATGTTTTCAATTATTCCCCAGGCTTACCTCGTTTGAGATGAGCGTCTTAGTTTCTGCGGCAGTTCTACTCTACCTGACCCGCGCCACTGTTCTATTTTATGTCAGGCAGCAGTAGTTGCCGGCAATGGCGCTGTTGCTACCGTGCCATTGCAAACAGTCGGCAACGAATGGCTTGGAATAGCAAGTGGACAGGTGTGTGTGTGCCTACGGATATTTGATGTTTTCGCGTGTTTTCATTTTTATTCGACAGCTCACTTATATGGTGGTTGTGAGCTGGAATCTGTTGAGACCTCTCCAGAGGTTGTGAGCAGACTTGCAAATTTTTGTGTCACGTGGAATAGCGATACACCTCAATATCTCTTGTTTTATTTTCTTTTTTGGATAGCCTCTTTCTACTAGTACTTCAATCTTTTTGTTCTTTTCTGCGGCAGAATGTCAATTTAACCATCGTCTACAACTCCTTACCGTCTCAATGGTACAACGCTTTACCAAGCGAAGTGCAGGAGCAGATAGCGCTCGGTGCCAGCGGCGCCTTTCCCAATTTCCCATACTATTCTACCCTCAGCCAGGTCCATTTTTAAAAGGCGCCTTTGTGATCAGCACGACTTCTTTGCGCACGCGCTAATCAATATTCGTGTGCAGCAAGTTTTTTTTTTTTCTCGTATAACTGTCTGTCGCGATTATGCCAGCTTTCATCGGAATGTTGTGCGATCTCAGTTATTATGTTTTCTCGTATCCTTTTCCTCCTCTCATTTCCTTTTGTTTATTTGTATTTTGCCTTGTTTCATTATTTGACGGTGTTCTCAGGTGAAATTGTCGGCTGCACAAGGTTCCCTCCTGTCTGATTTGCAGTCATGGGTAGTTCGGCAGCATTTCTCACCTGGAACTCCTCTCTACGCCAATCTCTTCAATTGAAGTTCCCAAAGTGGAGTTGCTTGCATGTAAATGAAGGCAGGCAAGGAAGTTCGGGGATTGTCATCGCCCCCCCACCCTCCTTCCTCTGTGCTCCCATGGTTTATTTTTCTAAAAAGGAAAAGCCTGGGATCTATTTCTCTTCTAGTTTAGCGGAGCGAGTACAACTTTACTGACATGACACAAAACAGGATTTGTGACACAGTGGATATTTACGTATTTAGGTCATTGAAATGACGTATACTTTTAAAGGAAACGAAAAGATGAAAAGATACGGGACGAAGGTTGATGATTGATAGTAGGGCATTGGGCCCTCAAGCTTTGTCAGTCCATGGACATAAATTCCGTAGCATTACGAAGCAGAGTCAAACAACAAACATGCATCGGTTCTATGGCTGTATTCTTTTGGTTAGTGCCTGCTTTGAAAGGTCCGATGGTTTCTTTGGGCCTAGAACTGTGTCATACTTACGTCGAGATGCGGCCTTTCGTGATAGGCCCACAGACATTACGAGAATTGCTACCATGAGTCACTCCCGGGCTGATCATCACAACCATTGGGACAATGGGCCAAAGCCATTGTTGCCGAGCAAACGCGAACAAAAACGCGAGGCGAAACGCAACGCTCGTATCGCGAAGCGCGCGCAACACCGCCTTAAATCAAGACAGCTGCCTGAGGTAACCAACAATGAAACGACTTCGAAAGCTAGTAAAAGTACAACGCCCACGGCTGTCGCTCGTCGGAGAAGGGCGGCTGAAGCCAATGCTGCATGGCTTGCAAAGGCCCAAATTGGGCCGACGATTCTAATTGACTGTTCATGGGAAGCCAACATGTCCCAGCGTGAGGTGCGCAGCCTCGTGCAGCAGATCAAACTGTGCTATGGTACAAATCGAGCGTCTTCGCGGCCTGCACGGCTAGTCTTGACCTCAGTTAGCGGAGAAATTCTCCGTGGTTTAGCCGAGCTTTCTGGTTGGGGTAACTGGTTAGGTGTGCACGCTACTAGCGCTCCTCTGGAGTCTCTTCTTGACCAGAGCACAACTGGAGCAAACAGGCTAGACAGCGGCGAATCACCTGGTATATCCGAGTGCACGGTAGCACCTATTCCAGCTAAGATTAAATATTTGCTGCAAACCGATGATGTGCAATTACCTCGTCTTCAAACGTCACGTGTTGTGTATTTGACGGCTGACAGTGGTACTGATCTCTGCCCGCACGACGAACCATTGCCGTGGAACGCAGAAAACACCTACGTCATCGGGGGAATCGTGAAAGGAGCAGGACTTCGACGCGCCGCCATTGCACGTGCAGATAGCCTTGGCTTAAACACTGCGCGGTTGCCACTTGATCATTTCCTTTCCGAGAAGCGAAGCGGTTCTTTGCGGAATACCGATGGGCTTGCGGAGACTCAGGGAAGCTTCGGAACCCTTGGAAATAATGAAGTTGTTTCACCAGTTGCATTGGGAGGCACGCTGACAAAAACTAGTCAAGAAGCAGCCGCGGCAGTGAAATCGTTGGACGTAAGCGAGGGCTTTCGATCGACTTTCACGGTGAATCGCGTGTGTGAACTTCTGCTACTTAAGGCAGTCAACGACGTCGGGAGTTACGGCACTAGCAGCTGTAGTGATGGTGATGGCTCACGCCCAGGTAGTTGGACTGCTGCGCTCGCTTTGGTTATCCCGAATCGATACCGCTGCTGAAGACGGCAGCTACTACACTTTACTACATATGGTTCCACCTCCTTGATTTGCTTAATGCGGATAGTGATAGTATAATTAGGAAGTAAAAATAGAAGCATGTACTGGTTGTTTACTTCGAATCTGCGCAGACTTAGACATAGATGCTGGGCCGCTGTTCCCTCCGACGCCAATTCGCAGAGTGCCGGCTTTCTCAATTTTTCTCTATAAACGAGCAGAGAGCTAGTGGCCACTTTTATTTTCCTGCCGGCTGTCTCAATTTCATAAGAAACATTAGAACCGGCTGGGTAACTAGTATATGGCTATTATTGGACTGAATAAAATTAAAATGAGACGTAAAAAGTAAAAAGAAAGTAAAAATGGCACCAACATCACAGGTGCGTGCCTGGGCGCCAAATGACCCATAAAGAACCCGCGCTCTTCCTCGTGGTGTTCTTTGACTTCTCAAAAATGTACATAGGTATTGAGGAGACAAGAAAGAAGGGTTTGTTGGGCGTTGGGGGTATTGTGGTCCTGTTAATTGAATGCAGGGGTTGGATTTGGGGGGCGTCATATTGACAGGGACGCCATAAACTTCGGAGAACAAACGCTCACGGGGCTACGATTCCCCGGTTTTAATGAAGGCGATTCTTGCAACTCATCAATGCTATCAAGGGGTGGAAGCGGTTCTAGGAGTTCAGAAGACGATGATTTGTCCTGAGGTAACAATGATGGTGCCGTTTCGGTTCCCGGCGCGTCCAATGTGAAGTCTGGAAGAAACTTGGGGCTTTCCAGGAGTCCCGCACGTTTCGACACTGGCGGTGGTATGAGACTCGCTGAATAATTCAACACGCCATAATGCTGCTGAGTCACCTCTTGCGGCCGCGGCCACATTTGCTCGTGATCCTGCTGCTGAGCTGTTCTCCACTTCAGGGCCACCCATGGAGCAATGGTGTTGGCTGCTGCTCGACGGCATGCCTGCATTTTCAGCCGCTTCAAGCGGCGCTCTTCGCCTTCATACTATTTATTATTAGGCAGCGGACGGAGAGAAGGGGTGGATTGAGGGGGGGGGGGGGGCATTTGAATTGTTGAAAATGAGAAGTTTCGAGCCCAAAAACTTCTTGAAAAGAGTGCAAGGGTTCTGTTGACAATTTAAACGCCTGCCCCTGCCTATAAAAATACAATGCTGGACATCTTTGGAATGGACGAAAAAATCGAACCAAATGCAATTTAACTTGAAGGAGCGGGTGGTAGACTGGTTTTACCTTCAAACCCTGAGAGCTCCCCTTCATCTTTACTTCGTGTCTCGTGTCTCTGTCTTTGATGATGACTCCGAAGTTTTGATGCGAGTTTTGTTCCGTCAATTCGCTCTCTAATGTGGTATCATCGCAAACTTCAATCTTGGGTCCGAGGTCCGGGGTCCGGGGTCCGACCGGAGATTCTTTCTCGACGACTCGGGGCTTGGATATTTGCGGCTCGGGCCAAACGGGGAACACTCGGGACTCGATTGGAGTGGACCACACGTACCAACAGCCAACAAATAGGAAATAGCAAAGAGCTGTGTATTCGACCGCACGCAGCACGAAGGGGCAGGAGGCTGCATGAGAGAGCTCCATTTGGACGTCACCTGTGTTGGCGTTATGCCGCTTTGACGCAGGCCTCAGGGAGCTACACCAAAAGAGGAGCTAACCAGGTGAACTTTTTCGAGTTCCATTACTTATGCTACCGTGAAGGCCCTCTGGGGCCCTTTCGTGCCTTTCTGCCTGATAGATATGTGCATATCTATAATTTCACCCCTTCAGGGAATGTGGAAATTCAACGACAGACCGGAGGAGGCCAGGCTAATAGAGGCAATTGTTTATGCGCACGGCCAAAGCGACCGCATTCTTGCCCCATTTATGAGCCGCTACGGAGGTGCTTCTTCTGACATCAGCCAAAGTTTTACGAAAACTAATGCCAATTCCGAGCACGGATTTACTCGCGCGTGAACCACGCAATCGCCCTCGGAAACTATTTGCCTGAGGGACTTCGTCTAGCTAGGGTGGCCTAGTCTATCTAACACTTCCCAGAACCCCCGGGCCTCAAGCCTGGCTTTCAGTCTAGCCCGGGTGACTCTGCAGACGCCGGCTAGATGGCGCCCTTTCATTTAGTTACCAAATCCAGTCCTCCCTCGGGGTAAAGGCTTCTCTTTCAAAGTATCAAAACACAGCACCGGCTCGGCACTAAGGTACTGCTGCAGGTCACAGGAGACAAGGATGGCTTTGTTGCACTTGCACTTGCAATTGCCCGATTGCCGATTCCGATTGCCCATTGTTCGGCTGAATTTTACCACTCGCCCAGCCTGGCCCTCCGAAATCGGTAGGTCGAAAACGGAATAGACATGTGATAAACAAAATCAGTAGGGAAGTTTGGCTTCCTAAATTCCCTGGAGCAGAAGAGCGAGCTTATTTTTTTTGTTTATGAACTGTCTCCTATCTTGATTCTAGGTTCGCCGCGGGATTCTGGCGGATAGGGAATTTTTTACCAATCAGACGCGATTTCCGCGACGGGGATTTGGCAGTACCTTTATGACTGCGGCACAGAAAAACAGGGTTAGGAATTCCGCATAAATCACGCGTAAATCAAACAGAAAGCGAATTTTCAACTATTCCGAAGTGATCCACGTTCGCACTTTAAAATGCCCTCGTCGTAAATTTGGCGCGTGAATCGCGCTTAAATCGCATTTGCTGCCTCCACACATGAATGCCGCGTGAATCACGCGTGGACGTGAAACGCAACCTTACAGAAACCCCACAGAAATCCGCGGAAATATCGCAGAAATGCCACGTGAAGTGAAATTCTTAGCCATCGCGCGGGAATGCGGGAATGGGAATTCCGCGGAAACGGGAATCGAAATTGAAACCCGAAACCCTGCCTTTGGTTTTGGGTCCGCCGGGGCTATATTTATTAAATATAAACCAGGGGATTAATATTCATTATTGAGTAAATTGATTGTGCCGCGGCCAAAAGTCCAACAGAGAGGGGATTTACTGTACAATTCCCTGTTGCTTGTTGGCAGTTGCAGGGGTTCAAAAGCGCAAACCACTTGGTTGGCTCACAGGCCAGGTGGTTTGATTGCTTCTGTCGCGAGGCAAGATGGCGCTCTTCTATGGTCATAGGCTGAGGTGACGAAAGCGAAAGCACTCTGACGGCGCCTGGCTCAAAGAAATAGTGAGATAAGTCTAAAAGTGCCTCATCAGCACGCAGAAAAGCATTCGTCGGGCAAGAATTCGCCGAGCGGTTCCAAGAACCCTGTGGCGAAGAACGAACCCAGCAGCTGCACATCAGGGTTTTCGTGGTTGAACTGCCCACTACCATCAACACTACTACTGCTGATGGGCGGGAGGGCACTGAGGTGCTCGCTGCTTGTGCCTGCGCTGAAGTGACCAGCAGGCACCTGGCTGTACGCGTGAGGCGGATTCAAGAATCCAGCGTGTGGCAGAAAAGAGCTCGGGTCGCCACTACTGCTGGTGCTGGGGTGGTTGTAGGTGTAGCTAGGTAGCGAGGCATTAGCGGTAGTGACACTGCCTGCATGGCCTCTCCTGCTTCCACCCTTCTTCAAGTCACCTCCTACAATCTCTTCGTTGCCGTCTATTGGTGGGGTGCTCCCGGATCTCCCCAGTACTGACTCAGCGCTGGTAGCTGCACCGCCGCCTTGAGACCGGTATTGGTCATAGGAACGATGCTGCTGCTGCAACTGGCCGCCGCTGCTGCTGCTGTAGTGGTGGTGGTTGTTGGTATCGGCGAACGCAAACATCACATCTTCCATGTCTCCTAGCGGGCTGCCTGGGTTGGCGGAGCTTCCGTCAACAACGCCAAAAGGATTGCCACTGCTCGCGGGCGGAAAGCCAAACCCGCCTGGGGCGTCTCCAGCGCTTCCTCCCATCCCGCTGCTGCTGTGGTGCCTGCCCGCGAAGTGGCCTGCCGGGTCCCCCATGTGGTTCCCGTGGTCGAAAAAGAGCGCGGCCTCCTGGTCGTCCCGGTCGAACGCGTGCACCAGCTGCTGGTGCGACCGGCCGTACGCCGCCGCCGCCGCCGCTGATGCAGCACTGATGCTGCCACCACTCCGGCCACCGGCATTGCCGCGGCTGCCCTTGAATTGTGATCGTCTGTCGTAGTACTCGTCGTAGTCGCGCGCGTTTTCGTCGTCGTCCGTGTACCCCTCTTCGCCTTCTTCTGCTTCGGACTCGCCGTCCAAGGTGGAGCCTGACGAGTTGCGGTAACTGGACCGCGACAAGTGCGACTCCGCCGAATTCGAATTCAAGTTGGAAGAGTGCGCTTTGGCCGCTGCGAGCCTCGAGCGGCGCCGGGCGGAAGGGTTTTCGGCGGCCGCGGAAAGGGACCGCAAAAAGGCTTCTTCCAGGATCTTCAAATCCTCGCGTACCTGAGTCAATCAGATGAAAGAAAGGCGTAGAAAGAGAAGGTAAGGGAAGGTAGAGAAGAGAGACAAACGCGTGCACAATAGCAAGAATACGGAGAATAAATAGGTGAGATCAGTGCAGGTGATGTCACGGGATTGAAATCTACCTGGGGCGCCATAGGCATCACTTGTTTGTTGTCTGAGCGCTTCAAGAAGATTTGCTGCACGAAAGAAACAGAGCATAAATTGGAAACATAAAAGAATATTAATGGTTAGAGGAGGGGCAAGAGATTGTCAATAGGAGTATGTTCTTCTGTCAGGACAAGTGTCAGGGTTGACAGGGGCGTGGGCATTGATTGATGAAGGATCCAGGCTGATGCATTGTCGAAGCACTTTTCAAAAAAAAAATCGAAAACTTCACGAAGACTTTCCTTGCAACAGCCATTGAACAAGAAAGAAATTTGAGGGGCGGTGATAAAAAGGGGGGCGAGCAAGAGATGGCAGGAAAGGAGGATTTGGAGGGTTTTGGATATGAGGGTGTCACGGGTCAGGATAGACGGACGTTACACGTGGTGCTCACAACTTTTCAAACCTTGCCGAGACATTTCGCGCCAGCGAACTTCTTCGAAATTCTCATCGGGTCGCAATTCAATTTCTTACTGAGGTAAGCGCGGAGCGTGGCGCCGTTTTCGAGGGGCAAGAGGCCCGCCTCGAAATTGCGGATGAGCCGCTCGGCATAGATCTGCTCTTCCTGTGTCCATTTGCCACGTCGCACGTTTTCTCTTGTGCCACTTCGAGCGCGCTTTGAACCGGTGCACATGTTTTCGTTGTTCTCTGCCTCTCTTGGTATATCGCTGTGGACAAAGTTGCTTTGAGAGGCAGTGGAGCGGCGCGGAGATGCATTGTCGACGAGAGAGTGGTCGTCGTCGCTGCTACTCGTGAAGTAGTCGGAAGGCGCCAAGGCCAGCGCTGAAGGTTTAGGGTGCGCCCGCAAACTCATCGAGACTGAAGCAGGGCGTTTCGTGCCCAGTAAGGGGGCACCAACTCCTTCGCCGCCGTCGAAAGCGTCGAGGGACATGGTCGGAGGCATCACAGCAGCTCGTGCGTGGCACAGTGATGTGATTGATCGGTGAATTCCACGAATCTCGACCCACATACGTCCAAACCCGAACTTCAACTTCGTCCTAGAATATCATCCCGCCAAAAAGTAAATATCAACAGCCTTGAGGAACCGTCTAGTCTAGTCTAGTTAATACTCTCCCAAAAACAAAGAAAGACAAGTACACAGCAGTCACAGAGGCACATAAAGAATGCACTTGAGCTGCAAATGCGCTAGCGAATCGTGCACAATCACAACGGTTGTATTTTATGCACCAAAATAAATTGAACCACAATGAGATACAGAGATCTTCGACATCATGGCGCAAGGGGTGGTTTTGTACGAAAAGTAGTCCGGCCTGATTTTTTTCTAAAGCACCAACGTAGATAAAGGCAAACCCCGCTCGTGTTGCCCTGTTGCCCAGTCGCCCTGTCGCCTGTCGCCTGTCTGTGCGTCGCCTGTCCGTGCGTCCATGCCTGTTCGCTGTATGTGCTCGACACAAACAACCAACTCGCTTAGTTGGATCCGTGTTGTTTCTTCCCGGCGTCGCAGCAGCGCATAATGGACACAAACCATATACTCAAACCGAGGCTACTACCGAAGCGCGGAAATCGAGAACCCTTTGGTTTCTTTGGACGAACCTTCCCTGTACTTGTATTTGAGGAAGCTTGACAACATCATGACGATGACGAAGAAACGAATAGAAGAAAGTTTGAGCGTTTTGAGCCCATCTTGCATTTGTTAAGTGCGCCCCTAACTCGCTTCATCAAATAATGTCTAGTTCAGAAGAAGAAGACGTGCCAGGGTGCGAGACTTCAAACTGCTGCTTCAAATATTTGAACGACGAGCACCGGAAGCGAGCCTTGACGGCTGAAGAGGCCGACGCTGCACCCCTAGTGCTCGACAACGTCAATGTCAGCTTACCCGACGCCAGCCGGGTCGTGCTCGTGGGAGCCAACGGCGCTGGGAAATCCACGCTCCTAGAACTCTTCGCGGGCAAGCGACGGCCTACCGCAGGCACTGTGCAGGCTGGCGGTGTAGACTCGTTTTACGCGCCCGATGGCCATTCGTGCTTGCTCACGGCCGCGTGGGCCCATGACCTCGGAAGTATGGCCTCGCTCCCCGTTAGCCAACTGCTCGAGTCCGCTGCAGGAGTACCTGCTAATGCGGCTACCGCCACTGCCGCTGCTAGTGCTACTAATGAAGAGGTGCGCAGGCGGGCAGTTCACTTGGCGTCTGTGCTTGAAGTTGACGCGGCGTGGCAAACAGGTGAGCTCTCAGAAGGACAGCGACGACGCGTGCAGCTCGCCACTAAGCTGGCAAAACCAACGCAGCTCGTGCTTCTCGATGAGGTACGTGCGTGCGTTTGAGCGATTGCTTACTACGTTTTATGCTTACTTTAAATCGTAGCTTGCGAGGGAATACATCGAATGAGGAATTAAAAGAACCCAAATATAGTTTATGCTTCCTCAGGCGAAAATGGCTTACTGAATATTGCACTTGCTGCTACAGTAGCCGATTGCAAGTAATACAAGTTTTCGTGCCATTGTTCTCCTCTTCCGCAGGTGACCGCAGAGCTTGACGTCCTCGCGCGGCGGCGGCTCTTGAAGTTTTTGGGGCGAGATGCCTCCGAGCGAGGTGCCTGCGTGGTATATTGCACGCACGTGTTCGACGGGCTTGCTGCTTTTGCCACGCACGCTGTTCAGGTAAACGAGAAGTGCTACATGGGTTTGTCGAAGTCGTAATCTTTTTTGAGAGATTGAGAAATACCTCAATGAATTCTGCTACAGCAGGTTCCTTCTTTTATGACCCGTATTATTGTTAAGCATGTATGAAACGAGTGTTTGTATTTTTTATTCTGCTATAGCACTATGCATTGATTTCCTTTCGGTGTTCGTATTTTTCTTTGCAGCTCGAGAGCGGGTGCGTGCTACGAGCGGCGCCTCTAGCCAGTTTGGGCATGAGCGCCCATGCGATGGACTCGATGCACGATGCTGTCTTGGCTTGGTTGAAGGAAGGCCGCGCACTGGCGCGTCGTGAACCTTCTTCTCCTTCCTCTTCTTCCAGTGACAACCAACAAAATCAGGGGAAAGGAGCAGAGAAAGACGAAGCAGCAGCAACGGAATTGGCTCAAGCCGATGGTCGCCTCTTCGCCAGTATTCTGGCTTTTAATGGACCAGCAGATGCACCCACAGCGTCGGTAGCCACGTCACACTTTTCGTGGGGTTTCCGAGGCGCAACCCCCCTGTTTCGCGACTTGTCTTTCGAACTCGCGCCCGGCAGCCGCTGCTTGCTCACGGGCGCGAATGGCGCAGGCAAGACGACGTTGCTCGCTATATTAGGGGGCAGCCGGCTCCCGATTGGCCACAACGACCCCACCATCATTTACAACGACAATGGCAACCATGGGGAGGGTGTAGCAGTAGACGGAGCCGCAGGGACAACCACCACGATAGCTGCTTCACAGGAGACCCGCCGCAAAGGAGTGACCATCGTGCCGAGCCAGTCTCAAGTGCGCGTCTGCGGCATTGACCCGGGCGTCAACCACACCGCCGCCAACCACAACACGGTGCACGTGTCCATTGCGTGGCGCCGGTCTCTGGCCGAGGTGCTGAAAGGTGGGACCGAACAAAAGTTCGGCGATTTGTTCGACCGGGCGCTAAGTCACGCCATCGCTGACCTGAGCGCTTTACTGCGACCTGCTTCAGAGCAACAACAGGAGCAATCAGCTGATGTATCGCCACCAGTGTCTTCGCTCTCTGCTGCACCGTCTCCAGCTGAGAAAGAGGCCGCAGAAAAAGAAGAACGGGTGAGCCTCTTTTTGCACTCCAAAGCGGCGCTAATCCGGCGAGCTGACAGACTGACCACTTGCTTAGGAGTGCAAAAAGATTGGGTGATCAGTAAACTGTCAGCGGGGCAAAAGGCTCGGGTACAGCTCGCGCTGCAGCTGTTGCGACCAAAAAAGGTGACGAATCGTATTTCAAACAAATACACACCTTTGGTGGTAACAGAAAGCCACCAAGGTCATCAAAATGCGTTTTTGTTAATTTTTGTCCTCGCCTACTGTAAATTTATTCGTGATTTTTTGCTTCTCTTCAGGTGCTGCTGATGGACGAGGTCACAGCAGAGCTCGACGTCGAAGCTCGGGCAAGGCTGCTGGCGTTTCTGAAGGAAGATTCTGAGGGACCCATGCAACTTACGGTACGCGGGATATTGATCGCGTATTCAATTTACGCGTGCAATTTCTATGCTGGCGTTTTGCATTCGTCCCATTTCTGAAATTGGTTTGCTAACTCACGCACTCCACTTTTCTCAACATTACCACATTAGGTCATTTACGCCACCCACGTGTTCGACGGCCTCTCCTCGTGGGCCTCGCACCTCTTGCACCTCACCAAGCCTAACAGCAGCAGCAGCCCGCCTAGCACTCAAGCAGGTGCAGCAGCAGCAGCAGCAGCAGCAGCTTCTTCGACATCTTCAGGCCGCCTCGTTACTGTAGCAGATGCTTTGATCAACGACACTGCTGCTGCTGCAGAAGAAAAGGAGAAAGCTGCAGCCACCACCACCGCTACTGTACCTCCACCTATGAGCAAAAAGCCCAGCATTTACAGCGTAGTGTTGAAATGGCTCATTGAAGAAAATCGAGCGGCACGCCGCGCTTTGCAACAACACCAGATCACCAGCGAAGGAGGAGGAGGAGGAGGAGCCATTGCTGAGCAGCAGTTTCCAACCACAGCGCCACAGCGGCGCGCAAAACAAGACGCGCGAATTTCTGCTCGGTCCACCGCGGTCGCTCGAGAGAAAGGCGACTTGCCCGACGGCTGGGGCTACCGGGCCAACGCGCTTCCCGGGTATGTACCAAATTAGGACAATCTCCATTAACTCCTATTGACGTTTTACTTGTATGCCAAGATAATATGTGCAGCAAAGTTGTTTTCTGTGCACTTTTTACACTTTGTGGACGATTTTTAGGGGTCTTGGAGGCCATATTTGGGTGCAAGCAGCAGACGAGTGCGCTAATGCGACAGTATCCCTTCCTGACTTCCTCGGGCTAAGTGACGACGACGAAGAAGAAGAAGATGCAGGTGATCGCTACACTAACAAGCGGAGCGGCCAGGCCTTGGAGACTGCAACCACCAACCGCAGTACGACTGCTGCTCCAGTGAAGAAACGCCGCCTTAAGCCTCGTTACGCAGCCGCAAAAGCAGCAGCTGAAGCAGCAGCAGCAGCAGCTGAAACAGAGAAGGCTAAGGCCACAGCGCCTGGAGCTCCAGCAGCAGCAGCAGCAGCAGCACCTGCCGCTCAAGCCACTGTCTCATCGACTCCACCATCGTCCTCAGTTGCTGCTGCTGCAGCTTCTGGCGCTCCTCCTGCTCAGGAGTTGCAGCGGGGTGGGGTACCCTCTGCACTGCTCGTGCCAGCCCTGGGGCAGCTCGAGTCAGCAGTGGCTACTTTGAAGCAGAAAGTAGCGGCTGCAGCCGCAGCCACAGACCAAACCGAGGCCGGTCGTGCAAGTGCGGATGCAGCCGTAATCGAAGCTTCTGGGGCTGTGAACAAACTGTGGACTTTTCTGGAACCTGCTGTAGGCCAATTCGCAGGAAAGGACAGCGCAGCGAATGCAGGAGTAGCTTCAAGCTCTAGTAGTGCAGCAGCAGGAGGAGGAGGAGGAGGGGGAACAATAGCTAGCGCACCAGCAGCGCCATCTTCAACTTCAGGCCTTGCAGCAACAACGAATTCATCGAGCACGAGCTACAACCCTTTCGGAGACGGGCCTCGCAACAACGCGCTTACTGAAGAGGACATTGCGCGCAATATCTTCAGTGCTTAACGGTTGAAGCGCAATGGCACTAACTTCCCGTTTGTATGTGAGCTCGTGAACTTTCAAAGTCCATGACTGCACTTCGGAAGTGCACCTCCTTGATCCCTGTCACGGATAATGCTGCGTCACTTCGTCCTCTGGCGTTCCGCATGCCGCTTTTCGTTGTCTATTACAAGGGCGAGAAAACTAGTTACGTAAATCGAGTGCCGCTTATTGATAAATTTGAAATGGTGAATGGAATATCCATAACCGGGTATCCGACATACTGCATCCATGAATCATCGAAGCACGAAGCGCCAAAACCTGCTGGTCAGCAAATAAAATCTCCCCTGTAAATGAGGTCGTCGTTGTTTTTCTCTTGTGTCGTCGTCGGCTGTCGGATCGTCAGATGGATCGTCAATTTGTCCGCGCTCCGCGCTACTGTGCTCTGCTGTGCTGCTCTGTCGACTACAAGTTGTGCGTGGGTGTTGCCTTGTTCCATATGGTGCTAGTTAGGGCCCGTGCCGATAATAGATAACATTTATCGTGTAGGAGAGGGCGCCGCTCACTGTTCATAGTCTTTTATGGCGGCAGGCGTAGATAGGTTGCCAGATTTCGATTGGGACCGATGTGAGGAAGGGTCAGAGTTACCAAACCGCGATCGGGTAGATGCCATGGCTGAGCGTCTCGCCCACGTCGCTGACTTAATCGCGCCAATTACCAAACAGATCGAAGACCTTGTCGCCGAAGGGCGCGCACCCACGAAAGCAGCATTTGCTTCTCCGCCCTCCGTTGCTGAAATTTCTTCGAAGCTCCAACGAAACAATTCGTCTTCGAGAGGCAGCAACGTTTGGCAACGGACTCGACAAAATTCGTCTGCCAACCTAGATCACGACGATGATGACAACTCTACAACAAGCATAACTAGCTCAAAAGGGAGCGTGAAGTCCATGAAGAAGGAAGCATCTCGCCCACCGCCATTCCAATTTCCGCTCGACGTTTCAGACCTGGATGACAAAATTGACGGAAATATGGCTAATTCAACTTTACGTCAAACGAGTGCTGCAAGTAAAGGCACAAACAAGGCAAAAGATATTGGCGATCGACCAATGTCTCTTATCCTTGAAAGTGGCAGCCTAGTCTCTCAAGCTCTTGAAATTAGCGGTAATTCTGATGGTTCAGAAACGGCGGCTTCTTCCCTTGGGCGAGAAAGCGCTCTTTCAATGCTGCCCCTAGATTTAAACCCCTTCTGCCTGCCACGATGGCGTCGCGATGGCGTCGGCGATATATCTAAGGTAAAGAAAAGGGGCGAGCCTATCTTTAAGGAACCTATCTCCGAAGCGAAGCAAGGGGAGGCTGGATATTGCATGGCTGATCCAAGAAATCGCTACCGTATCTTTTGGGACGTTGGCATTGTTTTCCCGCTCTTGTGCTACATCGTGATAAGCATGCCCTTCAGGTTCGTACGCACAGCTTCTGAAAAAGTTCCTTTGATCCGTTTGCAAATACACGGGCACTCGTGCAATAATTTTTAAGCATGCGGAGTTTTTTTAAAGGGCGGGTTATCTGAGTGCTGAGGCAGTTGCTATTTCCGTTCAAAGTTTTCTCTTCAAGTTTGTTCTTGATTTTCAATTATTCTAAAGCGCGCTCAAATGCCTCCGCTTTTTCTTACACACAGGGCTGGTTTTTCGAACGAGCCTCCTGGCGCTTCTTTTGAGCAACAATTTGAAGCGTTAGTCGATTTAGCCTTCGTTTTCGACATTTTTCTGAACTTTCGTACGGGCTATATTCTCGACGCCGAAGCTAAGCTCGTCGAGTTCAACTTCGGCCGGGTAGCACGTCGCTATTCTACGACTTGGTTACCTCTTGACGTTGTTTCCGCCATTCCGTTTTCCGTGTTGGATTTTGCTGTGGCTTCAACGAACTCATCTCCAAGCTTTTTGAAAGCTATCAAAGGTGGAAAGATACTTCGAACTCTCCGCTTCCTAAAAATGGGCCGTGTTTTCAAGGCTGGCAAAATTTGGCGGTCATTGAGTGCAGACATGAAGGACAAGATTTCAGACATGGTGGCGCATGGGAACACGCAGCACTTCTTAGTTATTCTTGGGCTTATTCTCCGAACGATGTTTTTCTGTCATCTACTGAGCTGCATATGGGTAGCAGTAGGGCGGAGTGGTGCCAAGAGAGGCGACCTCAATTGGCTCACTGCTGACTCCAGCAAGCAAGGACCCTTTAAACCTGAGGATACGGAGGGCGGCGACCGAGTGTGGTCTGTGTATTTAGCTGCTTTTTACTTTACAGTCACTACAATCATGTCAGTAGGGTACGGCGACGTCATCGTGCAAAATACCGACGAGCGTATGCTCGTGGTTTTCATTGAGCTCTTCGGGAGCTTCATGTTTGCGATGATTGTTGCTTCCTTGACTTCAGTAGTGTCTTCCCAGGACATGAATGCCTCAGCCACTGGCCAACAGCTGGATGCTGTGAAGAGCTTTGTTCGGAACCGGAGAATTCCCCCTGACTTGGGCCGTCGTATTCGGCGGCACTTCCGCAACTATTTTGAGATCAAACCCGCTATTGACGAATCTCGCATATTATCAGAATTGTCTACAGGCTTGCGGAAGGAAGTGTCTGCGTTTTTAGTTAATGAAGCGATGGCGCATGCCGAACTATTCAGAAGCATTCCAGAAGTCTTGTGGCCGAAGCTGTTGCCCTCTGTCAGGCCACTTCGAGTGGTGGCAGGTGAAACCATTTGCAGGCAAGGCGAAGTGTGCCGCGAGGCCTTCGTGATATTACAGGGTAAAGTGGCGGCATTTTGGTGGCCGGAGCTCTCTCGGTCAACATTTATTGAAGAGAGTTTGGAAAAGGAAGACTGCGTGCTAGGGCCAGGCGACACGCTGAATGTGAAATGTGTTCTGAACCTAGACAGCACTGCTACGGAGACCGCAGTCGCCCTCACCATGTGTGACGTAAGTGCAGATTTTTGTTTTTGCCAAGATACGGCCGAATATTCCTTAATTCTTCAATGTGCATCGTGTATTCATTTAGAGTGTTTGTGTTTGCTTACTTCTGATGCCTCACAGATTTACGCCATCCACGAAAACGACTTCAGTGCGATGTTTGTTTCCGAGTCAGAAATTTCCATGCTGGAGACAATGCGCGAGCATGAAGCTTATTCCGGTACCCGTCGTCAGAAAAACGAGACTGCCAAATGGGAAAAAGAAGAGCAGAAAAGTAAAGAGCAGAAGGCACCGGGTGATGGTGCTGAGAAAATTGTTTGGAACTACGATTGAAACCACCCAATAGCCGGCAGCTGGGACTTCATGAGCCATGAGTGATGAGACCTGCTTGCTCTACACGAGGACTCCCGTTTTGGTTTCTCCTTGTGCTTTCATACAGGGCCAAAGCGCCAAAACCGCTGCTCTATATATCCAAAAATCTAAATCCGTTTCAATGGAGCTACTGGAAAATAAATGGAAATCACGAATCCCGTAACCTGTGATTCGAAATGGCCATATGCATATGCGCGTTTGTAGGTGTCGGTGGTGTGTGATATGCGCAAGCTTAAAAACCGGATTTGTTCGAAGAATGAGAGTTACTGCTTCCTAGTCTTTAGTCTATTTCGAACTCTATCACATCAAACATCAAAACATCAAATATTTATGTGGAATTAAAACGCGCAAACAGACTAATTCAAAAAGTGCCCAATTCGCAGTTTTATGGCCTGTAAATGCCCAGATGCCCAGTCAGTTCCACCCAGAACCATGCCTGAGTCTTGTAATCATTTTAATTCGAATTCTCACTTCGAAATGGCTTCATTTTGCGCCCACTCGTAGTCCTCGTAAACCAACGAAATGAGCCCGTACCTGAGGTACGATTCCAAACGCAGAAAATGGTGGAAACAGCAATGTGAGAGCAGTTATCATTTGATTTCAAGAGGAGACACTAAGAGTGCGTAAGCGAAACGTAGTACTCGCCCGTGGACTAATCGACCGCGAGCTGCCAAGAGGTTAGCACGGAGCCGAGACGTAAATGGCAAGTAGCTCGCGAGGGTGCGGAGGAGACTGATGTCGGAGGACGCGAAGTCTTTTCCGTACCATTCGAAAAGCTTGCTCATGATCACCTGCTCAATGAGTCCGACGTTCACATCAAAATGGACGTCAAACACGCATAGGTAAGCGAGTTTCAAGAAGCAGAGCCAAACTCGTCATTTCTCCTCTCTATTTGCTGCATACTGACTGCACAGACCCCGCTTTCTCCTTCTGCCTCGCCCACATTTTACCGTGCCGGTTTCATCTGGCACTGACACATTGTCGGCGACAAACGACGCGGCAGCCGCTTTCAATTCGCTGTTGAGGCCCTCGGACGAGTACACTTTTACAGGGGGGCAGGACTTGGCGCCGCAATTGAGCGCAAAATGAATGCGAGGGTCCACCTGTAGGAACGAATTTAGAGCATACATGTGTAAGGTGTGTAGGTGATTGTATGGGCGTGTGCGCACAAAGAATAACCACAATACCACCCAGCCACCTAAGCTACAAACCTCATGTATACTAGTAGATAGCACAAAGGAAGAAAATACATGAAGTAGCTTTTATTCTACTGAGACTGTATTGGCGCGAATGAAGAGACAACACAAAGAGCTCCAAAAACTAAATTCATTTGCACATCTACCTACCGACTTTGTAAAGTGCATGTGAATGTAATCAAGCTCACCTTTTCCACAGCGAGAAACTTGCGCGGGTCATCGTCACTGAAAGAGCGAGGGTCGCCAGCTGGCGACCCTCTCAAAATGCCGTGCTCAATGTCATCTAACGAAAAGTCAAAACTGCTCACCCGGTACCTTGAGAGAGAGAGTGTCAGCACACGTGTACGGCGAGGACCCCGCGCCCGCACAACAACCGTGTTCGTTTGAGCTTGATGCAAATACAATGGCACATCACTATTCTTACTGGTTGCGATTGACACTTTTCGAAAAGTCTGAAATTTAATGTTCCTTAGCATTTTCGTAAGTATCAGGTCAAACAAGGAACGAAGCTTCTGAATCGAAGAATTCAAAAACAATAGAAGCATCTTACTTGGCGCCCGTGGCTCCGGAAAAAAAGTCAGCCCGGCCATCTTTGTCCGTTGGATATCCCACCACCACGGATGAGTGCATGACGAGGGCGTTGTACAAGTTGATCCAGAAGTCGAGCCCACAGGACGAAAGCTCCGAGGAGGGCAACGCTTCAAGCAAAACGTGAAGTGAGCATATGGTGTTCGCGAGAGTGTGTAATTCTTTCTAAGAAAGATGGCGATTTTGATATTGAATGCTAATCACCGGCTTTTATAGGGTTACCCGAGCAATCATCAGAGACTGCCCTCGCCATACCCCATAAGCACGCACACTATAGTACTGCCACCAGAAACAACGAGCAAACGAGAGATGCATAGGTACCGGCTAGACGAGCAGCTGTCTTCACAAATTCAGCTGTGGTGGCGCTCTGAGCAAGCTTCGCGTAATCCACGCCAGTGCCGTCCAATTTAACAAACTGGTCATGCAACGCGAGGGCTTTCATCTGCAAAGCTGCAGCTACCTATAGTGAAAAAGGTAGAATAAGATTACGCAGAAAAATTGAAATGAATAAGTATGAAAGTGGCCTCTACAGATTACAGCGCATTGATTGCTGTATAAGCACGTGTTCCTAGTGCTTTCATGAAATCGATGCATTTTCTTTGAAATCATAACGCTTGGGAGACAACTGCTAGCACTCAAAGGGCCACACAAACCTCTTCTGCCGAACCACCCGCCTCTGTAATCGCGCCAGTTTTAAGCACGTTGAGAACTCCCGAACGGGGGTCGTGCAATGATTTGATATCCACCGTTTCAGAATCTGCAGCAACAGTGTTCTCCGATTCAGCAGCAGTCGCACCAGCCTTCAACAAGCCCTTGGATTCTACCATGGTTGCAAGCTCGCCACTGTCGCGCAACTGAACCAACTCATCGAAGCCGCCAAGTTTCAAATCACCCACGAAAATTTGAGGTACGCTCGATTGGCCTGTGAGCTTCGCGAGTGCCTCCCGAGCCGAGGCTGCGTCAGAGCCAGTCCCAACGTCTACGCCTTCCCAAACCAATCCTAGCTCGTCGAGCAACCCTTTAGCGCGCGCACAAAACTCACACCCAGGAGTCCAGTACACCGTGACGAGATTGTCTTGGTGTTTCTGTTGCGATTCTAAGCTACCACTACCACTACTCGTTGCCCGCTGTATCGTCAGAGGCCATGCAATAGGCTGTACAGTCTGCAATACTCTTGGCGAGAGCGCTACAGGCCTAGACACATGAAGGCTGACTAGCCTGACCGTCGGTTTAAATGACGAAGCAAAATGTAGGTAAAACGCTAGAAGTACCAGAGGCTTCTTGAGTGGCAACATTGTTTTCAATGACTCTTGCTATGGAAGCTCTATCGAGCCTCTCGAGACCCCGGAACTCCGGATTGACCGGAATAAGAGTACGTGTTCATCACCCTCACTTCAAATTTACCCACGAAGACGCACCCAGAATCTGAGATTCGTACCTTCAAGTACGGGTACAAATCTTATCAGAATCATCGACCCAGATCCATCACAAAGATTCTCGCTTTCATAGTGAAGTCAGCGTGGGTTGTTTGTTAGGAAATATCTCAAAGCAACGTTGGAAGGCGCGCGTCAGTGCTGAACCACCGGATTTTGCGAGCGCTGGCTTACAAAATCAGGCTTCTGCCTTGTCTATAGGGCGATTTGGAATGAAAGCGAAAAGCAAGTGTACGCCGGCCTCGGAGCTTAGACCACGCAATGGTGTCGAAGGGTACTTAACCGCGTCTGCTGCTGCAATATGGGGCGACTTCTTAGCATTTCCAATCGACACTTTGAAGGTAATATCTCACATAGTTATAACTTCTTTGATGCCACGATTACTCTTAAACTTTTCTAGTCGTGATCCTGTTCTGTTTGGTCAATCCTGCAGGTAAGAATGCAGATGCAAGTCTCGCCTCTCGGAACATCTCTTCGGTCGTTGGCTGCCGGCGGTACTGCTGCATGGTACCGCGGAGTTCACGCGTCAGCATTTCGACAAGGTGAGATGCGTGCAGTTCTAATAAAATAAGTGCGGCCCCGAGTAAAAACCGTCGTTTATCGCCTTTCATGCGCGACCACCCGTCTCTCTTTGTGTTGGTTGCTTTCAAATTTCAGCCACGTACGGCGGAATGCGCCTTTCCCTGTACGAGCCCATTCGGAACGTGATCGCTCGTATTACCAGCGGAAACCGCAGCAACAATCTCAAACTGACCACCAGGAGCAGCAGCAGCAAGGCCAGCACAGAGCCGCTGTCGCTGGGCGTGCAACTGTTATCAGGCGCGATAGCGGGTGGCGTGAGCAGCGCCGTCATGTGCCCAGCGGACGTGGTGAAACTTCGCTTGCAGGCGGGAGAAGCGCGCTACACCAGCGTCAGCCACGCCTTAAAGCAAATCGTGCAGCATGAGGGCGTACTGCAGCTCTGGCGCGGAGTTGGCCCCACGTCGGCGCGAGCGTCGGTGGTGGCAGCGGTCGAGCTGGGACTTTACGACGCAACCAAGGTACAAATCTCAACGCGCGTGCGTAGCCTGCATTCAATGATGTCATTACTTTGAACATTTTGTTTTGTTTTTAGTTTGTTGCTTTCTGTTTCGCGCCTCTTTCCTCTTCTTAATTGTTTCCCTTGCGCCTCTTTCCTTCACTTCAGACGTGGCTTGTGGCGTCGCGCGGAATGACCGAAGACGCCACCGCGTACATGCTAGCGTCGGTGCTAGCCACCGTAGGCAGCATTGCGGTGTCGTTCCCCATCGACGTCGCGAAAACGGTCATGATCAACCAAGGCGTCCTCGGCGTGGCTGCTTCGACCAATGCCCATTCAACCACAGCCAACATGCACGCGCAAGCGCATTCATCAACATCAACGCTATCGTCGGCGCGAAGCAGCGCTTTAGGAGTAAAAAGAGCTTCAAGCGTTGGTGCTCCTAGTCTAAGCAATACTTCGGCCGCGGCATGCCTGAACTCGATGCACAGTAGTCCACCGTCAGCAGCCTTGCACTCATCTGCAGCAGCAGCCGCAGCAGCAGCCGGTGCAGCAGCATCTGCACCCGCCACCACCACCACCACTGCCGTGCCTCACTACCGGCACATGTTGCACGTGATGTGGCATCGTTTCGAGACCCGCGGGTTCGTAGGCATGTACCGCGGCGTGGGGCCTTCCCTGGCGAGGCAGTTGGTGTGCAACGGGGGCATGTTCCTGGGCTTCGAGCAGCTGAAAAAGGCGTTCTGGGAACCGAGCATACAGCCCTAATCCGCTAATCCAGTATAGCTGGTTTCCTGGTGCACACACACACTTACATATATACCATTGCCATTTTTGATACCTATCCAACTTTTCATGCTTTGCTTTCTAGATCTTTAGTTATATAGATGCCTTTATTTCCAATGCCTAATATTAGTAATTAGTAATTGCTGCTAGCCAACTAGTAACTGCCATAGCTAACGCCGATGCTAATGCGACACTGGCCATTAGCCATTAAGAATTGCGCAATTGCGGTATAATTCAGAGACGCATGTATAATGGCCAGCGGTTAAAAAGACTTAAGTCGGAGGTATATACCTTTAGATGCGGGAGGCGCGTATGAAGCGAATATAGAAGATTGCGTTGAGGACTAAGGCAAGAAGTCAAATCTGGCAGTCCACATGCCTTATTGCAATCAAGATAATAGATTGGAAGCTTTTGAGAGCTGATTATGGTTTGTAGACTTCAGCTCGACTCCACACCTCGGCTCCTTCCTCCTCCCTGCGAGCGAAATCACCAGGTAGAAAAGGCAATTCAAACGAGATGACGAAATAAAATGGTGGCTCCAAATCAATTCAAAACGAATAGCACAGCAAGCCAGCAAAACAGCAGAAATATAAGTGTTCCTAAACCAAACATGTGTTGATGGTTGACACGCGCCTCAAAACTCACCCATAAAACTCCAGGAAGGCTTGCTTGTTGTGAATGCTCCCATCTTCGTCGATGCGAAATTCTTCTTCTGGGTTTTCAGACAGCTGCAACCAAAAGCACGAAGAGAGCAGAAGCAGAAAGGCACGTGAGTCGTATTGTTACCAGAAAAAAAACATTGCAAACAAAGAATTGGTCAATCTAGTACACTGTGGATGAAATCACATCTCATAAATGCCTCACTGAAATTTCGTGCGTGTAAGTCGGACTAAAATTCTCACCTGTTCGGGTGTCGTAAATTCAACTGAGCTCGCCGTGGCTGCGCTAGTGCCTCCTCCTTCAGCAGCGTTCTTTTGTTCTGCTGCTAGGTCGTATTCGACTCTGTATTCGCCGTCGCTCACACCCGCTGGCATCTCCAAGCCCGATGCTGTTGTTTCAACACCACCGCCTTCTTCTTCTTCATCGTCGTGTGCTTGCAGGGGTCGGTTCTAATGTGTCGACATAATGCAATGCGTGGTGGTAATTTCGGGGTGAAAACACAATTCAGGGTGAAGAAGGAAGTAAGACGCCCGGGGAAGAAGAGAGTAAAGGCATAAAGCACTGGAAGCCAATGAACGAAAAGACACTCCGAAGGGAAGCGAAAAGAAGCACATGGACACACGCAACCATTCACCTCGTCGTCTTGATCCCACACTTTCCAAGCCTTAGCGCCTGCTTTCACTCCTACGTGAGCCACAGCAGAGCCCACCTAGTGCATATCAGGGTAGACAACATTACATCAACCATGAAATATGATGGATACAATTGTTCCAGCATGTAATTCAATTGTTCAAAGGTAGCCAAAAGTACAACAGCAAAAAAAGAGCGAAGAGGCTTAATGGGGAAGACACTTAATCTACACCTGAGATCCCTTCTTCCAACTTACCTTCACTGCGGTTTTCCCTGTGTGCACTCCAACGTTGATGGCCTGGTGGGTGATCTAGTTCAATGCCAAGACATCGTGAGGAGTTGAAGGAGAAGATTCAAATGAGCCGTGGCATAGGGCAAGAATGAACATTTGGGTAAACATCAACTCGTAAAGCTAAAGAATTGGTAAGGGCTCTGTAAAGTAGATATACCTCTTGACTCAACGCTTTTGCTGCGGGCATGTGCTTGGCCGCTTCTTCTTCGACGGCAATTGCCGACTTCTGCACTTGCCCGCCCGCGAAGAAAAGGGCGCTCTGGACAGCATTCGGGCCGGGGTCCTGAGAGATTGTGAGGGAAAAGCAGGGTTCAAGAGTCATAGGGACAGAAAACGAGAAAGAGGTACGGAGGAAGGGAGGGAGGGAGGGAGGGAGGAATGCTGAGCAAATTGAAAAGCTTCAAAAGAGAAAGTGAATTTCTATTCTACGCACCTGCCCGTTGTTGACCAGCCTTCGGTACTCCACCAAGTCCGCCAATTCTTTCGGAGGAGGCGAGCGCGCGCCCGCTACCACCGCAAACTGCCCACACCCGCTAGCCACCCGCAAAAGGGCGGCGCCGTACACCAGCCACAGGCTCCGCCCTCCGATGATGCCCTCCCCGACCCACTCCACTGCTTGCACGCGGCTCATGCACCCGCTATGAAACACGCCACCCACGAGGGCCGTAGTCATCGCGCCGAAGGTACCCAGCAACAGCACTGCCGCTTTCGCATCGGAAGTGTCGTGCGACCGCTTCCGCCGCCGGCAAGCCGTCAAGTACAGCTCGGGCAAGAGCAAGGCAAAGGCGAGGGCGACAAAGAAGAGGGCGCCGTTGCGATCCGAGGCACACCGCCTACACACCCTCTGCCAGTGCCACTCGCTGCCGGTGGCGAGAATGCCGTTCCCGTCGGGTCGACCGAATCCCACGTCCAGGAAGTACGAGTCGTAGTTGTCGAGCTCGATTGAGCATTCGTGCCAGCTCATCACCTGAGAGGGAAGAAGAGAGTTGCAACAGATAGCAAAGAAAAAAAAAAATGGAAAAAAATGAGGCATTCTTTAAAAACATTGTTAAAGAAAAAAAAATAAGAAAAAGAAGAGTTGATCGACGACTGATGCGTTCAAAGATGAGGCATGAAAGAGAGAGAATAATTTTCATTCCCACCAAAGGTTCTGTCTTTGAATTGTGCGAAAAGTCGTGGACTGGGCTAGGGCGCTCTTCGACCTGAACCAATGGAAAATTTGCGCACAGTCGCAATAGATAGAGATGTAGCATTATATGTGAAGAGTTCCATTGTTTTTAGTTATATGTCAAACATATCTTGGAGCGTGGCCACAACCGACATCAGATTGTACAATTATAAGCTCTGAAGGCAATGTTGTGTGAAATTGGCACAGTGGTGAATTTAACTTTAAAGTCACCTCTTCATCTCCGCCTTTTTCTTCCGAGTGCGATTCGTCTTCTTCATGGTGGCTATCGATGTGATTGCTAGAATCATGGTAGTGAGGTTCAGGTTCAGGCGCTAGGGCAGGCACATGTACAGGAAGTGGTGGTTGGCTCACTCCCCAACTGCTGCTACCACCAGCACCACCACCAGTACCACTACTAGAGTAGCCCCCAGGGTAAGTGCCGTCACGGCTGGGGTAGGTCGGAGGAAACGCATACCACGGGGGCGCCCCTGTATAGAGGAGGTGGCGGCGACGGGAGCTGGAACTGTCCTCCGAGAACCGATCTCGATCTGATAGTGCTATTCCGGCTTTGGAGTCCTCCAATTTCATCGCCGATGAGCTCCTTGTGGAAGCGTCCTCTGATTGGCTCTGCCATAAGCGGCGGCGTCGGCCAGAGTTCACGAACGAGTCCGTGGCATATCCGGTTGGCGTGATGAACATGCCGTTGCTGACCGAAAAGAAGGAAAGAAAAATGAGAGAGAGCAAACGCAGCGAGCACTTTTTTTAACAGTGGCAGAAAGCCCACGACTGTATCAGAATAAGCATCTGCAGTAGCTAAAATGGCAACGAGCGCGTGAAAAAAAAAAGTGGAAAAAAAAAGACACGCTGGAGTGCTGTCAAACTGTAAGTTTCGTTCCAAGCCCACTGGGCTGAGTAGTTACCTGTAAGCTGGGTTCCAAGCCCAAGCGTTACTCGCCAGCGACCACGCTTCAGTCGGCATGGAAAAGCCCTGGCACGCTAAAACGAGGCACACGGCGCTGGCTAATTGGCAGCTAAAACTCAATGCCATCACGCCGGTGCGTTTCGCCCCTAGCGGCTGTTTTTTTTATAAAAGCACAAAGAAAACATAATAACGAAGAGTTTAGGTGAGATCAAAGTAAAGGAAATAAAACAGTAAGCCACTTTAAATTTGAACAAAGTGAATGATTCGAGTGAATGATTCGAGTTGTTTCTTTGTAGGCGTAGCGTAATGCTCTCGTCCGTCAAGACATAAGAAAAGCCCCTGGCGCAGCAGCGTCACCACCTACCTTTTCATGACCGCATTGCGCTATGAAGTCCTTGGTGTCGTACAGACACAAGAAAAAATGCCTATTATTTTTGCGAAAATTTGCCACCTTCATTTATTACACACATTTGGCAATTATGATAATCGAAATGAAGCCAGAGATGATTGCAGAATACTTGGGCAATTCAAAGTAGCATTTTAATAAGCATGTGAGAGGCAATCAGTGTATGCTTAGCCAAGAGTAATATATCTTAAGCCTAAAGATAACAGTAGAATTTCAATTCGGCATCAGTCGACTATTTGAGGGAGGCAGCAAGTATCATAGCGCTACCTGCTTGTAGAAATCCGTTGGTTGTCGAGCTTGTTGCTCAACGTCATCTGAGGTTTGGTCAGGCCCGTGAGTCATCTGCGCTGCCGCTAGAACAGACGGCGGCGGTCCGCGAGGCGACGAGGCTGGCCCGCGAGACGGTGTTTCAATTGGCGGTTCTTGTGCGGGTCTAGGTGAAGATGGCGGCGCTGGTGACGCAAAGGAAGAAGGCGTGGGAGAAGACGGCGGCGGCGGTGACGCTGGTGGCGATGACGGTGTAGGCGGCACAGATGATGATACACGGCTGCTTTCGTCAACATTGCTGTTTGAAGCGTCATCTCCAGACGCTGCTGCTCGTTCGCTTGCCAGGCGAGCCTTCTTCTCTTTGATCGTCTCTTTGGGCGGCATTCCCCTGTCGACGGTTGTGTTCAATCTAGGCCTTACAAGAATACGTCAAATATTTGACCTAAATACGTCAATCAATACGTCAGTACCGTAAATTACGTTATATTAGGGCATATTCCCACTATATGCATGGCAAACGCCGTATACAGGCGTATATTTGATGACGTGTTCGTGATGACGTCAGTAGAAAAGTCGATACGTCGCGACATATTTGCCTTATATTCTGGAGAAAATACGTCAAATGTTTTATCGTAGGGACTAGTTCAATCAATGAGAAACGAGAAGCACGACAAACGAACGACGAGAAGCAGAACAACAACAACACAACAGTTCACGCCCGATCCATTATTTTTTTACAGGCCCCGAGAGGCCGAAATAAGAAGTTAGAAGGCCTACAGGAAAGTATAAAATTCAATGCAGCGCGAACTCAATCGAGAAAGCTAATCAGGCGCGCATGCCATTTTATAGAGCTGGGTTAATTTCGCTTGCTGCCTGTGAAATGAGATGAGAAGCAAGGGTGCGATTTACGTACACGCGGGATTTACGCCCTCGAGCTTATTTTTACTTCACACGTAAACTGTGCGTAACTATAATTCACATGTGCTATACACGATACACACGTTAGAAGGCGCCTAATATAAAGGTCTCGGTGATCTCAGGTGGCGTAGAAACTGATCTCCCCCTGGAAGGGAAAGTTACAGAGGTTGAAGTCACAACTGTTGTGAACTTCCCTTTCCTTTTATAACCTTTTCTATTGAACTATTGCCTAGCACCTCTACTACTTATACAGATTATTTACTTTCTAAAGGTGGTGCTGTGTCCTTCTCACTTCCCAACTCACTTCCCTACTTCCTATTTGACTGGCTGACTGCCTGACTGCCTGACTGCCTTTCGGCCTGTGCACCGGGCGTGGTCTCTGCCCAGAGGGAAGTGGTGCGCCTTGTCGGCATGTATTCCATTCTAAAGAGCCCACGAGCAGTGGTTGTGCTGATGAGTTACACCCGGGGGATTCAGGGGGGTATTACAGTGACGTCACTGAAGTGTGGGCGGGTTTTTGTGGCGTATTTGCGTCTAATTGGTGTAAATTACTTCCCCGCGAAATTTACTTGCAAATTAAGGTGAATACCGCATCCTAGATGAGAATCTACTATCACAATCGGATTCTTCGATGGGCTGGCCACGTCGCTCGGATGCCTATGACTCGGGCGCCGCGGCAGTTGCTTACTGCCTAGGTAGCACACTCAAGGCCGAATGGATGTCCTGAGATGACATGGGGTCGGACATTGAAGAAGACTCTAAAGTGCAAAGGACTACCGGTCAACTTCAAGGAATGGCGTGCCATAGCAGAAGATAGGTCGGAGTGGAGATCACGGACGTACTCGAAACCTAT
>Ga0307979_1000361_pt1 | contig 30436 bp, 20 predicted proteins | sample OrgLakmetage1058_FD_201833 | JGI IMG/M metagenome (GOLD analysis project Ga0307979, IMG submission 201833) | Saline water microbial communities from Organic Lake, Antarctica - #1058 | ecosystem: Environmental > Aquatic > Non-marine Saline and Alkaline > Saline | place: Antarctica: Organic Lake...
AATACCTGCAATTGTATCTCAATGAGTTCATTTATAAACTCAATAGACGATATTTTGGAGACAAGATATTTGATAGGCTAGTAATAGCAAGCATTACAGCGACTGGAAACTAAACGGATATGCAAATTTAGTATCATACACTTTAAGAGGTATTACTCTTTTAATATTTTTTTGTACTCATCCAGCTTCATTTCCAGATGAGGAGGCAAGCTTGGATTTTGGATATCCTTGTAAGTCGACATTTTTTCTTTTAAAATCTTAGCAACTAACAACCGGGCTTGATCTTTATGATCTGAAGGGATGACATACCATGGAGCACTTTTTGTAGAAGTTTCATTAATAGCTTTCTCATAGTTTTGAATATAGTCCTCCCACAATTTTCGCTCCTCTATATCTTCAGGGGCGAATTTCCAGTTTTTATCTGGCTTATTTAATCTTCTCAAGAGTCTATGTTTTTGTTCTTCTTTAGAAATGTGCAAGAAAAATTTGAAGATGATACACCCATTACTGGTTATGGTCTTTTCAAAATTTTTAATTTGTTGAATTCTTTTCGTCCAAAATTCTTCAGTGATATCTTCAACAGTGTTGATGTATGGAATGTTTTCATTGAGAATAATTTCTGGGTGGACTCTTGAGATAATAATATTTTCGTAATGTGAACGATTGAAGACGGCATACTTTCCACGAGCAGGCAAAGCTTTGTAATGTCTCCAAAGGAAATCATGCTTAAGTTCTTGTGATGTAGGTTTTTTGAAACTGTGTGCAATAATCCCTCTAATGTTGAAGTCTTTAAACACTTCACGAATTAAGCTGTCTTTGCCTGATGTATCCATGCCTTGTAGACAAATAAGTACAGAATATTTTCCGTGAGCGTAAAGTATATTCTGCAAATCACCTAATTCTCTCCTCACTTTTTTTAACTCTTTTTTCATTTTCTTATCTCCCTTTTTGCGAGTTAAAGAAGTGGAGGTTTTTTTTAAATTTATCTTTGATGTGACTTGAAATTCGTTCGCTTTTTTGGTCATTAGGTCAAGTTTTAAAATGTAATTAAATATAGAATTTCTATTTGTAAAATAGGAATTTATAAGTCTACTGGCTTATGTTCGAAGTTAAATCAAGGCTTTCTCCTTCATCTAATTGATCAAACCATAACTTAAACTTAAGATTAAATTTTGGAATTGAATCGTATTAAATATTCGATATATATATCGAATATTTAATTATTCGATGCATGTATCGAATAATTAGTAATCCGATATATATATCGAATATTTTTGTATTTTTATATTGTTCAAAATAATTTTTATGATAGCTGTAATTACCGGAGACATTATTAATTCTAGAGAAGGTAAAGCTTCAGATTGGCTTATGTCTTTAAAGAATGCCTTGAATCGGTATGGAAATTCTTCTGAGGATTGGGAAGTCTTCAGAGGAGATAGCTTTCAATTAAAGACCAACATAGAATCTAGTTTGGAAGCATGCTTGTACATTAAATCCTGTATTAAACAATTTAGTGCTCTAGATGTAAGAATGGCTATAGGCATAGGAAATTCAAAAGGGCCTATTGGCAAAATAACAGAGGAGCAAGGGGAGGCATTTTACAGATCGGGTGAGTGTTTTGAAAATTTAAAATCAGATCATTTAGCTGTAAATACTGGGGATGAACAACAAGATACAATTTTAAATTTAATGCTGGATTTGGGTTTGCTTACCTTCAATGCTTGGTCAAGTGTAGATTCGGTTACCCTTAAAGTTATTTTAGAACATCCAGATTATACTCAAAAGCAAATTGCAGAACTGCTCAAAAAGGCGCCAAGTACTATAAGTTTTACGCTTCAGAAGGTCGGATATAAGGAGATTCAAAGTTTACTGAAGTATTATAAATCAATTATGTTGAAACAATGACAACGATTTTGCTTCAATTCTTATTAGCACACTTTTTAGGAGATTTTGTCTTGCAAACTAACAAGTGGGTAAAAGATAAAGAAGAAAAAGGATTGAAGTCTATCTACTTATGGATGCATATAGGTATTCACTTTCTTTTGATGTTTGTCTTTACGGCTTTCAAGGTCAAATTAATTCCAGTGATCGTAGCTATTGGATTAAGTCATTTAATCATAGATGTCATTAAAATTAAACTAAAGCATCGAGTACCGGCTTCCTATCTTTTTTTTGGAGATCAATTGCTGCATCTTCTTATCCTTGTAGGGGCATTAGGGCTTTATTTTGACATCAATTGGATTAGCTTTTTAAATCCTTCAGAGCAATGGATTATATGGATTTTAGCTTTTATAATGCTTACTTCCGTATCAGCTGTCATTTTGAAAGTAGCTTTATCCAAATGGGATCTTATGACCTTTGAAGGTGAAGCTTTGGAGAAGGCAGGCTTATATATAGGGATCTTAGAGCGTTTGTTTATCTTTGGATTTGTAGTTATGGGGTATTGGGCTGGTATAGGGTTTTTGATTGCAGCTAAATCTATATTTCGGTTTAGCGATCTGTCTAGATCTAAGGACAGAAAGTTAACAGAATATGTGCTTATTGGGACCTTGCTGAGTTATGGACTCGCTATTATGATTGCTTTAGGAGCCTTATGGGCGCTTCGGTAGTATGGATCTAAATTTGTTGACTATTTTAACTTAAAAATTGAACTTAAATCATAAAAATGATGGTTTCAAAATTTTTGACAATTGGCTTGCTGTTTATTAGCCTTAAAATATCAGCGCAATCAGATCTAGAGGTCTTAGAAAAGTCACCTAGGCATCACGAATGGGTAGAATTGGAGAATGATGGGCGCACCTTATACAACTTTGTCGTTTATCCAGAAGTATCCCAAAAAGCAAAGGTAATTTTAGTCATTCATGAAAATAGAGGGCTAAACGACTGGGCAAGACGTTTTGCAGATGAGATGGCTGCCAAGGGATTTATAGCCATAGCTCCAGATTTATTATCCAAGGCTTCAGAAAATATGTCCAAAACCAGCGATTTTAAAGATTCTGATGCTGCTCGTAATGCCTTGTATGAATTGGACCCGAAGCAGGTGACTTCAGATTTGGATGCCGCCTTCGACTATGCTAAATCTATCCCTGCAGGAAATGGAGAAGTTTCTGTCGTTGGATTTTGTTGGGGTGGCTCACAAAGTTTTAGGTATGCTACTCACAATCCAGATTTAGAAGAGGCTATTGTCTTTTATGGCACTGCTCCAAAAGACAAAGCAGACCTAGCTAAAATTCAAGTTCCTGTGTACGCATTCTATGGGGGTAACGATGCTAGAGTAAATGCAACAATATCAAAAACAGAAGAAGGTATGAATCAACTTGGAAATTTTTATGACTATGAAATCTATCTGGGTGGCGGACATGGTTTTATGAGAAGTGGTGCACAACCAGACGCCTCTTTGGAAAATAGCCAGGCTAGAGAAAAGGCGTGGAGCCGGCTTTTGTAGATTTTAAAATAGGTTTTAATTTAAAATTATTATTTTTTTAAATTTAAATTAAGCCTTATAAAATTGATTAGTCTTTTTGAAATAAGATACAAACTGGACTAAACATTGAGGTTTTTTTTCTTTTGAAACCTGCAATATAATCCTGGTTTATATTTTAAAACCCTGCCGTCTTGGTTACGAACTTTAAAGTCATCTGTTATAACCTGTTGTCTTTGCATTTTAACCGATAATGTATCATCTTCATGGTAAACATAAAAATGAATAAATTCTGGTGTTTCTTTTTGAATAAGTGAAAGTGCGGATTTACTCACAGAAATAGACTGGATGTCTGGGGCAATCTCCCTAAGTGAAGAATTTATCTTTTGAGTAGAATGCTCAAAAACAGAGTACTCTTTAAACCTTTCATTTTTTTTATTTGCATTTTCCATGGCTTCTTCAATGGATGAGAAGTTCTGAGAAAAAGTATTAGCACATATTAAAAGAGCTATTAAATAAATTATTTTCATATTATTAGTTTGTCTTTGATAGATTAAATTTTCATTTATATAACTTCCAATTTTAAATAATACTTTAAAACAACTCCAGAGCAGCACCAATAATGTCACGGATGTCTTCGGGAAGTATAATTTGCTCGTGCTCAATATCCACATCGGTTTTATAAAGCGGAAGTTGAGAAACAACTTTAGCATCCATTGTTTGTAACGACATCAGTAAAGAGGACATCGCAAATTCACCTCTAGGAGCTATAGGTGTGAAGGTAATGGGCAAGATTCTTTTATGAGCAAATTCGCCAGAGGCAGTACACCATTCTATCATATTTTTTAAGACAGCTGGGATATTATGGGTGTATTCTGGTGTGCAAATAATGATAGCATCAGCGTCGAGTACTTGGTTTTTAAATATTTGAATATGTTGTGGGACTCCATTTTTAAGTCTATCTGGGGTAAACAATTCAAAGTTTGGTAAGAGATCATAAACGCTCATAGCATGCTCACCTTCAGCGTAACTTTGTATAGCTTTAAGAAGGTAGTAATTACTACTACACCGACTAGCCGATCCTGAAATACCAAGTATCTTCATAAGTATTAAGTTAATTCAGGAGAAAGATAAGGCGAGTTGTCCCTAAATTCAAAAGAAAATAGCCGCCAGATTTATAAAATTTGCTGGAGTTTGAAATGTCCTATATTTATTAAAAAAACCTATCACTTATGTTTAATTTAAATTTAGTTATTTTTTTTAGTAATGTCCTTCGCAACGATGGCTCAAAATCCTAATGAGGTAGTGAATGCTTTCTTTGAGGCTTTAAATTCAAAAGACCATGAGGCTCTGGAGATTTTGACGGTTCATAACAGGAAGATTCATAGCTTAAAACTTGGAGATTCGGTTACAATTTCTTCTCAAACGGATAAGGAATTTATAGAAGGGATTAAATCTATACCTGAGGAGGTTACGACTTTTGAAAAAAATTATAGATTCTGACTCCATAATTACAGAACATTTGGCACAATTTAATCTGCCGTATGAGTTTTATATTAACGGAAAATTATCTCATAGAGGAACTAATGTGATGACTTTATTGAAAACTAAATCTGGTTGGAAAGTGAGTTAAATTGCCGATACTCGCGAGAGTTCTTAATTTATCCCTTAATACTTTTATGTCTCCTTGTGATTTGCATTTTATTCTCTAAAAACATAAACTCTAGAAACTCAATTCGAAATTGTCAATTACGGCATGCTTTATATTTTTTGAAGTAAGTCAAATAAAAAAAGGAGCAACATCAGTTGCTCCTTTTTTTATTCTAAGAATTCAAATTGATTATGCAAACAATACAGATTTAACATTTACAAATTCTTTGAGTCCAAAGCCACCGTGTTCTCTTCCATAACCTGAATCTTTAACACCTCCAAATGGCATATTAGGTTTTGCCATTCCAAAGAAATTGATAAATATCATCCCCGTATCAAAATGTTTTTGAGCCAATTCTTTAGCCATATCTTCATCTTTGGAGAATATCCCTCCACCAAGTCCAAATCTACTATCATTAGCAATTCTCATTGCATCATCGGTATCTTTTGCTTTTATGAGAGAAGCTACAGGTCCAAACAGCTCGTCATCATATGCTGGTTGTCCGGGTTTTATATTGTCTAGAACAGTGGCGGGATAATAGTATCCTTCGCCTTCTGGCATTTTACCTCCACATAATATTTTCGCTCCTTTTTCAACACTTTTTTTGACCTGCTCATGTAATTCATCTCTAAGATCTTTTCGGGCCATAGGTCCAAGATCACTGTCTTCTAGAGTAGGGTCTCCAAGTTTGATGTTCTCCATCTGCTGTACAAAAGCATCTTTAAATTTATCATATACCGCCTCAACAACTATAAATCTTTTAGCGGCAATACAGGTTTCTCCATTATTAAAAAGTCTTCCGATAACGCAGGTTTTAACTGCTAGATCAATATCAGCATCTTCTAGTACGATATAAGCATCGTTACTACCAAGTTCCAATACAGTCTTTTTTAAAGCTTTACCAGATTTTTCTCCAATGATTCTTCCAGCTCCCGGACTTCCAGTTAGAGTAACTCCGCGCACATGATCATTTTCTATTACCGCATCACTTTGATCGTGAGAGATCAATAATACTTTAAATAAATTTTCAGGTAATCCTGCTTCTAAATATATCTTTTCCAATAGCAACGCACTTCCAGTAACGTTTTCAGCATGTTTTAATAGGACTCCGTTACCTGCCATAAGATTAGCAATAGAATATCTCACTACTTGATAAGCAGGGAAATTCCATGGCTGTATCCCGTAAATTACTCCAAGTGGAGAATAAGTAATAAATCCTTTGCCTCCTTCTGGTAATATTCTTTCCTCGTCTTTAAGACCCTCTGGACCAGTTTCAGCAGTATAGTCGCATATTGCTGAACAAAGATCAACTTCTGGTTTTGCTTCTTTTTCTAATTTCCCCATCTCCTGAGTCATAAGTTTGGCGAGCTCGTCCTTATGTTCAGCTAATTTTTTACCTATATTTTTAATGATTTTTGCTCGATCTACCGTAGGCATCAATTTCCAGTCTGAAAAAGCTTTATGACAAGCGTCTATTGCTTTATTCATTTCACTATCAGACATTGGATCATAGTGTTTGATATTTTTACCCGTTGCAGGGTTTATCGTTTTAAGCTTAAAATCCTTCGACATAATATTTTATTTAATTAATAATTTATCAATTCTATAAAAATAGTTTATATCTATAAGCTTTATCGTAATAGGACGTTAAATCCTTGGTGCTGATAGCCTATTGACGATTAAAGTTTTAATAAAATAGCTTATGGAGTCATTATATTTCAATTGAATTATAAATAAGTTCATCAAATCAGCAAGTTATGTTCTTGATGATCTTACTAATTTTTACTGCTAAATAGAAATCGAAAGGCAGAGAGCAAACTGATGTTTATTTTGAAATTTCAAATTAATTTGATTGGCATTGCTCCTGGTGAATAAAGAAGGACCAAAATTTTAAATTGAAAGCATGCTCTAATCCAAGAGAATAGAAACCATAGTATAAGAATTTATAGTCTACGAAAATTTATAGACTTTGACTCTACAATTTCAGAACTGCTGACTTATTCTAACTAAGATTCATACTTTAATATAGAATTTTACATAAAAAATTATAATGTCATGACCTTTCAAAAAACCAAATCTGGTCTGCAAATTAAATAGTCAATCATTTTCATAAGATTTCTAACTTATTCTTTAATAACTTTATAAGTCTCTGTTGTTCGTTGTCCTCTTCTTTGTAAGAAGTATATCCCAGAGGCCCAACTTGAGGTGTCAATACTTGTGCTTTGAGAGTTGAGGACAAAATTATTAATAAGTTGACCTAGAAGATTATATATAAAAACTTCTTGTCCAAGAGCCTCCTTTGGAGAAAGGATAGTGGTTTGATTTTGAGCAGGGTTTGGAAAAATGTTTAGTTTCAACTCAGAGTTCACTTCACTAATTCCTAAGCTACTTTCTTGGTATATCCTAACATAATCTATTTCCATAGTACTTTGCGTAAAATTAGGATCTATAATGGATTGGATTGCTGTGTTTAATAAGATGTATTGGTCTTGGTAGAAAGGCCAAGTCTCATCGTTTTGCACGTCTGGCTGATATGTATAATGCACATTTCCATCTACACTAAACACCATGCGGTCTGGATACCAGTCTAGAACATAATTATGAAAAGCTGTTGAAGCCGTAGGAATAACTTGCCCACCAACATTAGATGTGTTTCCAAAGCTGGAAGGGGTGTGTAATGCACTTGAGATATAATTCTGGTTATCGCCCCAATGCTCCATAATGTCTATTTCCCCACAGGCTGGCCATGGTGTAGTTCCAAAGCCTTGGTTATCCCAATATCCACCAGTTTCCTGTATATTTTGACCGAGCAGCCAGATAGCAGGCCAAGTACCAACACCCGTAGGTAATTTCGCTCTCACTTCAACCCGTCCGTAGGTAAAAGCAAATTTGGAATTGAGTCTGGCAGAAGTGTATTCTTTAGTCACTTCTTGATCTGTAAAGGTTTCGTTTATAGCAACCAAGTTCAAGTTACCATTTTCAACAAATGTATTCTCAATTCTATCTGTATAGTGTTGTATTTCTCCATTGAACCAAGAGTCACCAAAAGGTAATTCAGTTTGATGGAACCATTTATTTGTATTTATGGCGCCGTCTGTATCAAACTCATCAGACCATACTAATTCGTCGTACACAGGATCATTTGGATTTCCGGGTTCATTTTGACTATCTGCGCCTTCAAAATAGAAATCATCTATATAGGCAGTTAATTGGTCGGTATTGTTTTCGCCATTAAGTTGAAGCACCACTCGATTGAAATCGGTCCTGGTTAATGGTTCTGGAGAATCAGGGTTCAAATTGATATAATTATCTTCAGAAAAACTGAAATTTACAGTTTGCCATTGATCCAATTCTATTGGTTTTATAATTTCACTTTGGGTGGACCATGGAGCAGACTGATTTCTATTTTGAAGTTTCAAAGAAATTTGATTGGTTTGATTTCCTGTTAGTGCTGAGGAGGGAACATAAATCTTCACGCTAAAGGTTGAATTTTGGTCTAATAGAATAGCAGAAGAACTATCAAACCCAATATTTGCATATTCCCCGCCTGCATCTTGATATCTCAATACTGTTGAAGATTGATTTGATGGATTTATTAATGGATTACTGTAGTTTATATCCATCGAAGCATCATCTCCATACCATGTCGATATAGTCGAATTCCCTTCAAAATCATCTTCCAAAATCCGGGAAACCCCTATAAAACTTATAAATAAGAGAAATGAGGAAAGTAAAACTTTAAGCATAAATTTTTTATTACAATATATTCATTTACATAACCTTACTAAAACATGTAGTGTTAAATGTTAATACTCTTGAAGTAAAAAAAAATATTTGACAGTTACTTCTAGTTTGTATAAATTTAAAGTCAACTATTATCACATGCTATGAAAAATAAATTATTACTATTGTGTGCCCTTTTGCCTTTAATAGGCTTTGGTCAATTGGATTTAAACTACCAGCAGCCCCACAAAAACATCCTTGAACTTGCAGATGCACCTATGCCCCCCTCTATGAGCATAAATCCCAATGGGAGCAAGGCTTTACTTATTTATAGGAATCAATACCAAACTATTGAAGATCTAGCCGAAGATGAGCTAAGACTGGCTGGATTAAGAATAAATCCTAAAACAAATATCTCAAGTCGTACCCGTTTTTATGTGGATTTGAAATTATTTGATCCTAGTGAGAAAAAAGAATTTGAGATTCAAAATTTACCTGCCAATCCTAAGATTTCAAATATCAATTGGTCACCTAACTACAATTATATAGCATTCACAAATACTCTATCTACAGGGAACGAATTATGGGTCATCGATTATAAAAATAAATCTGCTAGTCGGTTGACTGCTGCTGTGGTTAATGGAAATTTGGGGACTACATTGGTATGGTTGCCAGACGAATCTGGTATTTTGATTAAGACGTTACCAGAAAAGCGACAAAATCTTATTGATGCTGATAATAAAATCCCAACGGGACCCACGGTTTCTGTAAATGAAGCAGGTGTTGAGGCTCAAAACAGAACTTATCAGGATCTTTTAAAGAACAAGGTTGATGAATTTAATTTTGAAGTTTTGGCGACTTCAGAAATTCATAAAGTAGATTTAGAAGGTAACCAAAGTCTTTGGAAACCAGCGGCGATGTATGGAAGTATGTCTATTTCTCCAGATGGTAACTATGTGATGGTTTCAGAAATTAAAAAGCCATTTTCTTATATAGTAACTTACGGTAGATTTCCAACTTCACACACAATTTATACTGCAGACGGTGACTTAGCTCACGTTATTGCAGATATCCCCCTCATGGAAGAAATGCCCAAAGGATTTATGTCTACCAGAACAGGTCCTAGGAATATGTCTTGGAGAGATGACCAACCAGCAACCCTAGTTTGGGTAGAAGCTCTAGACGGTGGAGATGCCGATAAGGAAGTAGAGTTTAGAGATGAAGTTTATCAATTAAAAGCACCTTTTAATGCTAAAAAAGAGGATTTAGCCAAAACAAAATTGCGTTTTTCTGGAATAACTTGGGGAGATAAAACCACTGCTGTCTTAAGTGAATACTGGTGGAATACGAGAACCGTGAGAACTAGTATTTTTAATCCCTCCAATTCAGAAGCGGAGGCTGTACTTTTTAACGAAAGAAATTATCAAAATACCTACGATGATCCAGGGAGTTTTGTAACCACAAAAAATAAATTGAATCAATCTGTCTTACAGATTTTGGATGGAAAACTAACGCTTACTGGAGAAGGGTATTCAGAAGAAGGAAAATTTCCTTTTGTAGATGAATATGATTTGAAATCTAAAACCAGTAAACGCCTTTTTCAAGTTAAAGAGTCTGACTATTTAGAGTCTTTCGTGAATATGATTGATGTTAAAAAAGGCTTGATTCTGACTAGATTAGAAAGTAGTAATGAATTTCCAAATTACTACTTTAGAAATTATAAAACCGGAAGTTTAGAGCAAATTTCAAATTTCGAAAATCCATTTAAGGCCATACAAAATGTAGATAAAGAAGTTATTACTTACAAGCGTGAAGATGGTCTTGAGCTTTCTGCCACCTTGTATCTTCCAGTTGGCTATGATAAAGAAAAGAAAGAAAAAATGCCAATGTTGATGTGGGCTTATCCACGAGAGTATAAGGATAAAAATAGTGCTTCTCAAGTGACCTCTAGTAGCAAAGAATTTACTTATCCATACTATGGCTCCCCAATTTATTGGGTCAACAGAGGTTATGTAGTTTTGGATGATGCGGCTTTTCCTATTATTGGAGAAGGGGAGGAGCAACCTAACGACAGCTTCAAAACTCAATTGGTCGCCAATGCCAAAGCAGCTATCGACGCTGTGGATGAGCTAGGCTATATCGACAGAAATAAAGTAGCTGTTGGAGGACATAGTTATGGGGCGTTTATGACAGCCAATTTATTGTCACATTCAGATCTTTTTGCTGCAGGTATCGCTCGGAGTGGAGCTTATAACCGAACGTTAACGCCCTTTGGTTTCCAGTCCGAAGAACGCAATTACTGGGAATCACCAGAGGTTTATAATACCATGTCTCCATTTATGAATGCGCACAAGATGAAAACACCCTTATTGCTTATTCATGGACAAGCCGATAATAATTCAGGAACCTATCCTATGCAAAGTGAGCGCTATTTCAACGCCTTAAAAGGGCTTGGTGCTCCCGCAAGATTGGTTATGTTACCAAAAGAAAGTCACGGTTACGCTGCGAAAGAAAGTATCATGCACATGCTTTGGGAGCAAGATCAATGGCTAGAGAAATATGTCAAAAACAGAGAGATGGAGGAATAAAATTTCTTCTGAATTTGTTTGATAAAAAGACTAGAAGTTATCTTCTAGTCTTTTTATTTCAGGTTAATTTCAAGCCTCCAGTTTTGTGTAAATGAATTCTGAAAGTTAAGATAAAGTGTAATTTTCTCGATAAACTGATTTGGATAAGGTTGAGGCAAATTCGTATTAAATTTAGTAGAAATTCAAATCTTAAAGTAGTCTTTAAGGCAGAGTTTGCTAAATTACAATTAAATTTACTTGAAATACTATTTCTTAGTCCGCAGTCTATTTTAATATTATTTTTTCTTTTTTACGAAATGGGTATTTTAACTGATATGCCGATTTAATAATAATACTATCGTTTTTCTGAAGTTGTTTGACCACCAATAGGAAATAGCTATACTGATGAGAGAATGGTACTTTGAGTTCGCTGTAGCTCCAACTGTTGAGGTTCAATTTGGTATTAATAGCTGATTTAAGAGCTAAACTTTCGGCAAGCGCTTTAGGAACATGTTCAATATCTACTATATAGCGCATTTTTATTCCGCTGTAAAGACTAAATGAGGTGTAAGGGTTTGATAATTTAAAAGGATAAAGTATCGGACTAATACATAGCAGGCTAATTGTTGCAATATAAAAAGGATGTTTAAGCGTTTTAGTATCAGGAACTCTATTTTTAAGTAAACTCCACAAATATATTATCATAAGAATATTCCAGACCCAAACTACTTCGTTAAAATTGAGTCCAATAGGTCCGATATAGGCCAAAATGATAAGGTGCATTAAAATCAATAATTTGCAAGCATAGCGCCGATATGAAGTAAGCAAGGTTAGGCCTAGGACAAATTCGATAAGGCCTATTGAAAACCCGATACCCTTTGCAAATCTAGAAAACGCGGTCTCGTAGCTGTAGCCCAAGGTGTCTACTAATATGCTAGGTGACCAAATAGTGTTGATGAAGATGAGGTTGAGTTTATGCAACCCACTAAAAGTGTAAGTTATAGCCAAGATCATTAATAGGCTTGTGCTCCAAGTTTTTGGTTTTAAGAAAAAAACTAAGGCGAGTACCATACATTGGTAGATCATTGGCTGGAGACGATTTGCATCGAAGATGATGAGGCAGAGCTCTAAAACAGCATAGGCAAGAAAGATTTTACGCCCTGGCCAAATGACCAATACTAATAATAGCAATAAGGATAAAATATTTAAACTTAAGTCTAAGCCTGAATGCTCAGTGATCTCTAGAGCAAGCATAGGTAATTTTGGAAACCAACGATCTATACCCAACCAAAGTTTAAAGCTGATTAACTTATAAATAATAAGAACCACTGCTGTAAGGCTTATAATTCCTGTAATTTTGTTAAGAGCAAGTCTTATCGTCTTCAATAGTTTGGAGTCTTGGTTTAAAAATAGATATAAAGAAACATAATATAAGCAATAAATATTTACAGTCGCGGGGTGCCTCTTTTTAAGAGCAAAGTAGACTAAAATAATTATAGATTAGTCATAAATCATCAGAGCTAAAAATTAAAATAATTGAGTTGGTATTCTACTTGATAGCGGTAAATTGTCATTCCGATGATAGGAGGAATTTGTTTGTCATTCCGACAGAGAAGTTTTTTTACTTCGACGAGGAATTTTCTTTTTATTTCAACACGGATTTTTATGTTTTCGATAGGAAGAGATTCTTCAGTCGCGAAAAGCTCCTTCAGAATGACACTTGCGAAATGTCATTCCGACAGAGAAGTTTTTCACTTCGACGAGGAATCTTTTTATTTTAACAAGGAGCCTTTATGTTTTCGATAGGAAGAGATTCTTCAGTCGCGAAAAGCTCCTTCAGAATGACACTTGCGAAATGTCATTCCGACAGAGAAGTTTTTTACTTCGACTAGGAATCTTTTTATTTTCGATAGGAAGAGATTCTTCAGTCGCTGAAAAGGCTTCATCAGAATGACAGTATTGAAATATCATTCCGACGATAGGAGAAATCTCAATGTCATTCCGACAGAGAAGCTCTTTTGCTTCGACGAGGAATTTTCTTTTTATTTCAACACGGAATTTTTATGTTTTCGATAGGGAGAGATTCTTCAGTCGCTGAAAAAGCTCCTTCAGAATGACAGGGAGTCGCGAAAAGCTCCATCAGAATGACAGCTGCGAATTGTCATTCCGACGATAGGAGGAATCTGTTTGTCATTCCGACAGAGAAGTTTTTTTCTTCGACGAGGAATCTTCTTTTTATTTCAACACGGAATTTTTATTTTTTCGATAGGGAGAGATTCTTCAGTCGCGAAAAGCTTCTTCAGAATGACACTTGCGAAATGTCATTCCGACAGAGAAGTTTTTTTTCTTCGACGAGGAATTTTCTTTTTATTTCAACACGGATTTTTATGTTTTCGATAGGAAGAGATTCTTCAGTCGCGAAAAGCTCTTTTAGAATGACACTTGCGAAATGTCATTCCGACAGAGAAGTTTTTTTACTTCGACGAGGAATCTTTTTTTATTTCAATACGGATTTTTTACGTTTTCGACAGTTAAGATTCTTCAGTCGCGAAAAGTTCCTTCAGAATGACAGGGAGTCGCTGAAAAAGCTCCTTCAGAATGACACTTGCGAAATGTCATTCCGACAGAGAAGTTTTTTACTTCGACGAGGAATCTTTTTATTTCAAGACGGATTTTCTATGTTTTCGATAGGAAGAGATTCTTCAGTCGCTGAAAAACTCCTTCAGAATGACACATACGAAATGTCATTCCGACGATAGGAGAAATCTCAATATCATTCCGACAGAGAAGTTTTTTACTTCGACGAGGAATCTTCTTTTTATTTCAACACGGATTTTTTACGTTTTCGATAGGGAGAGATTCTTCAGTCGCTGAAAAGCTCCTTCAGAATGACAGGGAGTCAATGAAAAGCTCTTTCAGAATGACAATGGCGAATTATCATTCCGACAGAGAAGTTTTTTACTTCGACTAGGAATCTTTTTTTGTAACTAATCAGTACCTAGTTTCGGGTGGTTGTTTTAGGAAGTCCTTAGGTTATTAACATTTTCAATTGTCTTATTAACAAGATTTTGCTCCTGTTCTTTTTTAAATTGGAAAAACATTGATTTTATCCATATCAGTTAACAACTTCTTTTGTTTTCTTGATAACTCGTGGTTTTTTACACTGCTATTTTAGTTGTATTGTAGGTACTTTGAATAAAACTATTTTTTGTCAATAAAGCCAACATATCAAGAGTTACATGCGACGTTTATTTCTCTCGCTAGGACGGGTAAATGAACTTGAAGGTTTGGCAAATCAGAACCAAGCATTGATCCAAGAGAATCAAGGATTAATTAAAGAGAACCGAGGTATCATAAAGCAAAATCAGCTACTGTTAAAAGAGAATAGACAGTTAAAGGATAAATTATTTACCTACGAAAATCCAAAAAACAGTCGCAACAGCTCTATGCCCTCTTCAAAGGATGAAAACCATCCTAGACTAAATCAAAGTTTACCCAAATCATCCGATCGAAAAGTAGGCTGACAAAAAGGAAAAACTTTAGAAATGACAGCTCATCCCGATGAGATTATAGAATTAGTCCCCGATTATTGTACTTCTTGTGGAAACGCATTAGAAGACTTTTCTCCACAGAAAGAACAATCCCGTCAAATAGTTGATATTCCGCCTATCAAGGCTGTTTTTAAAGAGTATCAAACTTTTAGTAAAATTTGTAATTGTGGGTGTACCTCTACCGCAGACTTTCCATCTGGAGTAAACACTTCTATTAGTTATGGCGAAAATATAGAAGGACTTGTCGCTTATTTTCATGCGCGTCAATTCTTGCCTTTTGCAAGAATGCAAGAAGTCTTTAACGCTGTTTTTAACATCCATATTAGTGAAGGTGGAATCCATTGTTTGTTACATCGTTTTTCCGATAAAACAAAACCGATTTATGAAATTATAAAACAAAGGGTCTCCAATAGTACAGTTATTGGTGCAGATGAAACAGGGGTAAAAGTAAACGGAAGCAAACACTGGTTTTGGACTTGGCAAACCCCTAATCTAACCTATATTACGCATTCAAAAAACAGAAAAGGCAAAACGGTAACGGCTCATTTTCCAAATGGATTTCCCAATAGTACTCTACTACATGATGGATGGAAACCACACCTAAACACGTTTGCTAAAAATCATCAAAGTTGTCTGCCTCACTTGCAGCGCAGATTAAATTACTTAAATCTAAAATATAAATCTGCTACGTAGGTCTTGATTTTTCTAAACTTCTCTATGATGCTTTAGAACTTAAAAAGACACTGCCATTTCAAAATAAAGAGTACACTATTGAGCGCGCAAAAATAATTCAAAAACTCCAATGCTTATTAGAAAAACCGCCTGATAAAACTCATAAAGAACTCTTTAGCTTTTATAAACGGATGCGGCGTGAAAGATAGCATTTATTCACCTTTCTTTTCCTGGAAAATGTGCCAGCAGACAATAATGCTTCTGAAAGAGCTATTATACCAAATTAGACCTATAATGACGCAATAAATCGTTTCTTTTTCGCCTGCTTTTCATCAAAAATAATTACCGTAGCTAAGGCTATGCTAGTTATTTTTGATTTCAATCAATCAAAAAATAATTCAATTTATTCATACGGCATTATAAATATAATTTGGTATTAGAAATGTAAAGGTAAAACAAAAAATATCTGGTCAATTTAAAATTGAACAAGCCGCACAAAATTTTGCGCAAATACGATCTGTCATAGACACCATAATTAAAAATGGGCTAAATGTCTTGGATGGATTAGCGCTTATCGCTAAATTTGAGTTTAAACGGGTAGACTGATTATACCAATTTAGTTTTGAAATGATGCATTAAAAATTTGAATTATACTACGACTTAGCTCAGCACAGGTTTTTTACTTAGTTGAGGAAAAAAATATAAGCATAGCAATAGTTACGGTTTTATTTTATGACAATTAGTAAATGAAAAAGAAACTGATTTTACACAACATTTGAATGCTAAATTGGTATTAGTTACGAAGAATTAAACCACGGGTATTTTTTCTTCTCTTTTAGGAAACGCGGGTGCTATTGAAAATGGCAAACTGGAAAAGGATTTCGGCAAACTTTTAATTTCTTCTGAAAATATTGAAGTTGGATTCAAGTTGATTTGGGATACCTTTATTTTTATAAATAAGTGGCTTATCATTGTTGATGTTCAGTGGCTTACATGTAAAAAAATCGAATATTTTTCAGTAAACTATAGAAGCATTCTGGTTTAGCATAGAAACTGCCGAAAGTTTTGATCAGGCGGCAGAACTAAAGATTTGGATCTCCGGGGGAACAAACGCTTTCTGTGACAAAGAAATTCAACAAAAGTGTCGACATATATAAAGTTCAGAAGGTATTGGCACAATTTACACTATAAATCCTTCTCCCGGAACTGCTTAAAAAGTAGTTCCGACCTCTCCGAAGGAGAGGTTAAGGAAATCTCTGAGTCGTCGTGGAATTTATAATTGGAAATAACAGTCGGAATTAATCCGGCTGTTATTGTATTAGGTTTCTTTGAAACTTGTGGATTAGATATCAGTGTTGTGTAAAATTTTATCGGTGAAATTTATCCCCCTTAAGATTGTATGTTTTCTTGTGAATATGTACATTTTAACTGCAAGGATATTTTCACCCAAATAGGTAGAAACAATGGAAAGGGAAAATACTGTGAAGAATTGTTTTTATTGACTTTTTCCACTTTTTTTTATTAACAATTACTTCCAGATTTAAGGTTTAATATTACTTTGCAGCCTTATCAATTTGAAATACCAATAAATTAAAATTTAAATGAAGATTCTTTATTACAACGACCTTGACTTTTCCAAAGTAAAGAAACAATTTGAAAAAACATTGGGCTTTCTCCGCAATGGGGATTTCAAATCGGCGGAGATAAAAAAGATGCAGCCCACACCCTATTACAGAGCAAAACTTGATGTTGAAAACCGTTTGCTTTTTAAATTTGCGTCTTATGAAGGTAAAACCTATATACTTTTACTGGAAGTGATCCTCAACCATGAATACGAGAAATCACGTTTTTTGAGGGGAGCTGAAGTGGATGAAGGAAAAATCAAAGCATTGCCATCAATAAAGGAAGTACAGCAGGAAGATATCCTTTCCCTTAGCTATATCAATTCCAAAGCTACCAGTTTCAACCTGTTGGATAAAGCTATCTCTTTTGATGAAAGTCAGGAGATTATTTTTCACAAGCGCCCGCCCGTTATCATTATTGGGTCGGCCGGAAGTGGAAAAACAGCACTTACATTGGAAAAGATCAAGATGCTCAAAGGAAAGATCCTATATATTACTCTTTCGCCCTATCTCATAGAAAATTCAGCAAAACTCTATTATTCGTACGAATATGATAATGATAAACAGGAAGTAGAATTCCTGTCCTTCCATGATTTCATCCAAAGTACCCGTGTTACACAAGGAAGGGAAATAGATTACAAAACATTCGAAAATTGGTTCAACAAGTTCCGTAACATCGCAAAAATCAAAGATTCACATAAGCTTTACGAGGAATTTAAAGGAGTGCTCACGGGGCTCAATGTAGAAAAGGAATTCCTGAGCAGGCAGGAGTACGAAGCATTGGGCGTAAAACAATCTGTATTTCTCGCCGGTGAAAGACCAGAAGTATATTCTTTTTTTGAAAAATACCTGCAATTCTTGAAAGTAAGCAATTTGTACGACATCAACATAATTTCACACCAATGGTTGCCTTTGGTCAAACCTATCTATGATTTTATCATCGTGGATGAAGTACAGGACTTTACCACGGTGCAGTTGCACCTTATCTTAAAATCCCTGAAAAAACCTGAGAATTTTATTCTTTGTGGAGATTCCAATCAAATTGTCCATCCAAATTTTTTCTCTTGGTCCAGTGTCAAGTCTTATTTGTTTAAAAGTGAGCTGAAGGGCAAGGAAATCAATATCCTCAAAACAAATTACCGAAATGCTCCTGCCGTTACTGACCTAGCCAACAAACTACTTAAAATCAAAACCAGCAGGTTTGGTTCCATTGACAAGGAGAGTGCCTACCTAGTCAATTCCATTAGCAAAAAAAATGGGGAAGTGGTGTTTTTGCAAACCAACGATAAGGTTAAAGCTGATCTGAACCAAAATACCAAAGGCTCCACAAAATTTGCGGTCATTGTGATGCGGAATGAAGACAAAGCAGAAGCCAGGAAAATATTCAAAACCCCCTTGCTATTTTCCATTCATGAAGCAAAGGGTCTGGAATACGACAATATTATCCTGATGAATTTTATCAGTAAAAACCATAGGGAGTTCCGTGAAATTACAGATGGTGTGGATCCTTCCGATATTAGCGATGCGCAAGGCATCAAATTTTCCCGCGGGAAGGACAAGACGGACAAATCCCTTGATGTCTATAAATTTTACATCAACTCCCTTTATGTTGCGATTACCCGTGCAGTAGAGAACCTATACTTGCTGGAGGCATCTCCCAAACATGAGATCCTTAAGCTCCTTGACCTGGTTGAAACACGGGACAAAGTAGGGGTCAAGGAGCAAAAATCTTCCCTAGATGATTGGAAGCAGGAAGCAAACAAACTGGAAAAGCAGGGCAAAAAAGAACAGGCAGATGAAATTCGACAAAATCTCTTAAAGGTCCAGTCAACGCCCTGGGAGCCTCTTCTCAAAGAAAATATACAGCAATTAAAAATAGAAGCATTGGATCCGGATAGTTATAATAAAAAAGCAAAAGACCTTCTTTTCCATTATTCCTTGGTCTATAACGATAGCGATGCCATTGATGAGTTGGTAGCGCATAAATACAGGCGTGCAGAGAGCCCAGAAAAAGAAAGGAATTCCCTTTTCCGAAAATACTATTCGCATTATAAGACTGATAATATCAAAATGTTGACTGTAAATATCAATAAATACGGTATCAACTATAGGGATCAGTTCAACCTCACTCCTTTACTGGCAGCTGTTTATTCAGGCTCGGTGAAACTGATTAGGTTTTTACAGAAAAACGGTGCAGACAGTTCTGTTTTGGATAATGAAGGGAAAAATGCCTTGCAAGTCGCTTTAAACAAATCTCATTTTTCGAGCGGGTATGCTGGAAATGAACTGGGCAGCATCTACAAACATATCCTTACAGATAGTATTAAGGTAAAGGTGGATAGCAGGATGATCAAAATCGACAACCACAAGATAGAATATTTTTTGCTCAATTATATGATTGCCCTTCAATCTGTACTTATCAAAAACAAGAGTTGGGCAAAAGGGGTGAAAATGGCTGACTTTATAAGCACCGTGTACAATTATCCAGAAACCGTATTACCGCATTTTAGGAAGCAAAGGGCTTATTTAAATCAGGCCATTGCCCGTAATGAAATAGATGCCAAAGAAGACATCAGTAAAAAGTTGTTTTTAAGGGTCTCCAGGGGATTCTATGTCTTAAATCCTGAACTGGAGATTTTAATAAAGGAAGATTGGGTGAACATTTACGATTTAATGGGGGCAGAAAAAGTGGAGAAATTTGACGAGAAAGAATACATACGGCTTGAGCGGGAAAAAATATTTAAAGGATTTCCTAAGGTGCGCAATACGGTTAAACCAAAATAGATGAAGTAAAAAAGCCTTATTTTAAAAATGCTGTAATAATGGATTGGAAACGAATATTGGATGTTTTAACAATAGAGGATAAAGTGCTGTTTTTAGAGGAACTGCTTGAAAAAAATGAACGGGTACGCTCGCAATTTTTATCCCGGTTTAGGAGGGAATCTTTTGGTGATCCCTCATTGACCAAAGCGTCGCTTTTAAGGCTTTTTGAAGAAGAGAAAGCTGGGATTCTTAATGAGCTTGAAAGACTTAATTTTGTGGATTTTGATTGGGACAACTATATCCCACGGCACAGCGGTTATATTCCCGACTATGAGGCCTGTGAGTATATGGCGGAAGATATGATAACAAAAGTGTTCGATAAATATCGGGAAAAAATTTTGGTTTTCATCCGACAAGGAAAAGTTGCGGAAGGAGCCATGCTTTTAGCATCCGTTTATCAGTCTTGTACCGAAGCTTATTATGAAGAAAATTACGTTTTCGATGATACCGAAGAAGAATTCTAGAGACTGTTCCAGCCCACCTGTGAAGAGGTGCTGCAAGAGGTCAAATCTGTAATTACCAACGATAACCAAATCCTTGTATTTTTTGATGCCCTATTCACTCAATATTTGGGCTTTGGGGACGGTCTAAAGTATTTTGAAGCTTTATTGAAATCATTGGTACAAAATGAAAAAATGGCCGGTGAAGTGCAGGAACTGCTGAAAAAATACAAGTTTGGGGAAGAATTTTTACCACAGCTTTTACTCCAGATATATGAACTTTTGGGCACCCGAGAATACTGGCTGGATCATGCCCATCGCTATTTTAGGCAAGATAAGGAGCTTGCCGAGAAAGTGATGATTCATTACCTCAAAGAGGACAACAAGAATTTCCTGAACACTGCTGGAGAAGTTTTCACTGCTTTCCCACATACCTTTGACCGTTTTATACTTGAAAACTTAGATATAAAGGAAGAAAGGGGGTATTACAAAATGGTGTTGCTCAGGATCACCGAGCATGAAAAGGATATCCTTGCTTATAAAACATTGAAAGAATTGCTTTCTTTAGAAGAAAAAGAGGTTTTTTTTGACGGGATATGGGACAAGGTTTTTTTGACAAGGATTTTTGAATTGGAAAACTACTACGGTCGGATCCTTGATTTGGTAAATGCCAATCGCGACTCCTGGGAGTTGAATGAAATGATCCTGCAAATTATCCCTGTTTACCCCAGGGATTGTTTTGAGATTTTGGAAAACAAAATTTCCCAATCACTAGCTAGTGAGCGGGGAAGAAATTCTTATAAGAGGATTTTAGAATGGATGGAACTCCTCCGAAAAATACCTGGGGAATCAGAAAAAACTAATGGGATCATCCTGAACGCGTATCATCATAAACCCAATTTGCCTGCATTAAAAGATGAAATGAGAAAAGCTGGTCTGCCCCGTCAATCTTAGGCTTCACCCTGAGACTAGTGCTAAAATAATTTATCCAGTGTAGGAAATTGACGTATTTTAATGATCTATAGAAAGTAAAAGAGTTAAAAGTTAAAAAGGAAATAAAGCCTGGAGGATGAAAAAATTAGTTAATACCTAAGAATAAAATCTGCGGGAGAAAGCCAGAACTTTAGATAACGGGAAACGGTGAATTGTCATTCCGACGATAGGAGAAATCTCAATGTCATTCCGACAGAGAAGTTTTTTACTTCGACGAGGAATCTTTTTTTTTATTTCAACACGAAATTTTTACGTTTTCGATAGGGAGAGATTCTTCAGTCGCGAAAAGCTCCTTCAGAATGACACTTGCGAAATGTCATTCCGACGATAGGAGAAATCTCAATTTCATTCCGACAGAGAAGTTTTTTACTTCGACGAGGAATCTTCTATTTATTTCAACACGGATTTTTATGTTTTCGATGGGGAGATTCTTCAGTCGCTGAAAAGGCTCCTTCAGAATGACAGGGAGTCGCGAAAAGCTCCTTCAGAATGACAGTAACGAAATGTCATTCCGACGATAGGAGAAATCTGGTTGCCATTTCGACAGAGAAGTTTTTTTACTTCGACTAGGAATCTCTTTTTATTTCAACACGGAATTTTTATGTTTTCGATAGGAAGAGATTCTTCAGTCGCGAAAAGCTCCTTCAGAATGACAGAGGCGAATTGCCATTTCGACAGAGAAGTTTTTTTACTTCGACTAGGAATCTCTTTTTATTTCAACACGGAATTTTTATGTATTCGATAGGAAGAGATTCTTCAGTCGCTGAAAAGCTCCTTCAGAATGACACTTGCGAAATGTCATTCCGACAGAGAAGTTTTTTTACTTCGTCGAGGAATCTCTTTTTATTTCAACACGGAATTTTTATGTATTCGATAGGAAGATATTCTTCAGTCGCCGAAAAAGCTCCTTCAGAATGACAAGGAGTTGCCAAAAAGCTCCTTCAGAATGACAAGGAGTCGTCGAAAAGGCTCCATCAGAATGACAGTGGCGAATTATCACGCCGACTTCAGCTAGACCTTATAATTCAAGATGGATGTTGAGGTGAACTTTCTCACTGAAGCTGGATATCGTAAAAGTTAAAGATAGCGCAACCAAAATCCCGCTTGCGGAAATAAAAGCTCTTATTAATACTCTGTAGCAATTACTTTCTTGTGAATTTAAACTTAAGCTGTATTTTTAAGTCCTAGAATTAAATTAAAAACTACATGAAACATTTAAAGTTTGGTTTCATCTTATTTTTGCTGTGCACTGTATCTAGTGTGATGGCTCAATATGATGTCAAAGCCAATTACGACAAGCAAGAAGTAGATATCAAAATGCGCGATGGTGTAAAACTGCATACCACTATTTACACGCCTAAGGACACCTCAAAATCTTATCCGATCTTGATGCAACGGACGCCTTATAGCTCTAGACCTTATGGCGAAGACCAGTATAAACGACAAATAGGGCCTAACAAATTTCTTATGGAAGAGGGAAATATTATCGTTTACCAAGATGTGCGTGGTCGCTGGATGAGTGAAGGCAAGTATGATAATATGCGCGGCTTTATCCCAAAGAAAAAACGCAAAGAAACAGATGAGGCCTCAGATACGTATGACACGATCGACTGGCTTGTGAAGAATGTTGACAATACTAATGGAAATGTAGGGACTTGGGGGATTTCTTACCCCGGGCACTATGCAGCCATGTCGGTACTCTCCGATCATCCTGCCTTAAAAGCAGCTTCGCCACAAGCGCCGATTGCCGATTTTTACTTTGACGACTTTCATCACAATGGTGCTTATTTATTGAGCTATTGGGTGGCTACGGCAGTGTTTGGTTATGATAAGGAAGGACCCACTACAGAATCTTGGTATCCCATTCCAGACATTGGTACTCAGGACGCCTATCAATTCTTTTTGGATATTGGTCCCTTGTCTAACCTCGATAAGTATTATGGAGAAGACAATGTGTTTTGGCAACAGCTAAAAGATCACCCAGACTATGATGAGTTTTGGCAAGAACGCGGTCTTGTGCAGCATATGAAGGATGTAAAACCTGCTGTCTTGACGGTTGGTGGTTTGTTTGATGCAGAAGACCTTTATGGTCCGTTTGAAATCTATAAAAGCTTAGAAGAAAATAGTGATAATTTTAATGCTCTTGTTTTTGGACCTTGGAGTCATGGCGATTGGGCTAGACTCAAGCAGAGACAAGCGGTTGGCAATATGTATTTTGGAGATGATTTGTCTGAAAACTTTCAGGTTAATTATGAAACCAAATTCTTTAATCATTTTCTAAAAGAAGAAGGGGAGTTTGATGCTGCGGAAGCTACTATGTATGATAGTGGAGCGATGCAGTGGGATGAATACGAGATGTGGCCTCCAGAAAACGTAACGGCTACCAACTTTTACTTAGGTGACAATCAAAACTTAAGTATGGAAGCCAATCCAGGTTTTGAAAATAAATTTGTGAGTGATATTACCAAGCCCGTTCCTTTTACTGAAGACATTAAGGTCACTTTTACACCAAGAAAGTTTATGACAGACGACCAACGTTTTGCCGCTCGTCGTCCAGACGTGATGGTTTATGAAACTGAAGTGCTGGAAGAAGACCTGAAACTTTCTGGTGAAATTTTAGCAGCTCTTGAGGTTGCTACTACGGGAACAGCTTCAGACTGGATTGTGAAAATCATCGATGTGTATCCTGCCGATGCAGAAGATTCTGAAGAAATGCAAGACCACTTGAAGATGAGCAATTACCATATGATGGTAAGAAGTGAAGTCTTTAGAGGTCGTTATAGAGAGAGCTTTTCGGAACCTAAACCTTTTGTACCTAATCAAAAAACAAGTGTAGATTTCCAGTTACAAGATGTTAATCACACGTTTAAAAAAGGGCACAAATTGCAAATACAAGTGCAGAGCACCATGTTTCCTTATATCGATAGAAATCCACAAAAGTATGTAGACAATATCTTTGAAGCTACAGAGGACGATTTTGAAACGCATACCCATACTATTTATGGAGATTCAAAAATTGTTCTTCCTGTAGTGAAGTAATATAGAAATAGCCTACTACAAAAAAGACCTCGAGTGAATGCTCGAGGTCTTTTTGGCTAAAACTAAAACAAATAAAATTAGTTAATCATCAAGATTATAGCTAAATTTTCGAACAAGAAGCAAAAGTTTAAGATTTCAGTTTCTGGAGATTTTGTAAATTATAAATCTTTAGAGGAGGCTAGCTTAAAAACTGATGAAATTCACAATTTTGAGGCTTGGGAATACAAAATTTTATTACCTAAGTAAAAATGGACTATATTTTATAAAATTTTAATAATGTTTATCCTTCGAAATCGTTTTAGTCGATAACTAAATTAGTGAGAATCTTATATTTAAAATATATTTGAAAAAATGAGTAAGAAATTAACTAAAATAGCTGTTTTAACATCCGGTGGTGATTCCCCTGGGATGAATGCAGCCATAAGAGCAGTTGTAAGAAATGCTGCTTATACAGGTCTTAAATGTGATGGTGTTTACAGAGGTTACCAAGGCTTAATTGAAAATGAGTTTATCGAATTAGGTCCAAGGGATGTCAAAAACACCATTAATAGAGGGGGTACTTTTCTGAAGTCCGCTCGTTCAAAAGGGTTTATGACCAAAGAAGGTCGGCAAAAAGCCTACGATAACTTAATGGCTAGAGATGTAGATGCTCTAGTGGTTATAGGGGGTGATGGAACATTTACAGGGGCTTCTATTTTTAGTAAAGAGTTCGATATCCCTATTATTGGTATTCCTGGAACCATAGATAACGACATCAACGGAACCGACTATACTATAGGGTATGATACGGCACTTAATACAGTTGTAGAAGCCATAGATAAAATTCGAGATACAGCAAGTTCTCACGATCGCTTATTTTTGGTAGAAGTTATGGGCAGAGATGCTGGTGATATCGCCTTAAATAGTGGGATAGGTGCAGGTGCTGAAGAAATTCTCATTCCTGAAGAAAATATGGGCATAGAGCGTCTGTTGGAATCTCTTGATAAAAGCCGTAAAACTGGTAAAACGTCTAGCATTGTAGTCGTCTCTGAAGGAGACCAAATTGGTAAAAACATTGCTGAGGTGGCAAATTCTATTCAAACTAGGCTTCCGGATTACGAAGTAAAAGTAACTGTGCTTGGCCATATCCAACGTGGAGGTTCTCCAAGTTGCTTCGATAGGGTTCTTGCCAGTAGATTAGGTGTAGGAGCTGTTGATGCACTGCTTGAAGGATACTCTAACATTATGGTTGGTATAGAACACAAAAAAATAGTGTACGTTCCCTTTGATACTGCTATTAATATTAAAAAAGTATTAGACAAAGATTTAATAAGAGTTGCAGATATTGTATCCTCTTAAATATATAATAAACCTTAAAATTCAATAATTATGACAAAAATAGGTATTAACGGTTTCGGCCGTATTGGTAGAATTGCTTTTCGTATAGCAATGGATAATAAAGATGTAGAAATTGTAGGAATAAACGATTTACTTGATGTCGATCATTTAGCTTATATGCTCAAATACGATTCAGTTCACGGAAGATTCAATAAATCTGTTGAGGTTAAAGATGGTCATTTAGTTGTAGATGGTAAAACAGTTAGAATTACCGCTGAAAGAGATCCAAAACAATTGAAATGGGACGCTGTTGGAGCAGAAGTTATAATGGAATGTACAGGAATTTTTAATAATAAAGCTTCAGCTGCTGCTCACATTGAAGCAGGTGCTAAGAAGGTCGTTATTTCAGCTCCTACTAAAGATACTCCTATGTTTGTAATGGGGGTGAATCATAAAGATGCAAAAGCTGAAGATACAGTTGTGTCTAACGCTTCTTGTACAACAAATTGCTTAGCTCCTTTGGCAAAAGTAATCAATGACAATTTCGGAATTGTAGAAGGCTTAATGACAACAGTTCACGCAGCAACTTCAACACAGTTTACAGTAGATTCTCCATCTGCCAAAAATTACCGTGTTGGTAGAAGTGCTATGAATAACATTATTCCTACAAGTACTGGTGCAGCTGTAGCAGTGACTAAGGTTATACCTGCATTAAAAGGTAAACTTACAGGAATGGCTTTTAGAGTTCCAACAGCAGATGTTTCTGTAGTAGATTTAACGGTTAGAACAGAAAAATCGGTTTCCTACGAAGAGGTAAAAGCTGCAATGAAAAAGGCTTCTGAAGGAGATTTGAAAGGAATTTTAACTTATACAGAAGACGAAGTTGTATCTCAAGATTTCGTATCTCATTCGGGTATCTGCAACTTCGATGCGAATGCGGGTATTGCTCTTAATGATAATTTCTTTAAGCTTATCGCTTGGTACGATAATGAATGGGGATTCTCAGCAAAAATGATTGATTTAGCAGTTCATATTGCTAAAGTTTAATTTATAATTAATCTAAAAAGCTTGAATAAATCACTGTTCAAGCTTTTTTAATATATAAGACTATGATACTTATTGCTGATGGTGGGTCTACAAAGTGTGATTGGATTTTATTGGATGATGAAGGAGAAGTTGTAACCAAAACTAGAACTAAAGGATTAAATCCTGCTGTTTTTAAACCCGATATTTTAAAGTCTCGCTTACAAGAAAATAATGCGCTAAAGCAAATTATTCCTAAAGTGAGCCGAGTTGATTTTTACGGAGCAGGTTGTGGCACTCCAACACCCATAAAAAACTTAAAGGAGATTCTAGAAGACTACTTCAATGTTGCTGAGGTGAATGTTGAAGAGGACATGGTTGCTGCTGCATTAGCTGCGACTACAGAGCCCAGTATCGTCTGTATATTAGGAACTGGATCTAATTCTTGTTTTTTTGATGGTAAAAAAGTCCATATGGAAGTGGAATCACTTGGTTATGTCTTGATGGATGAGGCCAGTGGTAACTATTTTGGTAAACGTTTAATACGCGACTACTACTATAAGACGATGGGAGAAGATATGAGTAAAGAGTTTGCTAAGCGCTATGATCTTTCAGCAGACACTATAAAACGAAATGTTTACAAAGAAGATAACCCCAATACCTATTTAGCCTCTTTTGCTGAATTTATTTTTACTGCACAAGAACGAAATGGGTATTTTTATAAATTGATTTATGAAGGGATGGAAAAGTTTATTGAGCGCAGAGTGATGTGTTATAAACAAGCTCAAAATGTTCCTATCCATTTTATAGGCTCAATTGCTTTCTTTTCTGAAGATATAATTCGTGATGTTGCTAAACGGTATCACTTAAATATTGGTAACGTCATCAGAAGGCCTATCGATGGTCTTATCTCTCATTATAAAAAAAATGTTTTAAAAGTTAAATAAATGCCACTACATACACAGTCTCCTTTAGATTCAAAACACTGGAAAGCTTTAGAGACTCTTTCTGGAAAAGACTATGATTTGAAGTTGCTTTTCGCTTTAAACTCTCATAGATTCAAAGATTTCTCTATACATTCTGATGATTTTCTAGTGGATTATTCCAAAAACTTACTCGATATAGAAGTTTTAGATCACTTAATACACTTAGCAAAAGAGGCTGGTTTGGATGAGGCTATCAACAGTTATTTTGAAGGAGACCTCATTAATCAAACCGAAGGCAGAGCAGTATTACATACCGCTTTAAGAGCCTCTAAAAATAACTCGGCTCAAGTTGATGGTAAAGATGTTTTTGGAGAGGTACAAGAGGTGTTGTCTAAAATTAAAGAATTTGCAGATCAGGTAAATTCTGGTGAACGCGTATCTTTTAGTGGAGATAGGTTTACAGATGTTGTCAATATAGGTATAGGTGGTTCAGACTTAGGTCCACAAATGATTGTAGATGCTTTAGCCTACTATCAAAAGGATATAAAACCCCACTTTATTTCCAATGTGGATGGAGATCACGTGATGGAAACCATAAAAGGTTTGAATCCCAAAACAACACTTTTTCTTATTGTTTCCAAATCTTTTACAACACAAGAAACTCTTACGAATGCTAATACTGTAAGAGACTGGTTTTTAAAGTCAGCCTCCCAAGAAGATGTCAAGCATAATTTTGTAGCGGTTTCTACCAATATAAAAGCAGTAGAAAACTTTGGAATAGATAATGATAATATTTTCCCCATGTACGATTGGGTTGGTGGAAGATTTTCTCTATGGAGTGCTGCTGGTCTATCGATAGCAGTTAGTCTTGGGTCAAAACATTTTCAAGAGCTTTTGGATGGTGCTGAAGAGATGGATCAACATTTCAAGACCACAGATTTCAAGACTAATATTCCAGTTATACTCGCTTTACTGGGTATCTGGTACAATAACTTTTTGAAAGCTGAAAGTGAAGCTGTTATTCCGTACACCCAATACTTACAAAAACTAGCTCCCTATCTGCAACAAGCATCTATGGAAAGCAATGGTAAAAGCGTGGATAGAACTGGACAGAAAACGACATATCAAACAGGTACACTTGTTTGGGGTGAACCAGGGACAAATTCTCAACACGCGTTTTTTCAGTTAATTCATCAAGGAACCAAATTGATTCCATCAGATTTTATTGGGTATAAAATTCCATTGCATGGGAACAAAGAACATCACGATATTTTGATGGCCAATTATTTTGCCCAAACAGAAGCCTTGATGATTGGAAAATCTAAAGAAGAAGTAACCAAAGAGCTTCAAGACCAAGGTATGAAGGAAAATGATATTCAAAAGCTATCCCCTTTTAAGGTTTTTGAAGGTAATAAACCTACGACTTCAATTTTAATGGATAAGTTAACTCCAAAGTCACTAGGTAAATTGGTAGCGATGTATGAGCATAAAATTTTTGTTCAAGGTGTCGTTTGGAATGTATTCAGCTACGACCAGTGGGGAGTGGAACTTGGCAAACAACTAGCTAAAAACACCTTGAAAGATATCGAGTCTTTGACTACAGAAGGTTCCCACGATGCATCTACTAATGCCTTATTAAAGCATTTTAAGGCTTAGGTTGTTCTTTAAAGTTTTAACTAAACCCGAAATGCTTGCATTTCGGGTTTTTTATGTGCCGTAATCTGAGAACAAATATTTACAACAAATTAAACATTTAAAAACCACAGCAATCACGCGATATGTTTTTAAAAAAGCATATTTTTAGTTAACTAACTTTTAATCTATGTATTATGCTAGTTAAAGTCTTTGGAAGTTCGGTTTTTGGAGTAGATGCTGAAATAATTACCGTTGAGATTAATATGGAAAAGGGGATAGGCTATCATCTCGTTGGTCTTCCAGATAACGCTATACGCGAAAGTAGTTTTAGAATTCAGGCGGCTCTCAAGAATACAGGCTTTAAGTTTCCAGGGAAGAAAATCATTGTTAATATGGCGCCAGCAGACATGCGAAAAGAAGGGTCTGCTTATGATCTAACTTTGGCTTTAGGAATTCTTTCTGCTTCCAATCAAATTAAATCTGAGGAGATTGGCAATTATATTATTATGGGAGAATTGTCTCTAGATGGGAGTTTACAGCCCATTAGAGGAGCTTTGCCTATTGCTATAAAAGCAAAACAAGAAGGCTTCAAGGGCTTTATTCTACCAAAACAGAACGCCAAAGAAGCTGCCATTGTAGATGATCTGAAGGTGTATGGCGTCGAAAGCATAAGTGAAGTCATTAATTTCTTTGATAAAGACGAACCCTTAGAGCCAACAAAAATAAATACCAGAGAAATATTTTATAATAACCTAGCTCATCCAGAATATGACTTTGCAGATGTTAAGGGGCAAGAATCCATAAAGCGGTGTATGGAAATTGCAGCAGCTGGAGGGCACAATATCATTATGGTAGGCCCACCAGGATCTGGTAAAACTATGCTGGCAAAACGCTTACCTAGCATTCTCCCTCCAATGAGTTTGCAAGAAGCTCTTGAAACAACCAAAATACATTCAGTAGTAGGTCGTGTAAAAGAAAATGTAGGCCTTATGGCAGAACGACCTTTTAGAAGTCCACATCATACGATATCTGA
>Ga0307979_1000365_pt1 | contig 30338 bp, 30 predicted proteins | sample OrgLakmetage1058_FD_201833 | JGI IMG/M metagenome (GOLD analysis project Ga0307979, IMG submission 201833) | Saline water microbial communities from Organic Lake, Antarctica - #1058 | ecosystem: Environmental > Aquatic > Non-marine Saline and Alkaline > Saline | place: Antarctica: Organic Lake...
GTGCAAACTAATCGAAATCCTGTTCGAAAAAGGAGAAGCAGTTGGATCACTGAGGGCGTGGATTCATTTGAGGGACCTTGATTCAAGATCACAAGTTGAATGTAGTTTATTGCGCTTCACCTCGTTGTATCTTCACACTTGGGCGCATTGAAATGGTAAGCAGTTACTGTCTTGAGCAAGGACCCCGTTATTTCGCCCCATTTCCAAACTAATGAAATGTACGCTTGGATGGCACTCGGAAAATTGATCGTTCGGTGGAAATAAAATAAACCAAAAATCAAAAAATTACATTAGAGCGTTATGAACCGCCCCTATTCATAATGTCTAATTCTTAGACGCCAATTGCCAACTGTTTTTCTTGATACATGCTGAGTTGCCGCTCTCAATAAGACTTATTCATTACCGCTGAAATAGCTCCCAGCTAATAGTCTTAAAACTTCACAAAAAACGAATAAACGCCACACAAAAACCACCATCTGCAGAGGTTTATGTGGGAAGACGAAGACCCTACTTCATAAAGCGACGTCCATGATTGTATTGCCCCCACTGTTTTTCTGCGACTGCTTTCCTTGTGCGGTGGAAGCCGCGGGTGGAGTCGCTTCGGCCAGCATCATGGCAGCTACTTCTGCTCCGCTCATGCGGCTCTGCGGGCTCATATTAGCAGCATTCGCCGACGTGGGGCTTATATTAGAGGCAGAGGCGAGTGCGCCACTACCGCCATTATCGCCGCCATTGTTACCGCTGCTCTTGTCCTTGCTGTTATTGCTATCAGTGCTGTTGTTGCCCCTTTGAGGAGCAAGAACAGGGGAGGGTGAAAAGGCACCCGCAAGGGGGGCGTTGGCGCTGCGGCGGCCAGTCAGCCCATGCACAACGGACGATGACGACGAGAAAGAAGATGAAGAAGAGGCCGAAGAGCCAGAGGCGACCCCCGCTCCTGATCCAGGTGCAGCCGCAGCCGCAGCAGCTTCTTCTGCCTCGCACGACGACAGCGCCGCAGACACCGCGGCCAAGCCCCGCATGGCGCCTTCGGCTTCGCGCTGAGCGTCCCGCTCTTTCTTCCGGGCCGACGCTTCCTGCCGCCGGGCGGCTCCCGGGCTCAGGGCTAGGGCTGCGGCTGCAGCAACAGCTTCACCTTCGACCCAAGTGCGGCTTCCTTCGTTGCCACAGGTGCCGCCTGCGTTAGTGCCACTGCTGCTGCTGCTGCTGTAGGAGGCGTCGTTGCTGCTTAAGTTGTTGTCGTTGTACGAGTTATCGCTCGTGTTGTCGTCGTTGTTGCTCTGATAGTTCTTGTTGCTAGTGGCAACAGCGTTCAGGTCGTCGTTGAATGCTGTCGTCGTGGCACTATGGCTGTAATTGACGTGGGCGTCCCACTGGTCTTGGTATTGCTCCATGAAGGTGCGGAGGCGTTCGACCTAAGCGCGCGAACAAGCCGGTATTATAGGGAAAGCACAGTACAAAAGATAGGAGGAGAAGTTGGCAAAATCAACTAGTGGAGGCTTGACATTCATGGGGTTATTTCAAACACAACCAAAATAGAAAGAGAAAGGATAGAAGGAAGGCATGACAAGTAAGATATGCGTGTGTCTTCCTACCTGATGAGACAGCATCGCATCGGGATCAAGTGGCAAGCTCCCTGCCCATGGGTCGAACCAAGCAGCCCAAGATGCGCCACTGCCATTACTAATGCTGCTGCTGCCACCAGCAAGATTGGTTGATGTTGCACCAGCAGCAGTCGCTCCAGGACCTCTCATACGATCAGAAGCTGCGGCAGCAGCGCCAGTAGGCCTAGGAAACGGCTCGACCATCGGTGAAGCTTGGCACAACAGGGACATGGTGCTCACGGCCGCTTCGGTCTCGGCGTCGCAACCGGTGGCAGTGCCCACATTGGACATATATGACGAGGTAGTCGATGCGTTAGAGACGGTGGAGGCAGACGTGACAGCTGCTGCTGTTGTGGATGAGCCCGTTGGCTGTTGCAATGCGCGGAACCGAGGAGGCGTCGACAGAGAAGTAGACGACTCCACTGAAGAAGGAGGCGCCATGCTGTTGTGACTGTTGAGGGTGCTGCTAGCAGCGCCGACTGAATTCCGCCCACCCTTCCTGCAACTGCCACCACTGGTGGAACTGCTTCTACTGCTAGTTTTTGTGCTGATACTGATACTGCTGCTGCTGCCGCTAGAGGGTGGTTCGCAGTCAAAGGAGTCGTTTGGGGGTGACACCATCGCAAAAAGGACAGCAGAGGCCTCAGCGTCTTCAACCGGGTCGCAGCCGTGGGACGCTAATATAGTATGGGGAGAAGCCGACACCCAGCGGAAGCAGGGCCTTCGCTCGGCGCTGGCGCTACAGGGGTCTTTCACGATGAGGCCGAGGGCCGCGAGCACGTTGGCGATGTCGTACAAGCGCCGCACCTGGGCACGGAAGAAGGAAGAGATTCGAGAAGAAAAGACAATTGAACGTTACTGTTGATGACCATGGGAGGCGGCAAAGGACTGACCAATCAATAAAAAAAAGCTGGAGCATATTTGATTGCGGCACAGAACACAATAAGACGATAGCCCCATGTGCAATTTCTCTCGAACCGACCTTCGTTTTGTTTTCTCGCGCTTCCGTGGCCTCGTCACCCTTCGCCGAAGACGGGCTCTCGCCGAAGATTCGCTCCCGCGCATCGCCAAGACCCACCACCGAATGCCCCACCAAGAACAGCTGGACAAACCGGGCACACAAGAACCCCAACGATTTGCCCTTCCGGTCACCACCACCACCAACGCTGCTCCGGCTTCCCTTCCCGTTGCCGTCACACCCGCCCGCGCCACTGCTGCCACTGCTAGCGCTCATGCTTGCGGGGCCGTCAGCAAGCGAAGACGTCGGAGGAGGTGGCGACCCCGCACGCGAGGAAGGCCTTCCCTTCCTGCCACTCCTAGCGCCAGAGCTGGTACCGCTGTTACTCGCAATTGCAGTTGTCGCACTCGCATTGCTACCACTGGTGCCGCTGCCCATGCTGCTGTTGCTGGTGGCAGCAGCCAACCCATTCGCATTTGCGTCATCCGGCCAGAGCTGCATCGCTTCGGCTTGCAAGCGACGCAAAGTTGCGCGCAAACCACACCCCCCGTTCCAGGTGTAGGTGTTTTTGCGTTGTCGGGTCACGAAGTCTAGGGCTTCTAAAATGTTCACGATGTCGTAAATGCGCCGCCGCTCCACCTTGAGCTCGTCGGCCGCTTTGTCTAAGCTCAGCACTACCCGGCCTGCCGCATTGCTCGCGCTGCTGTTATTAGCCGTAGGAGATAGGTGGCCTCCTATCTGCGCGCTGGCAGTAGTGGCAGTGGTGGTGGGGTCTAATCGCAGCGAAGCTTCGGGGGGGAAATCGCTGTTTTCATCGCCGCCCTCGCCACCCACCCTGTTTCCTTCTACTACTTCGGCCGAATCTGGCATTGCGGTGTTTCCACTGGCGCCGCTGTAGAGGTGCATGAAGTTGACGCACAGCAAGCCAAGAGATTTTTCACGCCGGCTGTAATCCCCCACGCTGCTGCCCACGCTGCTCCCTCGGCGTTTTTCCACCGACATGTCACGCGCGCTATCTCGAGACAGAGATAACCTTGAGCCCGCTGACGACTCCACCGAGTATGGCGCAGCGGTGGGGGTTGCTTCCTGCGCCAAGGCAGGTTTCCGGTTCGTGGAGCGTCTTCCGCCGGTGTTTCCCCAGGCAGACGATGGCGCGCCCGGAGGTGTTTCGTTGTTCTCGTCCACCTCCATCCCTGCGTTGATGCGGTTGCCGTGAGACAGGCCACCAACGAGGGAAGTCAGAGCCCAAGCAGCAGTCGAGCGTGCAGGCGACAAAATTTCAATGGGCAAGTTTTGGCCGCCGCCCTCCACCAGTCGTGGCCGTTTGAGGTCATGGTCCTCTTTGCTTGCCGTGCTCGGTGAACGCCGCCTCGTAGTCATCATGGCGAAAACTGAAGCACGCGTTTAAATAAAAAGTGCCAATTGATTAGTGTAACGTTATCAGGCGCACACATGTCAGCGTTCCATGTTGTGTCGCTGTTTGCATGTTCAAAATCGCGCGCGTCAAATCGTGGTTCAAATGAGACAAGCGTGGGTGCATCGCTCATGGCGATTTCCCTCACAAGGCGCTTGCAGCAAAAGTATTAATTCTTGGTTTCAATTGGCCACAGGATATTTGGAAACGCATGTCTATGGTGAGCGCAAATGAGCTGCTACTCTGCCCGCCAACTTACATTCTTTTGCGCTTTTTTTGAATGTTCGATCAAATCAACAGATAATCTGAAGGCTCGTCTTTGCAGACCCAAGACAACCAGCGCGTTTCTCTTCCGTAATTCGACAAAGCGACTTCGATTTGGGATTTGCGATTCGGATTGACCAGCTACTGCGAACTGCAATGCTACGTAGTATAGGTCTATATGCTGTGATGCGGCATAATCTTCAGAGACTAACTATAACCAGATATATTACGTGGCATTCAACCACCTGGCACAAAGCGCCGAGATATCGAGAAATAGGAAAGAAAAGCACCGCAATGAAACTTTTTCTGTTTATGTTAACTGTAGTAAGGTATCCGGCAGCCCCCCTAGCCCCAGGTTCTGTTGCTGAAACCTTAACTGATCCACGAACACTTCAACAAAAAAATCAATTCCGCGGCCTCCCAAACCCCCGGCTCCGACCGCGGATCTTCTTCTTTCGTGAGGAATTCGGCATCGCCCGTATTGCATCATTTACCGTAGATTCATTAGTGGCCGCCGTGTCATCTTCAGCCGCTGCTGTGGTATTCTCAGCGACGACTGCCACTTCGGGCATTGCATTTCCCTCATTAAGCTCAATTGTAGCATTTTCAACTAAGGCGTTGGTATCTGCAGCAGCCTCCACTGCAGCTTTAACTTCTACAAATGAATCTTCAGTTACTGCGCTTCAGCCACCGCGACTTTAGCTGCCACTGCTGTACCCTCCTCTGATGTATCTTCAGCTGCCACTGATGCTGTCTCCGCCGCCGGTGCTGTGTGCATTCCGGCGGTAGCTGAAGTATTTTCAGGCGCCACTGTTGAAACCTCGGCTGCTCCAGCTGCTACAGGAGTCGCTGTTAACGTCTCGGCACCTGCAGTGGTGTTCTCACCCGCTGCTTCCGCAGTCGCACTTGCAGTTTTCAACGTTGCGTTTTCTGCCACCGCCGCTGCCGTTGCTGCTGCCTCCGCCCATGCCGTTGCATTCTCCACTACTGCGGTCGTTGTTGCCGCCTTCGATGCCGTATCTTCAGCAGCCTCTATAATGGCATCCTTCGCCGCTGTATTGTTTTCAACTACTGCTCCCATATCTTCATCCGCCGTAATATCATCTTCAACCGCACTTCTTGCTTCCTTAGCTGGCACTGCTGCTCCTGATTCAGCCCCTGTTGTTACAGCAGCAGCAGCTGCCTCTAATGTTGAATTTTCAGCTGCCGCTGCAGCCGCCGCTGCTGCCGCTGCCGCTGCTTTGGCTTTAAGTTCCGCTAAGTTCTCCTCGATCGAGGCTTTCTGTTTTTCGCGCAGTTGAACATCCTCTAAGAGGGCCTCCCTCTTTGGCGCCTGTTCTTCAACTTGCGCCTGTTTGGCTTCCACCGCAGCCCGCGCGTCGCCCTGCCGTATCGCAATGGCACTGAAGGACTGCAGCGCTTGCGCCTCTTCTAGCTGGGCTTGCGCTCGGGTGACCGTGCATGATTCGCATCGAGCAGTGGCCTCGTCGAGGTCTTGGGCTACTGCGCGCAGCTACCAGATAATCGAAAAAAGATAAAGGATAAGGTACGTTATGGCGAAGAGGCGCACAGTCCACACACAAAGTAGATCAAAAGTTTCACTGTGAAGTAATCTGAAGCACTGATAGTAGTGAAGTTTCAACATGGGCTGACACTACGCATTGTGCACCATTATAGTAGGTGGACTAAGATCGAGATCATGCTTGAAGCATAAAAAGAAAAGATTATCGTAGGCATACCGCTGCCAAGACTGGTTCCACTGAACTTCGGTCGCTATCTGGCAAGAAGCCCGCAGCGGATTTCCATGCCCAAAACTTCACACGCACGCCCAGGGCAGCAGCCGTCGCTGTTAGGTCTACCAGTTCGCGCTCTAGTTCTTCAGGGCCGGCAGGAACGTCACTATCAGTGCCATCTTCGGAAGGTAATGAAGAGGACGATGCTTGCCCTGCTGCCACTGCTGCTGCAACTCCTACTTTGGCACCACCGTCACTACCTCCGACAGATTCGTCAGACAAGCGCAAGCTGCTCGCCACCGCGTCTAAACTGTCCCGCACCAGCGCTAGCTCCTGGAAGACGCCTGCTTCAAGCTCGAGCGCAGCCGCTAGCTGGGCGCGTGCGTTGCTGACGTCATTCTCGGCTTTGTCGGCGTCGGCTTCCACGTGAGCTTTGGTGGCGATCGCTGCTTCGAGGTGCGGCTGAGCCCATTCGGACGTGTCAAAAGAACTCAGAGCCTGCCAAGGGTTTGAGAGAGAGATTGCGGGAGAGTGAGAGTGTGGTGAAATAGCAGATACTTGAAATGGAAAGTGATGCAGATAGAAAAATGTTCATTTTAACCCAGTTCAAGTCTTTCAACAAAGTTACCGAACAAAGCAGCGGATGAAGCATGCGTCAGCAACCTTTCATTTACCTCAAGAGCAGCTGTTAGCCGAGCGTCCGCACTCGACAGCCTGCGCTCGAGGTCGGCAACATCGGCATCAATCTTGGCTTGGGCCCAGGATCGGCCACTCCTTACCCCATTGGCGGTAGCCGCAGCGTTGCGCCAGGCGGGCGTAGCGGCGTCCACCGCTACTTCCGCTACTGCCCCTGCCAATGGCATGGCCACTTCGGACACGACCGACTGCGCAAACCCGAACATTGACGCTGCAAAGTCAATGGTAGCGCCCAAGTTGGAAGAGCCACTACTGCTCCCGCCCCCACCAGCACCCAATTGAAGGCTCACGAACTCGTACGACTCCGTGAGGAGCTGGTACTGGGCAGCCGCTTCCGGGCTCGGGTCCCGATCGGGGTGCACTTCTCGCACGCGGGCGCGGTACGCCGCTTTGGCTTCCTCCATGGTGGCGCCACGCCGCAAGCCTAGGGCTTCCAGCGCGGGACCCAAGGTGAGCCGTTTGGCCCAAGTGGCTGTTCGGGTTCGTCGATGGTGCCCGAAGCGGGCACCTTGTTTGAACGTGAAGCAGAGCCCGCTGTTGAAGAAGAGCACAGCACATGTAACCCAAAAGAGGGTTGTCGAGGATCGCGAAGGGGTGCGATTCATCGTGGTGGCCAAGAATGACAAAACTTTAAACAAGTGCTTTCCCTAGATTACTCTCAAGGGCGCCTCTATCGAGCACTAGCTTCGTCAAATTACGGTTATAGTTTTTCGAATTCAAGCAGATTTATGCTGATTAGAAATCATCAATTGGAGGCTATAGATGAAGGTGAGTAATGAGTAGAGCTGCCAAAAGGCATTTCGCGCAGCCTAAATGAGCTCGTCTATCCCTAGGCAACTAGCTCGACAAGCTTGCGAAACTTCTGGTCCTATGGTATGGACCACAAGCTTCCAGCTTCCAGCAGTCCAGCAGTCCATCCAGAGCAGTGAGTGTGGGCTCTGATAGGCGGCTGATGACGACGACGATGATGTCACGCTAAATTTGGTCCAAAATGTTCCGAAAGAAACACGAGAAAAATGAGAAAAAAGTGAAGCGTGAAGAAGCAACGACAGGAAGAGCTCATAACGATGATATCATGAAAAGGCGAGGGGTATCGTGACCGCGTGACAGCAGAAGCGAGCATTAGTACTTTTGCTGTAATTTATAGCCAAGTAGCAGCATTCGTTAAAACTCGAAGCTTACTTGAATCGCTTGGGTTGGGACTTTTCAAAAATGTCTCATGATCACACTGCCTAGGAGCTAGCCATTTCATTCGACTGCATCCAAGCACGAGATCAACTCGATAAAAACTCTAGGATTACTGCAGGTAGTCTAGGCTGTGAATTTGCTGTAATCTTTGAATGATTTAACTTGATTATAGGCATATCATACCAGGCCTGTATGGAAACAAAGGTTGACGGTGGCAATTCGAAGGTTGCTGCAGGACCTACGCATTCATCGCTGCGTGAAGCCGAGGAGGCCTTTGCTGCAGCATTAGCGCTTGTGCGAGACTGCGCAGCACGCGCGAAAGCTGAATCAGTGGGCGCAGACAAAAATGATGAAGGAAATGGCTGTCCAGGTGATGCATCCCCTCCTCTGCGAGGGCCGAGCAGCACACAAGCTGAGCTACTGGCTGCTCAACAGGCCTTTGCCGCAGCTCGCGCTAGCGTGCGGGAGTGGAAGCGGCGTGGTGCTACATATAAAGCACACAGTGAGGGGAGTGCCAATGACGGTGCAACTGCCGCAGCATTACCTCCTAACCCGGCGTGGGCTTATTACCCAGCGCCAGTTGTGGAAGTGCCACGCGAGGCGAATGACCCTCGCTTCACGCACAGTTTTGACTTGACTCATAGTCATGATCGACCTGCAGCTGAAGTAGAGGCCGAAGCAAAAGCAGCCCGTGCCTTCTTCGAAGAGTGGGGCTTCGTCGTGTTTGCGAACGTGCTGAGCGCACAAGAATGCAGCGACACCTTGAGCGAAATTTGGGCTACGCTTGAGGAGCGCACGCCAGGGCTGAACCGTGAGGATGCTTCCACATATGCTTTACTGAGTCCTCAAAGGTGTCTTTTTTTTCAATTTTCCATGCTCTTTCATGCAGTCTTCGGCTGTGCAATTCTGACTTTTTTTAATTACGTTTACTTCAAATTCGATTTTATTTGAAGAAATATGTGTTACGTCTCACTATTCGCTTGTTCGATTAAAAACAGGTATGGCCTTCCTGATGAGCAAGCTGTTTTTACACCGCAAATCGTGAAAAACCGCCAGTCGCCTAATGTTTACGCTGCTCTCGATTGCATCACGCCAAAATGGTCGCCGCCTCGCGAAGATGGTGAACATGCTGGTGGTGATGTTGATGCGGCGGTCGCAGTGACTACTGGTATCGCCAGGTCTTCACCTAAGCATCCAGATGCTTCTAGCAGCCTTGCCTCATCCTACTCGGCAGCAGTTGGTGCTCGAGTTGAAGGTTCCGTAAACAGCAACAGTTTAGTGCTTTCGGCTGATCGATGGTGCCTGTACCCACCTTCCCAGGGCAACCCCGATCGACAAACGCCAAATCCGGTACAGAACACTCCACTTCCTTGGCAACCCTCTTAATTTAGTTAGCCCTTGCCGATGTGACTCAAGTGCACCAGCAGTATTGTTCGTTCGTTCAATCGTTTATTATTATTATTATTATTATTATTAATTCATCGCTACCACTGTCTTGTTTTCCCTCCCCTCGCAACAGGCTGTGCACCTTGACCTGTGCCCCTGGACATACCCTCGCGATGGCCCTCGTCGCACTCCTGCTATTGCCACCAACACTACGAGCAGCAATAGCAAGATCACTAGCAACCGTAGTGATTCTTCTCCATCTTCACCTTCACAAACTTTTCAACGCAAGCTGTCACCAGCAGCAGCTCCATCTGCAGACGCGGATACGAACGCGGACTTGCTACGGTACCACCGAGAATCCGACTTTCGAGCCGAATTTGGGCTGGTGAAAGAAGAAAACGGCCCACACCATCAGGTTCGGTGTGAAAAGGGCCCCATTTGGACAATGATAACAGATCATAAGGGCCCATTTACTACTTTTGCATTTTTCACAAACCTGTAATGCTTTCCATCTGTTTTTTCTACAGACAGACAGGAGTTGGTAACTTCATTTTCCATTTCTTATCTTTTCCATCGTGGTGTAACGGCGGCAATCGCATACAGGGTGCAATTGCTTTGGTCGACAATTTGGAGGCTGACGGCGGTACTGTGGTCGTGCCCAAATTTGCAGCGCATTTCAACGAATGGCGCAAGCACTTGGGGTCATGGGCGTCCAATCGTGTGGGGCAGAGGCGGCGCGGGTTAGCATACCAATTCAGTGACCCCAGGGACCCGATTCATGGCCTCGCGCGGAGAGTGCCCATTCGCAAGGGGAGCCTGGTGGTCTGGAACCAAACCACAGTGCACGGTAAAGATGATAAATCATAAATATTCTTCTTATGAACAGCATTTTAACTACTTCATTGAAGTCAAATTCACCTTGAATTTTCTTGATGTTCGCCTTCTATATTCATATGTGATGTTTCCATGCTTCTCACGTCTTCTTCGTGTACGTTTGCGTTTGTCAATTCATGCTAAAAACACTCCAGGTGCTTGGCCTAACCATTCGTCACAAGTGCGCTGTGCCCAGTTTGTGCGCGGACTGCGGCTTGGTGAATTTTCAGTAGCAAGGAGAAGAGCGAGAGCCAGAGCACTCAAGGAGGTTTTAGGAAAATCAGGTTTATTGGATGATTTATTGCCCCTCGGTAAGCATGTCTTTGGTTTCATCGACAAAGAAGAAGAAGTTGAAGAAGCTGATGAACAAAAAGTAGATGATGGCAAATAGAATGAAGGAGAGGAAATACACTAGCTTTGTTTTGTGATAGCAATAAACGCTAAGGGATATTAAGTAGACAGAAGGGGAAGGAGAAGTCCGAGCAGCAAAACAGCATCGCCGTATAGATATGTCCATGTGCAATACCTTTTTCTTTCTTTTCTTTTTCAGAACGACCCTATTTAAGCCGCCACAGTAGTTATATCCACCCCCTTATGGAACTCGGATTAAATTATGAATGATTTTAATTCTCCTACAACAATTCGAGTTCGGAAATTCTGGATCCATACGGCCGATGTACGTAAAATGTTGATATCCGATGGACAGTTTTGACTTAATATGTAAACAACTCCCCACGGATCCTGCAACTGGTTCGCATTTCGCTTTTGCCAGGCATTTCTATCCACCACTTGGGGGATGCGGCTCTGCACTCCGCTCTACTCGACTTCCGACGACTTCATACAGAGTTACAGTTTGGGCACTCCAGCAATGCACAGGTGCCTCGTGGAGCGAGCATCACCAGGCAATTGTTGAATGGTCACTTGGAGTTCAGAGCCGCCATTGCGACTGCAGCCTTCACCCGCTGTGCCTCCAGCTTTCGAAGGCTCGCCGCCTTTTTTACTGTCTTGCTCGTGGTGATGGTGCTGCCCGTGGTACGCGTCAACAGAACTGCCAGAGTCAGTGCTCCATCGGTTCGCCCAATGGCGTTGCGCAGCCTCAGCTCGAACAGCCGCTAAAATGTGCCTCGCATTCGGTGACGACATTGGGGTGGGATTTATGTCATCTGTTTCGGAGCAACCCTCTTGCTCGGCCCAGTATTGCAATGTGGAGAGCACTGGTGGATCCAGGCCTAGCCATGAAGCAGGCGAGACGATGCAGCCGTTGCTGCAGTTGCTGTTGTTGTTGGCCGAACTGTTGGCTGTATTTACATCCTCGCCCGTGCTCGGGTGATCGTCTACTCGAACGCTCTGACTAAAGCCTGAGGACAGCGGCTCTACAGGAAGGCTTGAGTATGCAAGGTAGCAGCAGGGGCACACCAAGAAGCCAGCCTGGTGGCGCACGGCTAGCACCACGGCTTCATCGCTCATGGACCCACACGCTTGCAGCGCGACCACGAGGTCCACTTTATTGTTGGCGTCTTGAGCGAAGGACAGCTTTTCAATGCCGCCTGCTTGAAGTGGTGCATCCTGATGATGAAGGTCCGTTGACTTTGCCAAGAGGTCCTTCGTTGTCACCTGTCAAAACAAGTAGGGGAACAATGCAGGATAAGTTCCAATCAGGCGCTCAATTATGACTTAAGGATAACGTGAGTGGCCATTGCATTATAATGTTTCGGCACGCCAAAATTGCAAAAAATACAAGGCCACGTCCGCACTCTCAATTCTGAAGCACTCTAGCTGAGGGAGAATACCCAAGTATGAGCGCTTCTAGCTCAGTAGGTAGTCGTGCATGCCTATTGAAAAAAATGTTAACTCTCATTACGCACGCGCTGTTGCACCCCTTTTTTCATGCGATTGCTCGACATCTTTCCGAAACCATCGAGGTCCTGGGCATCGACACACACACGAATGCGCGCACTGCCAAGACACAAGAATTCATGCAGCAAAACACACGCAAAAAAAAGACGCACGACAACAGTCGAAACCAAAGAAAGGAAACGCGAGTATGCAAAGTACATACGGGCTGTTGCAATTTGCGCATACGCGAATAGGCAAGCACAAACGACGCGAATCATTTCAACAACTAAGGAACTCGAAACGTAAAAACGACAAAGAACGCAAAAGACAAATAGCACGGGTAGCACATACGTGTACGACTGCGGGGCCAAAGCGAGCTTCGATGGCGGCCGCCAAGCTTTCTGCTCCGCCGCCAACCGCCAAGACACGCAGAGGTCGCAGCACCACACTTTTCACCGCTTCTTCGTCTCCTCCTTTGTGGCCAAGCGCCAGCGGTGGAGGCTGCGCCGATTTTGGAGGCAGTGCGCGAGGCGGCGAGGGCGACACTCGCTGCTGCGCCACCAGCCGCTGCAAGTCCTGGCCGTGCTGGTCTTGCCACCGCGGCCAGCCGCTCACTGGGCGCTGCTCCTGCCACCGGGGCCACCCCCCAAGCTGCTGCTGCTCGCGCTTCTCCCGCTCGCGCTTCCGCTGCGCCGCCTGCTGCAGCGCTTGCGCTCGGGCGGCGCTTGCGCTCGGGCGCGGTTGCGGGCTTCTTGCTTGGCGCGCTGACGGGCAACTTCCTGGGCTTTTGCCTGCGCTTCCTTTTGGGCCGCTTCTCGTGCTTGCTCCTGGGCTCCCGCATGTGCTTGTTGTCGAGCATGGTGAATGGTGACGTGCTCGGCGATCTGGCCCATCACCCACTCCATCTACGTGCGAGAAAAGTTGCAATTCAATGAGGTTAACCGAACACACACAGAGGTACATCGCACAATGCACAAATGATGATATGTGAGTACAAACGAATAAAACATTCCGTCAGCACCTATGGATTTTTCTGAGGGCCATAACAAGAGCTACCATGGTGAATGTTGCGCTTGGCGCAGCCAATATCATTCCTCTTAGAGGCCTCGTCCAATTCACTAGGCAAAACTGCTGTCGCCACCGGCAAGGTAGATTGACAAGCAGGCTGAGCCGGTGGTGGCGGAGCAGTTTCGACTGGTTGAACAGGCCAGCGGGTTGCAAGGCGCGCCAGATCAGCCGGAATCGGCGCGTTACCAGTAATGAATGCGTTGTTACCGAAACTATTCATAACAAGATTTACTTCTAGAGAAGTTCCTCCGTGGTCACCATCATCCCTCTCCTTGATGTCCTTGACAACTTCACGCGATGAGCATTCACCGGTGTGTTGTTCTGAAGTATTCTGAGCGCAGCAAACGCGTAGCATTATGTATTCAGCAGCGAAATCAATAGGATGATAAGGCTTCGAGGTATTTCTTTGATAGCACTTGCTGCACTGAAAGAGCTATTGACGTCGTCTCTGAACAATCTGCTGATGTTGTGTGAAGTGTCAAAAGTCCACACAGGTGTTGTTCGAAAGATTGAGATAAACTCAACGTCAAGTTGACAAAATTGCTGTCTTCTACTCTGTCAACAGAATGGAGACAGTATACGATGTTAACAAGAATCCACAGCAATCGTGTACCCTTCGACCAATGCTTCGACAGTCTATGCACAATGGACGTTGACAGCCTCGGTAAATATTCTGTTTGGGGTGACACGTTACATTCAAGCTTCATGCAGATGTCTAACAAGATGTTCGATCATTTTTTTTGACATCATCATGATGTGTTCATCCAACAAAGTCCATGCATGGGTCCATGTTCAACTTCCGCTCTAACATAGTACTGTCCACTGCTTTTTCTTCAGCATGTTTTTCTGTTTTTGTTTGAAAGACAGGCCGACAGGCCCCGAGGGGCCGGAATTAGAAGGCTAACAGGAAGAGATCAAAGGCTAAGCAGCTCATACTAAACCTAGGAAGCTTAACAGGTGCACATGCCTGAGTGACCATTGAAGTAATGGTAGCGATCCAAAATGGCACGCCCCTCCGTGCTCTGAGGGTGCTGCTCCAAAGATGAGTTTCCGCCCGCAGAGGAGGGGACTACAACAAAGTATCTCAGGCGATCCAGAGGAAAAGTTGCCCATCCCCGAGCGATAGCGTGACCCCATTTGCGTGCGAACTTCTTTATGAACAAGGCTTTGGCTTCCAAAAAGCGAATGTTTTAGGGTGCCGTGTGTTTCCGGCCGTGCGGTGCGTTCAGTATAATACACAGTTCCCATGGCAGGTGCAGTTGATGTTCCCGTGTTCCTTCTCGCCGTTGATGTATTAGTTTAAGGGGACGTGTTTCTCTAAAAATATGCGGCCCTGTCCAAAATCCGGCCCCTCTGGGCCTGTGGCCTGTGTCAAAATTATCTCGGGCGTGTGTGCCTGATTAGCTTCTTAGTTCTTTCTCCTTTGTATTTTATCTCTACCTGTTAGCCTCCTAAGTACAGCCCCCCGGGTTTAAATTTGCACATGCGAAATGCATGCCAGAGGGCTTAATCTAGCGGATTTCCTCCGAACAAGCCGGCTGGGTCTGAGTGCCTAATGCGCATCGCGCTCTATCTAATAGCACTTCACGGGATCGATCAGCGAGTCGGTTATTATCACGCTCGGACTCACATGCTATCCGAGTATTTGAGGGGCTGGGGGGCTCTCACCGCGCATCCTGAACCGCCCTCCTCTCTTCTTCAAGTCCTCGGTCTTGCCCACCCCAACCAATGTGATACCTCAATCCATCGAGGAGCTGCGAGCCTGGGTGCAATGGGAAGAACACAGATTTGGAGTTACCTACCCGCCTATCCCAGAGCGATTTTGCGGTCTACTGCCGAGTCCTCGAGTATATCCAGAGGGAGAGGGGAGAGAGGAGCGCCAGTGCCAGTGCCAACTGGACTAGACAAGACGCATATTTATAGATAAAGCCCAAGCAGCCTTCTAATTTACTCCAATATAGATAACCAACCCCAGAACACAGAACGCAGAACAGGAGCGTTCTCTCTTCACTGCAGAAACAGACACAGGGACATCTTTGGTCTGGTTTGACAGGGAGCAGGGAGAGATTAAAAGTAAAGCAGCTCAAACTAGGAAGTGAATTAGGCACACATTCCCGAGTGGACACGAGTGTGATAATAGTGGTCGAAAGTTGGTCTGGTTTCGGATTCTTTTTATGAACAGTTCTAGTTTCTTCTCACTTCTCACCACACTTCCCTCTTACAAAATGTCGCCATTTAGCATTCAGATCAGTATTTTTAATCGGCCTAGTTCGAGTTTGGAATTCTAAATTTTAAATTATCTCGAACTGCCGTTTTTCTTCTTTTTTTTGAAAGGCCCTTTACCTTTACTCCTTACATGTTCATTTGCAACTTCACTTCATTGCGTTTTATGAACTTACTCTAGGTTTCTCTCAATTCAAGCTTGGTTTTCAAACTTTTAGGTTAAAATGCCCGCACGTGCACGTCTCGAGTATTAGCTGAGTGCCATTTCCAATTGCGAATCCAAGCATTTGCGTAATCCTTAAGGAAATTCTTTTAACTCTCCCACTCCAATCATTCCAATGGGGAATTCGTTATTCAAATTCCGGATTGCCGCCCGACGAAATGAAGTCCAATCGGGCCTTCGCGATGTCGGCCGTTTTCTTGTAGTCCTTCACCTGCGGGCGTGCCGGCTTCTGCGCAGCGCCACCTTTCACCTCGGGCCCCGGCTGAAACCCACCACTAAATTTGTCGTCCGACGACGTGTTGATGCCCTTGAGAATGGCCAGCATTTCCGCTTCAGCCGCCGCGTCGGCCGCACTCATCGCCGGCTTCACCGTTTTCTTGCTGCTTCCCGGAGCATTATCGCCCGCTGCGTCGTTGCGCTTTCCCTTGGCGCCCGGCAAGAAGTCCATGAGTTTGCGCTTTCGCGCCGCCAAGATGCGCTCTTTGCGGCGCGCAGCCTCCGCAGGGTCTTCCACCATCTTGTTGACGGAGCCACCGAGCATGGCCTGCTCTTTGAGGGCTTCGGCGGCCACCGATTCCGGGCGCGCGCGTTTCGCCACCGAGGCCCGGGTCAAGGTGCGGTGGAGCTCCTGGCGCTTGAAGCGCATGTCCAACATGGCGTTTTGGACTTTCACCAGGGCGGCTGCGGCGCCCGCGTCGGTGGGCATGCGAGGCTTGCCGGAAGCCTTCGCCGCGGCGTCCTTGCGGGCTTCGTCCTCGGCAATGAGCTGGTTGCGCTCCATGGCCGCCATTCGGGCCGCGCGCATCTTGGTGAGCACCCGCGGATCGTTCACGGACCCTCCGCGGCGTTCGATGCGCGCTGCGTTAGCCGCATTCATATCGCCCTCCGCTTGGTTGCCGAGCTCTTCGTCGTTCAGCGAGCGGCCTTGGTTGCGCTCCAGCTTGAAGAGGCGCATGCCGTTCACCGTGGAGTCTTCGGGGGCCTCGCGCGCAGCGGCGCCCATTCCCAGCGTGTATGCCCCCTGCACGTAGCCCTGGCCGTAGGTGCCATTTTCCAGGGCTTTCTTGTTGCGCTCGGCTTGCATGATCAGGGCGCCCCGCTTGCCCTTTTCGTCGCCCCTTTGAATGCCCTCCACCTCGGTCATGTCCGCCCACTCCGCGCTGGCTTCCGCGTACAAGGGGTTGCCGGAGGTCGAAAAGTCGCAGGGGCGCGTCGGGCGCTGGTCGTTGCGGCGCAGCAAGCGCAAGTGGCGCAAACCCACCGGGCCGGGCGCAGTGCCGATGTAGGCGGAGAGCGGGTCCGCGCTGCAGTTGCTAGACCCCACGAACCACTCCACGTCATCAGCTTCGTTCATTGGAATCGAGTGGAACCCCTGCATGAGGACACAGTAAAGAAGTTAACAGCCGGAAGGAAATGTAAGGACAAGATGATAAAGACTTGATTGCAAATATTTTTAAAAAAACTCGAGCACGAGAAGATCGGCCACACAAAAATGTGCGGACTTCAGTCTGGCGAAGGGCGAAAGAGGAGACTATGTCTTCAAACAGACAGACAAAGCAAACCCAACCTGGTCAGTAAATTGCGCGTCCAAGTGGTCGAGGTCTTCGCTCAATTCCGTTAGAACTTGCGACAACCGGTCCCCCAGGGAGCCGTCCTTCTCGTCCTCCATGGCCTGCGCCAAGAAGGTGGGGGCCGAGAGGGCGCCGTCGGGCCCCTTGAGGAGGGGGAAACGGTCCATGATCCGAGCCAGCCCCACGCGAAGCTTGAGCACACTCCAGAACGGGTCCACGTCAACCTGATGAAATAACGGGGGATGGGTTGTGCATGGAAAGAGTTTGAAGAGGTAAACTTCAATTGCATTCCCTGCAATGTTTGCAATTTGTTTTTTTTTCTAAATACATGGCGCACACACATACGAGACTAGCACAATCGCGCACGCCATACATAGACACAACATAACGTGTGTATAACAATCAGCCCGCACACCTTGGCGGACATCTTGATGTTCCAGAGGCGCACGCAGACTTCCGCCCGTTTCTCGCCCTCCCGCAGAGGTTTGCCCGTGGGCACCTGCAGCACTCCCATCACCAGGGTCTTGATCTCCTTCAGAATCGACTGCGCCACGTTCTTCAACGAGGTGCCCAGCTGCAACTTCTTGGGCGGCGGAGGGTCGAGCTCCTCGGGGGTGCACAGCGTCAAGCTCATGATGGTGTTGGGCCAGTCGACCTTGGAAGGCCTCTCCATGGCCAGCTCGTTCGACCCAAACACTTTGGACGGGTGCAACAAGCCCGGCAGCTCAGCGTCCTTGTCCCCAACCGAAAGCGCAAGCTCAATCTCCGTGGCGGAGCGGAACCGCAGCAGCGCGGGCACCGGCGCGCACGCCATGTACGCGGGAAAATGCAAGTCCAGGTCCCACGTCGGCATCTCTGCTTCGGCCTTGGCCTGCCCCAGCATCGTTTTGCTCGAGGCTTGGCGGGCGAGCCGGCCCGCGGCAATCGTCGGCTCTTCATCAGTAGCCTCCGCGAGGGTCGCGCTGCCGCCACCGCGGTTGTACGCCGTCCAGCGCAGGATCAAACCGTCGGGCCCACCTAAATGGCCTTCCGGCAACAGCTTCAACCAACCCTCGGTGGGGTCGCCACGGGCAGTCGCGGGGGCAGTGATCCGGAACACGGCCACCACCGTGGCTGCAGGGTCGATGCTGTTGGGCAGAGGTAGTGAACCTCGCCAGCCACCAGACACCAAATGCTCCAGGGTCTTGGTCTTGGACTTGGACGCCTTTTGGGCCAATTTCTTGTCCTTTTCTTCCAACTTGCGCTTGGTGATCACGTTGGTCTTGGGCGCAAAGGACATGGCGGCCGCTTCAGCCTCTTCGGCCGCGGCTTTCTCTGCGGCCTTCGCTGCCAGCATAGCGTTGCGGTTCTTGCCCGCTTCGTACATGCGGTTCACCGCTTCGCTGCGGCTCGGGCTGGTGCCCCGTTTCTCCTTGAAGGAAGCGGACGAGTCCGTCCGCCCACCGCGCACGCTCGGGCCGCTGCTCGTGCTGCCGGGGCGGCTGCTGCTGCCGCCCCGCACGGGCGCCGTCACCCGCGGCGACTTGTCGCGCGTCGACGACGGCGACGAGGCAGCGGCGCCTCCACCGCCGGTGGTGCGGCGAGCGCTGGGGCCGCCTCCAACGCTAGTCTTCTTGGCGCCCAATTTGGGCTTCGCGGCGCGCTCTGCCGCGAAAGCAACCACCGTTTCGCTGGCGGCAAGCACTTCGACCGCGATGGACTTGTCGGAAAGAGATTCCGCGTCTGCCTTGAGCCGACTGAGGAAAGGGAGAGGGCAGAGTGTGAGGGAAGGATTGGACAGGATTGGACCGAGTTGAGTTGTAGCCGTCAAGGCAGGGATGATGAATTCGTGGTAATAAGGGGTACTGTGGAATGAATAGCAATAGTGGCTGAGATAACTAAACGAAATATTGAAATGTTCTAATGAATTAGCATACCGAACGCCTTGGATGGGTACTGCAGCGCCGAACTCCTTCTTGACTTCATCGAGAAACCATGCAATGGTCTTGCCGGCCGGCACTTTTACCTCCGCATGAGTTAGAGATTCAGGGTACTCGCGCCGCGCCTTGGTGTCCAGAATGACATTCACCTGCCACCAACGAATCGAACACGCACAGCACGCGGTTAACACCATCGTCATAAGGCCACAAAGGCTTGCCACAGAAGTGGTTCAACTCACTCGGCACAGGATACAGCGGAACAAGTGGCAGTATGCAGAGACATATCAGGACGATATACAACCTTGATTTCGCTGCCAGCAGCCACAGGGCGTTTGGAAGCAGCTGCTGCTTTCTGGCGGCCCGGGCTCGGGCGTCGTGCTGGGCCGGTGCTCATGATGTCTGAGAAAGGCGCCTGAGGATGCAGTCCTCGTGTCGCGTTGTAGCGTGGAGCGGCAATCGTACGATGATCGATGATTGGTTTGATGCTTTCACGTGTCAAGCAAAAACCAAAGAAAAATGCCGCCCGTAAACTGGTTCATAATAGATCAACGTAGTTTGATGTCTTATGTCGCCACGACCAAAAAGTGCCTACCAAGGATTTTTGTCCTTCCGTCCTTCCGTCCTTCCGTCACATCACAGACACAAAAAACCCTTGCGTGCTTGTTCTGACACCTTGTCACGTCACTGACATCAACCATGTTCTGACACCTTGCCACGTCACTGAAATCAACTACGAACTACGTTGATCGTGGCGTGGCGGCGCGCACGCCGCTGCAGTTTTGAAATGTTTACGCACTTACGGTACAACGTTATTACGTCATCTCTTCTTCGTTCTCATTATCAACTGGAAGGAAATTTCTGAGCGCGGCGTGATTCGATTCACAGGAGCTTCCAGCTTAGTCAGGTGGCCCAAGACAGCACTGACCAATTGCTTGTGCTGCGACGCTCAGCAGTCGTTCAGAATTTCCACCGAGTAAAGTCGTTACGCAGGAGAATGCGCCTCGCAGCTGCACTGGTATTCAGTATCATGGCTAATCTCGCGTCTGGGTTCCGACCAGCTTCGATTGCTCAAGGCGTTCGGCAGGCAGGAGCTGTCCGACCTACCCAAGCGTCGCTGTACAGTCAGTTTGTATCCGGAGCTCGCACTGCTCTCGGTGCTGGCCCGCTCTGCCCTCTTCTACCCGAAGTTGACGCAGAGCTGGCTGAAAGCACTGCGACTTTTGCCATGGGATGATTTTGGGGCCCCCAACACAAGTTCGACTTCGAGCCGGGCATCCTAGCCACAGTCGTTGGCTACTCAGGATCCCATGAAGAGGGGGCAAAAGATCCTACGTATCAAAACGTACAGGTATCGAGCTTTACGCCAGATGCATAATAAATGTCTGAAAGTCTAGGCTCGTTCTCTACGCACGTGGGCAACCCATGATAACAACTCTTCTGCTGTTGCCCCGTAGGACTTCGCGGAGTCCATCCGGGTACGCTACGACCCGGCCATCTTGAGCTACGCAGACGTGCTCAGAATGTTCGGTAACTTCCACCGCCCTGCTCCGCGTGCGTTCACCGGGACGCAGTACCGGAGCGCCATCTTTTGGCACAATGAAGAGCAGAAGGAGGCTGCCCTGGCGTGGCGCCGCAACAATGCACTCACGGACGGCGGGGCTATTGACCAGAGCGTGGCCATTGAAGCCGCCCGAGACTTCTACAAGGCGGAAGAATACCACCAAAAGTACATGGCGAAAGCTTCAAGATAAACTTGGGAAGTTACCATTTTGGTGGGGAGGCTGTCTGTCTTGGGCTCAACTCACGACAAAAATGCAAGGGCCATGTGAACCTACTCGCTTCAACGGATGATGGCATAGCGTGAGCACACAACAAAATGAATCTTATCATAGAAGAATTGTGTGCTCCCATTGCCTGAATGTTTGGCGCTTGTTGTTCTTGGCCTTCGGTATTTAGTTCCTGAGTAGGACTTCGGGTTATGGATTTATAAAATATGAAGTAGAAGTAGAATTATGATACAAACCCGCACCGGATAACGCTGATATATAACTGGTAGTAGCCTAAGGAAAGTGCTGTAGCGCAATTGGCCATTCAAATGATTTACCTCGATGTGCACCCTTTATCATTATTCCTGATTGGCCCTTTTTACTTCGCCGTTCTTTGAATCTTTGGTCTTCGTGCATTTATAAATTTTGAGTTCCGAGGGCGGCTCGGTAGCTCGGTACGTATATCCTCGAAGACTGCTATAAGATAAGGCCAGGACAATCAAAATCATCTCCGGCTAGTAAGCGCACATATGAATAAGTCCTTGCTCAGCAACAAATCGTGGTTTATTTGCCCTTAAGTTTAGCGAGAGCGGCTCTCGCTTGCTCCAGCAATTGCCCATCCACGCCCAAGGTGCGTTTGGCTTCGTCTAACGCGTTCATCAAGGCCGGGATTTTGTTCTTGCTGATGGCCAGCCTCAGGCGGTCTTCCATGGCATCGCTCATGCGCTTCAAGATTACTTTCACAGCGTCGAAGCCCGAGTAGTCGGCGAAGCCTGAGAAGTCAATGCCCTTGCCGTCGGGCCGCAAACTCCCGGCAAACGTCTTGTGCAGCTCGCCGGACTTGACCCACTTACACATGCCGTCCACCACCTGCACCACGAAGCAAGGAAGACGCCAGCCACCACGGAAAAATATGTATGAGAGAAGATCCATATAGGGCGAAGACAAAGAGTGAAAAGAACCACAAACAACGTCTAAGAAGTCGAAAAGAAACATTTAAAGGACACGAATAACCAATTCGTTGCTCAGCCATGAATGCTCCTTCAGTTTCGATTCGTTGGCATTTCCCTTCTTCCAAGCCCACTCTTCACACCCGCACCTTTTTCCTGCGCACGTCCATGCCAAATATACGGTAAAAGTCTTCGACCGGGCGCACGGGGCCGAGGCCGTATTTTTCTTCGTCTTTGTGGTCCCACGACTTGGGGTCAATGTTTGGCGCCATTTTGATAATCGCCACCATGCGCCGCATCGCCTTGGTTTAGACCAATCGTGATCACGAGGATTGAGAGTGAAAAAAATAACGGCAAAAAAGAAAAAACAAACCAGCGCCAGCGGTTACAACTGAAATACTACGCAGCACATGACACAAACATTCTTATCAGCTCTCCCATGTCCTTCCTCAACACAACTGTTACCGCTGAAGGGTCGTTGGCGCCCCTGTTTTCCCAAAAGCTGTGCACTCCGCGGCGCCTCGCAGAATTGACCGCGTACTCGTGGAAAATGACCTGGCGATTGAGGGCAAGATGAAGAAGATGAAGATGAAATGCGTAAGCCACATTCGCAAGAAGTGCAAGAAATAAGCAGCGGTGGCAGCGGGTAGGCCATTCCAAATCAACGTGAACGGAAAAGGGCCATATCAACGATGCGTGCGTAATTTGGGTTAGAAAATTGCTCTTTGAGCATGCATCTCTGTAGTTTGCTATCCATTTATTAAAATATATATACCGAAGTGTGAGGCGCGTATAAGTCGTAACCGAAAGTCCAGGCCCGAATCCCAATGCTGATTTCCTCGCCCTGAAAGAGCATCGGCAAGCAACAGTCGTACGGCACCCTGTTTGAACGGAAGGAAGAGGCAAGAAGAGAAGAATGGGCTAGTCAAAGACAACCCACGCATGAGTACGGGAACTACACATCTTTGCATCAAAACAATCGAGCCACTGCCGAGAATAAGTGCGCGCACGGGAGGCACACACACATGACAAGCAAGCAAGCAAGCAAGCCAACACACTCACGCTCACCTTGTAACGAAATGGCCTCGGCTAAAGGACATCCCCGCGGCCCAGAAAGGCTGAAGCATGGGGGTGTCCTGCATCACGGCAACCTCTTCCGGCTGCGCTAAGTGCCGCAAGTGGGAGGTCTGACCGCCACCTATTTGGAAGGGAGGTGCACATGTGTAAGCTTCCGGGAACTGTTTAAGCATACGAATTGACTGCCATCTCGAGACTGAACAGAATTTACAGTGGGGATTCAGTCACTCCTACCTTCGAAGTGGCTGTTGCACATGATGGGCCTGGTCTTTCGCTTGGAGTGGCCATCAGGAGTAATGCTTCCCTATAATTTTGGAGTCAAAAAGGAATTTGGGCGTGCTTATCTTCATTGAAAGAATTGGTTTGCAACAAGATAAAATAACGCACAAGTGCACAAATGAATTGCTGTGGTGAAGAAATCCTACGGCACGTTTCGACTTCTACGGTGAGAGACTCTTCCAATTATACAAACACAATCACTGCAACAGGGTTTTCGTATGGGAAAGTAGAGAAGCACTTCTATACCTGCACGTCGGTCAAATAGGTGGACAGCACGGCCATGTCGTTTTTGGTTTCGAAAAACTGCGAAATCATGAGCAAGTCCCAGTCCTGAATGAAGGTCACGTGGGCGTCTAATTGCATCGCATACGTTTCGCCACGGTACCTTCAGAAGGTTCAAAAGGGAGTGAGAGCGATTGTGTGTGTGTGTGTGAATGTCTTTGGTGCTAAGGGTGATTGAAAAAGGCTTATAACATAAAACAACACAGCGGTGCGATATACACCCTATTCTTCCTTTCAAATTTTGACTTGCGTCCAGCCACCTTCTCACACCTTCCACTCGTCCACCATCTTTTTACGTGCATTTCTCTTTTTCCTTTCCCCTCTCCGCACTCACATCCGATCTCCCACGTGGCGTGCAAACACCGGCCCGGTCGCATCCAATGAATTGACTTTGAACAAGCGGATTTGGCTGCCGCGGGCGCAGATCGCCTGGCTAGGGTCTTCTTCGCAAGTCTTGTGCGGTTCCGTGCAGCCAGGTTCGTCGCCGTCGACCGCGTTTTGCTCCACGGCAGCGACCACGACTCGTGCGGGGTGCGCCGCGCGCGACAAAGCTGAGGTGATGGTGTCGCGGCACTGTGCGATGAAAATGAAACCGCGAGAAAGAGAAAAGCAGGCCCAAAGATAACGGAAATGACCAAAAAAAGAATACAGACTATGCAAAAAGCGCAAGAGATCTACGCCAAAACTTCGCGAAAATGCAATTATGGTAGAAAATTAAATCAAAACCACACCTGAAAGTCCCGGTAGCTGGCCACCATGAGGAAAATCGTGGGTTGGCCCTCCACGTCGTAGCCGGTGTCGTCGAGGTCCACGCCCTTCGGCGGCACCCAAAAGGGGGGCAGTTTCGCTTCTCCGTGCACGGCGCGCCAGGGGGGCTGCGCGTCGTAGGAAACTTGGTCCCAGCCCACGGTACCGTGGCCGTAGCCGCCCCAGGCGCCGCCAAACCCGACGTGGGCGAGTGGCGACGACAAGGACTCGGCCAAGGGCGACAGCGAGGCAACCTTAGGGGCTGCTACGGCAGCTGTTGCGGCTGCTGCGTCACTGGCTGCGTCAGCGATAGGAGCTGGCTCAGGCACAGTGAAACTCCTGGGAGCAGCAGGCGCCGCAGGTGCCGCAGGCGCCTCGGCAACGAAGGAGGCGTGCGAAGGAGGAGCGCGCTCCGGTGGGGGAGTAGCAGCTGCGGCAGCTTTCGCAGCAGCGCCGAAGTCATGCCTGCAGGAAAGAGAGAATTGAAGATAGCCAACCAAGTTTTTTTTTCAAGATTTACTTCATTGACAGATGTAAAGATGGCAAGAGTGGGGAGAGATGCTGCGGCATAGCCACATGAGACCTATCGTAAGTTCCCTTCTCTACTTATGTCTATGCTCTCTGTCTGTTTTGCACGATGCTACTCACCCCATCGCTGCATGATCGGCCACTGTGGCGTCATCGTGCGGCGGCAGCGCATCATGGTCTAGCGTTGTTCTATCGGCGCCTCGCAGCCGCCTGCTCGCTGCCTCTTCGGCCTGGAGCAAGCGAGCGCGCACTGCCGAGGCCTCCGCCTCCAAAATCTTGCCCGCCATCAGCTCCGTGCGCTGCAGAGCTGACACACCAGCAGGCACCTGCTGTTGAGCCATGTTCGAAAAGAGCGCTAAGCCCATGAAAAGCCATACGAGCGCCGTGCCAAGCATGCAGCTGGTGATGAGGCGCAGCGTGCTGCATCCGCTCCTGTTGTCGCCAGGCCGTCTAGGAGGCGGCATGGCTCCTCAACAGTAGCTGGCGCCTAGTAGGTGAAGAGCGAGAGCGCGTTAGCATGATTGCCTTGCTAGAAAAATCATGGATAGCTAGAGCTGTAGTCAAATCAAAATAGACATGCTAGATTAGAGACGCCTGGTATCCTGTTATCCTACTACTGTAGTAAAGCTATCTCAGGTCACATATTCCATATGAATTGACATCAATCTTCGGAATGAGTGAACAAATATGCACGTTGTTTGCGCGCCTATTTTGCTCTCAATGACCTCTCTTCGTAGGAGTAGAGAGCTTGTGCCCAGTAATCGAGGGGCCCAACGAGTCTAAGAAAAATTGCGACACCGCGACGCGAGTAATTTTAGCCACGACAGATGACAGATGACAGACGACAGGCGACGGACGACAAAGATTTGGCACGTGGCTTACAGGGAGGATAATTAACGGCAAAAATGTTTGTATCGTAGTTTTTACGTGTTTTTATTGTGGTTATCTCAACGAATCACGAATCAGTGTATCTTTTACCTCGGCGATGCAATAACCTCCACAATCTCATCAATTACCTTCACAAACCAAACAAAACTTGGAATCTTTCACAACATTTTTGAACATTGAGTCCTTCCGCTGTATCTTAGCTTATTATAAGCTACGAAAAACACAACACCTTCCCGGTCATTGAGGATGTAAGCAACAAAGCGTGCCGTCATCCTGCTCTTTTCGAATTCATCGAAAAGAATAACAAAAATTGTCAATGTCTCGCTCTGATAGGATGCACTAATATTCGGCTAATATCATTTTTGCCTTTGCTATGTAATTGTTCCTCTGCAGAGTCTGCTGCAGTAGTGCCACGTAGAAAATTGAGATGATGAAAAAGTCCGGTTCAGCGCGCATTTCTCCACGTCTCTCGCCTCGCAGCCCTGACAAAAATGGTCCTTTCGCTGCCGACGGTAGTGATGCAAAATCTAGTGCGTCTGCTCCGAATACGCTATCTACCTTTGGTCGGAACCTGTTCAACTTGAAGGCCATGAGTGAACACTGCGGGAAAGAAGTGGCTGACCGATTCCAAGCAGCTTTGGTGGATGGGGCGAAAACGTCAGAGGAAGACTCCAAAGCTATCGAGGCTGGCCTCTTTAACTGGTGCTCCGCCAAGAATTGCACCAGTTATGCGCACTGGTAAGAACGAATCTTCGGCTTGTCTAACTAACCACTATAGAAACTTCAACGTAGCTCATTTGATACAACCCTGAGATGATTCACCCTCAATTTCTTTTCACAAGACTTCTACTCAACCAAGAAAAGAACAAATTATGCTCTGTATCGGTGGTGAGTGCTGTCACTAGCTAATATTCTTACTTTGACTGCACCTGCACTTGTCTTCGGACTTATTCCAGACGACCCAATCGGCTCATTTCCTCTCTTCCAATATCGTGTAACCCAAAACGCATTTGTGGGACCTTTGTGTGTTCTTGCCAGGTTCTTTCCGATACGCGGCGGCGGCGGCAACCTCGGCAGCACCGCTGGCATGAAGCACGACGCCTTCCTGGACCCGGACTGGGGCGCCCCTGGCATCGTAGGCATGAAGCCCTTCAAGGCCACCATGCCCAAGGGCCGCCTCTTCACCGGGGAGTCCGACGGCTCCTCCTTCCCCAACGGCGGCCTCCGGGTCACTCACCAAGCGGCGGCGTTCACGTCCTGGGACCGAGGCTCCCCGCCTTTCATCTATGGCAACACCTGCTACGTCCCGTGCGCGTTCGTGACCCACTACGGGGCTGCGATCGACGACAAGACGCCACTGCTCCGAGCTCAGGACGCCATCAACCGCGAGGGCAAGCGGTTGCTAAAGAATATGGGCGGCTATGAGGATGTGAAGCAAGTGGTGTCGTACCTCGGCTGGGAGCAAGAGTTTTTCGTGATCTCCAAGGAGAACTACCTCAAGCGCCCGGACTTGCGCGCGTGTGGCCGCACTTTGATGGGCAAAGCGTCGACCAAGGGGCAACAAATGGACCTCAACTACTTTGCGGCCATGCCACCTACGGTAAAAGCGTGCATGGAAGAGATTCAAGCCGAGCTCATCAAAATTGGCTGCCCGCTCACCGTGTTTCACAACGAAGTTGCGCCTGGGCAGCACGAAATTTCGCCTTTCTTCACGGTCACCAACATCTCGTCGGATCTGAACCAGATTTCGATGCAAATGTGCGCCGACGTGGCGGCTCGGCACGATTTGGTGATTCTGTTCCACGAGAAGCCTTTCGCGGGCATCAACGGCAGCGGCAAGCACAACAACTGGTCGGTGGGCACCGACACCAACATCAACTTCTTCCATCCAGGCAAGACTGAAAAGCAGTCCACGCTTTTCGCGGCTGCGTTAGCAGCTTTGACTTATGCGTTGAACCAGCACAACGTAGTGATTCGCAACTCGGTGGCCAACGCAGGGAACGACCACCGCCTAGGGGCCCAAGAAGCGCCCCCTGCGATCATTTCGCTCTACCCGGGTACCACTTTCGAGGCCAAGATCAAGGAGATCATTGCTGGAGGCGAGCTGCACGGCTACTACGCCGGAGGCACGATGCTTGACGCGAAATGCGACAATTTGCAAGCCATTGAAGCAGGCCGCGAAGACCGCAACCGCACGGCGCCTTTCCCTTTTTGTGGCAACCGCTTCGAGTTCCGGGCCGTGGGCTCGTCGCAAAACTGCGCGTTTCCCATGGCGCTCGTCGACACGTGCTTTGCCGACGGCCTTCGTGCGCTCTCGGAGCTCCTGGAGGGTGGCACTACCCTGCGCGACGCGTGCGCTCAGATTTTCCAAGAAAACGAGCGCGTGATCTTCACCGGCAACGGCTACTCGGCGGAATGGCCCATCGAAGCCGAGAAGCGAGGCTTGCCCAACTTGAAGGACAGCGTAGAAGCGGCCGGCGCGTTTGCGAGCGCGGAAACCAAGGCACTGTTTTCCCGGATGGGCGTGCTTTCAGAAGCCGAAGTTGACAGCCGAGCGGAAATGCTCTTCGAGAACTACAGCGCGGTGATTGAGATTGAGGCCAAGACGCTGCTGGACATGTTGCATACAGGTGTTGAAGCGGCACTGGAGGAAGACCTTGCTGCTTACAGCGACAAGTCCTCAACCAGGTACACCAAGCGCAAGACCGCTTATGATGCCGTTTCGGTGGAAGCCGATAAACTCGAGGCTGCCCTAGGTGACGTGCCCCAAGGCGACGTCCAGAAGGAAGCCTCTTACTACGCCTACACCATCAAGCCGATGCTTGGCACGGTGCGAGCGGCGTGCGATTCTGCAGAGGGCTTAGTGAAGAAGGCCTTATGGCCGTACCCGGACTACACCGACGTGTGTTACGGCCACCATTTCGACCAGCCCAAGACAAAAGCCTAATTAGGGCGTGCTTCTCTTTCCTCTCCCTGCCCTTATTATTTTCTGTCATTTTCTACACTGTACACTCCAAGCAATCCTTGGTTGCATGGTGCGATTGCCCATGTCCATATCTGGGCTCATGAGGACATGTCTTGACTAAGCCAAGCATTAGAATTTACCGATTTATGCAACGATTTCGGCAATTGTTACTCCATCTGCGATAGAAATTATCGACTTTGCATTTTGCGCTTCATAGACGCCATCGCGCAGATTCTTTTTCCAAAATGAGGTAGTAGAGAGTAGAGGGCCTTGAAACTTTTAAAACTCGAAACTAGAAACGCGGGGGGGGAGGTACTGAAAGCGGAAATCACGAAGTCGACACGGCCAAGGCCCAGACACCCAGGGCCAATCAAATTCAAAATTTCCAAACCAAATCAGAATCAGGAGAAGTAGCGGAGTGGAAGTAGCCGGCTCTAAGCTATAAGACTAAACAGAACTTCAAACGGGCAAAATTGCGACCTGGTAGAAAACTCGGCTTCATCACCTGAAATGCGGGTATACAGAAAGTGGATTAAAAAGAAAAAGCTGTACTGTTCTACCTGGACAGAGGACTGTCAGCTGCGATTTCATCGTCGTATTTGTTGTTGTTTTTGTTGTATTTTTTTGGATTGTACGGTATTCCCAAGGGTCGGAACTTGGACGTTTCCGAAGTCCGAGTTAGGTAGTGAGACGGAGTGGCCAGGAATCTTCGGCTCAAGCCACGAGTGAGCCCCGAGCGGCCTCTTCATGCTTCACCCGAATGCCGAGTGGGGGAGTGGAGGAGTGCGAGGCCTTTGACGCAGAGAACCGAGTTCCGAGCGAGCGAGGATTGAACTGGGGACTCGCTCGTATCTCGGAGGACTCACTCGGACCCAGCCAAGCGTGCTCCTACTGCAGCCGGTCACTGTGTTCGCGTCGATAATTTTCTTAAAAGACGACGGGCGTTACATACTACTTGCGTGTAAGATAAAGGTTTCGTAATTGTGTTCTTTTCCGGTGTTTTTCCGATGAGGATTTGGTTTAGTAAATGTCACCGAGGAGGAACCCGTGTTTTTGGTACATGCTGGTTACATATTTAGATTAAAGCAGTGCATTAGGGGACCAGTGTAGGGCAGGGTATAATATTTGATATGGCGGCACTGATAGATAATACCAACAGATACCACCTACCACACCACTACCTAATTCCCATATGAACCCCAATAACTCTATGGTACTAGGATATGATATTATATGTGGTATCATTTACCATATCCGCCATCTCACTTGGTGTCAACTTGGTTCTCTGGGCCGGACTGAATGCCTATTAAGCACTTGTGTGCTATGGTTAGATTAAAGTGGCCTTTTGAGTCTAGACTACAATGACCCCGGTATTTTAGCACAAGCCACGACCACCCACGATGGGTGGTGGTGGTGTGTCCCCACGGGCGATCTGTGTAGCATCCGGCGTTTCTGGGATTCGACCGCCATCCTGAATTAATATTATAACCCCAATTGCAAAGAAACATCAACAAATATCAGGGAGCTGCGTATTGATACAATGTTCATATTTTTCTCTAGCGAACTCTGCAGGTGGATTCTCGGAAGCAGGCACAGCGGCACAGAATCCTTCGGGGAGGAAGGGTTCTCAGCAAGAAAGAATGGACTCAGTCACACGGAACTCGGAGGGCAGAGAGGGCGCAGTTGGACCAAGGCTTCGACCAAGGTGGGTATCTTTTTGCTTGGACTCTCGGTAGGCCTTACAAAAATACGTCAAATATTTGACCCAAATACGTCAGTCGAACTCGAACTCGAACTAATACAAACCCAAATGGCACAGAAGCCAATGCTGCGGGCAGAAGTGGGAATGCGCGTGCGTTGCGCAAACAAAGCAAGTGCGGAATGATTCAGGAGGGAGAGGGGC
>Ga0307979_1000366_pt1 | contig 30301 bp, 27 predicted proteins | sample OrgLakmetage1058_FD_201833 | JGI IMG/M metagenome (GOLD analysis project Ga0307979, IMG submission 201833) | Saline water microbial communities from Organic Lake, Antarctica - #1058 | ecosystem: Environmental > Aquatic > Non-marine Saline and Alkaline > Saline | place: Antarctica: Organic Lake...
CCAAGCCCCCCCCCCCTCCCCCACTCGGAGGTGGGCTCAGAATTTTCTATTGCCCGGAGATGGTTCTTGACTTTTAACTCCCTTTTTCAGCTCCGAAAAGCACCCATAGGCTGGCACGGTACCTGTTAAATACCAAGTCCTAAAGCAGCATTGCTAAACTGGTTTTTCTTCTCTAGATATATTGTTTAATAAAACAAACAGGAGGCCCCAAACAAAGCTACCGGAGCAAGGGCACTCGCGATTTCGCATTCAGCGAACGCACTCTGGTCTACTGTATTACGTAACAGATAAATCCCGCGGGGTGTGCTATTTAACGTCTTAGTCATAGTCCCAAGGCGGATTGGCTATACTCCCCTGGTTCTATATTGCTTTGACATGCCTGGGCCATGAGTTCTTTGGAGCGTTTTGTTCAAAGAAAGAAAAAGGCCAGTTGGTCGGTCACCCGCGGCCAACTAATGGTTGCTTTGTCGGCATGACACAGAGTTCAAGAATGTTGGCGTTTAGCGGGAGCTGGGCCATGGTCAGCACACAATTCGCCACATCCTCCGCACTTATGAACCCTTCGGTGTCTTCTCGCCTCGCGATTTCGTCGGGCGTCAGCAAGTCACTCATCACGTTCCCAGGATGGACCATGCCCACCTGCAAAGCCAAAAGAAACAAAAAGTAAGATCCCTTGGAACAAAAACTTACGTGAACAAATTTGTCGAAATTGTTACGTATTTAGAGCATGCACTGCGGTAATAGATGCGTCTGTTAATTGTTTCAGTTTGAATTACCGCGATGCCCATTTCACGACCATCGAGAGCTAGTGACCTCGTGAGCCCATCGAGAGCGAACTTCGAAGTAGTATAAGGCGCTGAGTTTGGACGCGGCGAGTACGCTGAGATAGACCCAACATTAATAATGCGCCCACCGGTACCGCGGCTAGCCATGTGTTTCATAGCTTCACGGCTGCACAAAAAAGGACCTAAGACATTCACGTCTAACACATTTTGAAACGTGGACTTCGAGAGCTCAGAAGTTGGGCCACCCGCAGCTATTCCAGCGCTGTTGACAAGCAAATCTACATCTGAGCAAGCTGAAAATAGGGCTACGGCATCAGCCTCTTGCGTAACGTCACAGACATAGGGCCGTACGGAGCCCGTGCAGGAAGGCGGTAGTGCTCGGCTGATGTCGGCACACGCAGCTTCGAGCGGGGGCAGGCGGCGACCACAAATCGCCACAGATGATCCATGCGACGCGAGCAAGCACGCAATAGCCTTTCCAATGGCCCCGCTGCCGCCAGTTACAATGGAAGACTTCGGGGCCAACATTTTGACAGAGGTATGATCGATCGGATGATCGGATGCTGTAAGATTTCAAGATTTCAAACAAAAATACGCCATTGAAATGACCAATATGCGTCAAGTGGCTCCTATTGTCTTCCGGCCTCAAAGCCAGAAGTGGACTCGTTTCTAGGACATGAGCTATTTGGTCCACGCCGCCCTGCGCCATTTCGCACAGATGGACCTCCAGTTGCTCTTGCCTTTAAGGCCACGGCCTTTAAAACCGTTAAATATGAATGGCCATCGAGAAGTTTAAACCAAGAAGGGGTTTGTTGATTAGATTAATTTGGATTCCCCAATTGCGATGAAACATCAACAAATGGCACAGAGCTGTTTATCAATCAAAACCCCAGGAACATGTCTGACTGGGCTGAATGTTGGTTATCTCTATTTGCTCTCCAGCACCAATTCAAGTACGTCCCCTTCTTCGTTGACATTCAGCCAGCGCCTTTGAAGAAAGGCATTCGCCAGGACACTAGTCACGCATTCCAAATTTTCTACTTCATTACTAGTCTCGTCACAGCCTGTTCCGCCTCTTAAATTATGCTGCACTGCGAAGTCGTGAGCGCAAGAAGTCAGCCTGCTTCGAATCTGAAGATTGAAGAGCATACGAGAGGATCAACACCGATGGGTATTCTTGTACAAAAAAAAAGGTTAGAAACTTCTATTAAAAGCGCACCTCACTCCTTGCATGGCCGCTGGCTGCCAGTGCGGGGCTCAGAGGGCAGCTTGCTGTGAGAAGCTTTGGGTTCGATTCTCCGCCGCCCACATTGATAGTGAGCGAAAGCTGCGCGTCATGTTCCGCTGAATTCTAATCAAACACCCCAACAAAGAGATATGAATCGCTAGGAAATGTATATGAACAAAAGAAAGAGAAAAAACGCCGTGTTAGCGTATTGCATTACCTTTGTGTATTCTCCAACATAAGCTGCTCGAACAAAGGCGGAGTGTAAGGTCGGTAAGGGGCCGAGCGCTGAGAGCCTTGTCGTCATGTTTCTTCCTTCACCCTGCTGCGCCCAGCCAGCCCATTTAGTGTCGACGAAGAAAGCGTTAGTGCCGCTGCTGTCGCACGCCACCAGTGCATACCCGTGCTTGCGCCCAAGCCGGTCCAGGGCTAACAGCGAGGCGCCGTAGAAGTGACTGCAGATTGAATTCAAGGAGGTGTGAGAACTGGCGATGCTACTGCTGTTGATGCTGATGATAATCTTAACAACAATTGGTGAACGAACAAGGAGATGTACGCGGGCGAGCATTCTCGATACAATCTATGCCGTGCAAAGTGCTGGTGAAGTGTGACCTTGATTTCAATCTACGCTTTCCTTACCTGCCATCCCATACTCCCGCCGGCTGATACGGCACGACCAGTGCATGCTCAGGGTCGATGGACGAGTTGTACTCGACGATAACGATCACAGCTCGGTGGCGCCCTGCCTCTAAGATGCTCCGCCACACGTGCCAATCGGAAAAGTCTAAATCTACTGACAACACTCCCAGCGTGGCTGAGGCCTCAAGCTCTCCGAGAACTCCGTTGATGTTTTCCGCGGTGATGTAACGCTTGTGTAAATTGATGCTCGAGTTTTCGTTTGATCCGTCCATTAGAAAGCCTGTCCAATTGCGCAATTCCTTCAAGTACCGGGTGTTGCATTCAGAGCCATCTTGCACTCCAAATTCTACGAACACGGGCGGTACAGAGGTACGGCTTGCACTTGCTACAGCGTCGATGAGTGCATCTAGCAATCCATCTTCTCCATTCTGGGAGTAAACGCGCCGTTCTGAGCGCCGCAACCACCACGCCAAATCAAGTGTTTCAGGTTGGTATACGTCTACCAAGGGCTCAGATCGACAAAAAGCGCCATTCAGTAAGCTACATGTAATCAAAACGAGGGCAGTGGCCCGTCCGGCCATGATCAAATATGTACTTCAGAAAAAACCTAGCTCCTAGGAGCTAGTCTACGAGCCTTGTGCTAAGATCCTGGTCCAACATTAATCCATACACGGAGCTACTTCGAGTGTTTCTTAGAAGGGGGAATAGCTGTTAGTCAGCATCTAATCTGAGAGGACTACGATTGAGCTAATGATTTTAGAGTAATTAATACAGGTACAGCGGCTAGCTAGCTTGCTAGCTTTGCTAGCTGGCTAACTGGCTAGCTACAGATCTGTAGCACCGAAGCTTATAATTCAGCCATAAGCTATAGGCTATTACAGAATATCTGTACTGTACGTAGTCGTCTGTAATCAATCTGTATGTTGTCACTAACGCTCCTCCGGAGTGGCTGGCGCCAAAATTCTGAGAATTGAGAATTAGAATTCGAAAGAAGTGCTCGCAACGATAACAAAGGGAGCGCTTACGAGAGTTATATGGAACCCGAGTGTGATTCCAGTCGTGCCCTGGGAATTTTATAGACACCGAATAGATGGCACTCAGCCATTTAGTTACTAAATCCAGTCCCACTCGGGTGATCAGGAAAGAATGTCTGTAGGTGATAATGACAGTGATGAAAGTGTTGAGATTCGGTGCCGTTCTTTCGACCGGGCTACTGGAAACAGCGTTACAGTTGTTAAAGAGCGTGTGAAGAAGGTGGTGAGGTCAATTTGTGCCATAGTCTTCGCCCACTGAAATGTTAATGGACATCCTACTTGGTGTTCTAAGCAACTTTCACGATATTGACGTATAGTGCGAGTAGAGCTAATTTGAGCGATGTACGTAAGTAACTGCATTGGGCGATGTAATGGGTGTAGTTGGAATATTTTTGGTTATGTATTTATAATTTTCTTGATAGAAACACTTGATTATGAAACCCGAGATTACATTTGCGTTTCCTGGGGCGTATTCAATTGAGTGTTATTCAAGGATGTGAAGCACGATTTACAAAAGCGTAATTGGGAATTGCCGCCATGCTTGCCTTCAAGAATTCCGCGAGGAAATAAGGCAACATTACGAAGTGCTTGCAAACGTGAATCTACCTTTGAGACATCATTATCAGCGCGAATGGCGTCAGGAATATTGCTCGTCCAGTGTAAACGTTTGCAAAGAATGTCGGTCCAGCGTTTGTTCAAAGACACATCATGCGTGTCCATTGGTCGACACAATTCATCGCAACATGCACAAGTACTCATTTTTCTTGAATTAGACTCCAAATACTCGTCAATGTCCCTTTGCACGCGTTCTTTCACAGCATCATTTATAGGCTTTATGTGGCCTTCTTTACGAATACCTCGTTCTGCACCGCTGTGTGTCAGATCATTAATCCATTTTTCAACTTCAGCGCTAACAATATCGTCGCTCTCTTCATTGCCAATGCTCGACATGGATTCAGCATGCTCCGATTGAGAACTCGCATGCTGCCGGTTCCACTTCTTGATTTCTTTCGCATATGTTGATGGTGTCGTCGGTAAACAATCCATCTCTGCATGAAGTTCATGAATCAGTGCTCCTACTGTTTTAGCATTTGAATGTTCTCTATTCCACTTTGAGATTGCCTTAGAAAAACTTGACGGCGCAATTATGCGCTGACCATTTTGAATGCAAATATCATTACACTGCTCTAGCGTCGGTAAAGAGTTCGTCTTTGCATAAAATCCTTGAATGAGTGCTTCTAGAGCACTTGATGTTCCAATGTTTTGTGCGTTCCACTCTAAAATTGCATTACGCAAGGTCCCCGGTGCAATTGTGCGTTCAGCATTTTTAACTCGAACATCATTACATTCTTCATGCATGAAATTCATCTAGTATAGTCGCTAAGGTATCATTGGCATTTGAGTTTCCGTCGTCAGCACAGACGCACAGACCTCATGATGACCATTTGTGTCTGCTTCGGTGGTCTCAGTGAAGTTAGCCGCCACCAATGTATCATCTTCAAGGCCCAACTCGCCGCGAACCGAAACGACGCCGAGTAATGCAGGTTGTCGCTGGCGTGTACTTTTCGGAAGGGCGTCTATCCACGAGTCATCAACGTGTGCTCTTCTACGGATACGCTCGTCGTCAGCATGTTCACCATTTCCTGAACAATCATTTCGAGGTCCTTCACCAAACATGATGCTTACTGGTAGAAAACAAACGAAGGTGAAAAACTGTTAAAAACACGTAGGTTCGATAGGATATTCAGTATGCATAAAAACACCAAGAAGGGGAAGACAATTACGGGGGCTGCGCAAGTTCTATAACGTGAAAACCTTTACGAGGACTGCGCAAGTCGTATGGTGTTAACGAGGAAGATGTCCTCACAACAACCCAAGTAATAATTGTCGGATCATTCATCATGTTTTGTCACGCACGTTTAATTTATTCACGCACGTCCACATAGCAAAATCGCTGTGATGTGCAAAAGTGCGGAATTGTCCCGAAATCGCTGTGATGTGCAAAAATGCGGAATTGTCCCGAAATCGCTGTGATGTGCAAAAATGCGGAATCGTCCGATCAGATCCTGGTAATACAATTCTGAATTCTCAGAATTTTATTTGTCATTTTTGTCCGTCTCGGTTCTCGGTTATCAATTAATTGTCTGTTGTCACGTTGTCACAGCAGGGGACACCCTAAACCAGGGTGTCCCCTGGTCACAGTCGTCCATCCGTCTGCTACACTACAAGGTTGCGTTTCACGTCCACGCGTGATTCACGTGCGGAGGCTGCTGATATACTTTGCGTGTCATTTGTGCGTGATTTGCGCGTGATTTACGCACTATATTTTAAGTCATTGACACTTTTAAGTGCGTACTTGAACCACTTCGGTATCGTTTAAAATTCACTTTCAGCTTTATTTACGCGTGATTTACGCGGAAATCCTAATCTAGCTACACTGCTACACTGCTACACTGCTGTCAATCATCACCAGGCTTCACTCATAAAAAAAAATACGAGAAATTCACATCAGTTAAATGCGCTACATACGCAAATTATTAAGGTTCTCTCCGTAATCCCTAATACCTAAGAGCTAAGGAACAACAAAAAACAATACGGAGCTGAGTAGTAATCAGCTTGAGAATAAAAATTCAAATGGCCAACTGGCAGCTAAAGGGGGGGGGGGGGCACTTCTGAAATTTCACCCTTTTTTGCCATAGCATAGGCAAATCGAGGTGGGATTCCCCCTGGCCGAGCTCATACGGGCTTACCACTGTGCCACTGTGGCCCGATATTTTGACTATATCGAGGGGACATCCCAAACCGAAGGAGCACGAAATTCTATTGAATTTATGGCCTAGAATTCGCCAAAACCGCTCAATATCCGCAGTGAAGCCAGCGCAGCCGAGCTGCATAAGCTGTTAAGCTGTGCGAAAAGATGACCTTAATCGAGGCTTTTACGCCCAACGGACAGATTTTTCCGTGGGTTGTTGCCATAGTGCTCTTAGGTACACCATATGCGACATGTTTGGTACTACTATGATCAATAATTCAATAAACCGCGATTGCGATGTGATATGGCCAAAAAGGGCAAAAAAACCGCTTTTGCGGGAGATGACCCCCCTTTAGCTGGCAATTAGACAAATACTTCACTGTAAATGTAGATTGCTGCAAAGAATCAAAGAAGCCCATCTAGTGTGTTTTTTTCATGTGAACGTTACGGATACAAATAGCAACACGCATAGTAAAAGAAGCCTAAAGCATAAAAACGAAACATTTGGTTACATACAGCTACATACTTCACAACCGCTCAGTGATTTAGAACCCCATTCTCCTTCAGACACGCGCTAGCAGGCTCGCTTCATATGTGGATGGACGCTGCTCAACCACTTCTTCCAATCAAAATTATTATCATAAGCAACAAAGTTCAGAGCTCGTTATTCCGCAGCCATTTCTTCTGAACTGCTGTCTTCCTGCGAGTGCAAAGTTCGGCGTGCTGCAGTGGAGTCCCAGGCCGCATAGACGACTCCTAAGAGCACAGTCAACCGCATGCACTGCACCAGGCGCCTCGATGGGGCATGCTTGTCACGCCCTGGAACTTCGATGGCAAGCGAAGTGAGTGACAGCATAGTCACTTTGTACAGGGATGTGGTGGGCCCAGAGTCTAGCTCTTTGCGCAGCACGGAGTCCATGTACACCAAAGTAGAATCGAGGGATAGGAAGCCGCTTACCAGGCTTTTCGACCGGGCGTCGATACCACCTTTGCTCGCATCCTGGCTTTTGACTGTTATGCGCTCACTTGCGCGCGAAATAATGCCATCCAAATGCGCAAGTAGGAAATCAGTAGCACGGTGCGGGAGAGCATTAATGCGGCCAAACGGCGCAGTCACGTCGCACATTTGGGCAAAAAGGAGCACATAATCATGAAGCTCATGCGTCTCATCATCGAGCATTGCTGTCAGGCCAATTACGAAACCTTTAAACTGCTTCCGGAACCCACTTTCGTTTCCGTACTTAGATTTGAAGTAGGTAAGCACGTAGTCGACCATGGGCATAGTTGATTTGCCAGCTCTTCGAACAACAGCATCCGCTTTGATTTTGTCACTGATGATACCTGTGATCAAGTCTACCAATCTTGCGGGTGGCAAAGGTGAGAGAACCTTTACGCGCTTGAGCTCTTGCAACCACTGCGGGGGCATTTGAGCGCGCCCTGATGCGATCATGTCGTCGAAGACAATCTTGAACCCTCGCTTCAAAAACTCAACGTACTCATCGGCGTCCACACTGTCAGTCCAGTGGTCAGCCATTTCAAAAACCGCAAAGCGAAACTCTTCGCGATCAACTGAACCGTCCGCGCCAGAGTCCGCGTGAAAGTCAGCTTCCATCAGTTTGCGCGCCTCATCTGCATCTAAATCTTCTCCCTCTAAAGCGTCTTCTTGCACAATTTTAATCAAGCGGTGATAGAAAATTTCATACTCTTGCATTTCGAGGCGATTGTTTTTGTCGCGATCAATATAAAGCTCGGCTGCTCGCCACCAGCGGTCAAGCTCTTTATTTATGGCCTCGTCGTCATCGAATAGAGCTTCGCGCTTCGCTTGGTTTTCTACTGAATAGTGATCCATGTCGCCCTGGTTATTTGCAAGCAACTGTTCTTCGGGACTTAACTTTTCGAATGCCGCGACATGTTCAGCAGCTTCTCTTTGGATTCGAGCACGACGCGCCTGGTGTCGCTCTTCCGCATCCTCTGCAGACATGGCCGCACTTTGAATTTTTTCCTCTAAATTTTGCTCTGCGAGTTGCTCGTAACCTTCGAGCATTTTCATCATGCTCGACACAGCCTCGTCCAACAAATCTTCCGCTTTGACAGAGCTAACGGAGGTAATGTACGAGTCAACGTGGATGTTCTTCCACATGCTGTACTTCCTGGACGGCACTGGTTCCTGCCCAGGTTTGCCGGCAGCGCTTTCTGAGCCAGATGAGCTCGAATTTGAATCTTCTGATGAGGCCGGCGATCTCCCCGAAGCTAAGTTGACGAGTTCCTTCACTCTATCAACGGATACTTTTCCATTTGCGGAGCCTGCCTCTTCCAACCACTGGTCTTCATCCCACGCATCTCCAACTATTTCAATAGCTTGTTCACGAGTGAGCTCATAGGAGCCTTCCATCGAAGCACCACTGCCCATTCTGATCGTAAATATGTATGGCTATTACCAATTAACGAGCCGAAGCTTAACTAAGCTTGAAATACGGTAGTCCACCGGCAGTCGGTTGGTCAGTTCCGCAGTGAAATCATGTGCGAGTTAGCAGCTAGCTAGCCCTGCTTATCCGCTGATCCGATCGTTGAGTCCGGTCGTTATTAGACGTACGGAGGTAGATTTACAGATCTGTACCAATCAGGGCGCATATATGGACGGGAACCGTTCTTTCCGACATTCCGAAAATGGGTTCAGAGTTTGGTTTGGTTGATTTCGGAGCCCCCAACCGATAGAGACTGGATTTGTACTAGCTAGCAGAGCAGGGCACCCCCAATGAGTGTATACTGAATCCCGATCGGTAATCTGGCCGGGGGAGTATAAAGCTATCGGCAGTGATCTCTTTTCGTCGTCGTGGCCATTGGTAGCTCGGAACATCAGATCTCGGGGGTGTTGAGGAGCGTTTAGAGTTCAGACTGCACGAGACACCAGCGGTCGAGCATAAGGCAAGCCCACCCGCGATGGGTTGAGAGTCCCCATGCGATATGAAGTAATCGCTGGCGCTGGCTTTATTTGGGCGCCCGTTGTCGTAGTGGAAGAGGAGCTTGGCTGTCGGAGTAGGCCCCCAAGAACGAATTCCTATCGCCTATTGGGGCGGAGGTGTTCGAGTACCGCGTCCTTGCTATTTCGCTGCTGTGCTCTAAGAAGGAAGCCGTAGGTATTTTTGCTTTCTTTCTTGTCTTGGCGCAGCCATTTCTATTTAGAAGTCATGTCTTTGTTGTTCGTTTATCAATCTGGTTCAGATTTTTGCTTTTAGTCAATCTGGTTCAGATTTTTGCTTTTGAGACAGCTTTTGGCCAACAACTGTTGGGACGATTCCATTTTTTTTCAATCCGCTATGCCGCATTACGGCAATCCGAGGTGTAAATTGGAATTCCACGTAGTTATTGAATACTCGTCGCAAAGATTGATCCCTATAATCATACTCAGAAAGCTCTCTTGGACCTGTGTGCCTGTGTGTCAGTGTGTGTTGTGTGTGGTATGTGGTATCAGATATGATAAGGGTTTGTGGCTTGCTGGCTTGCGACGGCACTTCTAATCATTCTTAAACGCACGCCCCATGCTGAAATGCGCGCATTTCAACTACATGCGAAGTATGCGCGCGTTTACGTATGATCAGGATTTCGCGGCGGTACGACGTGCGATTGCAAATGGGAACTTAGTTATGAACTCATGGCTCATGAGTAGAACTTGTTACATCAAAAGTGGATTTGGGGTGAAGCGCGGATGCCGGATGCGGGTTGTGGGTCAATTCCGGGTAGTAGATAGTGAGCAGGGCCGATTGAGAATGGGGCTGGGCTAGGCGCCAGACGCCTGTTTCAAAGCGGTGAGGTGAGGCTAGGAAAGCGGAGTATGCCTCATACATCCCCACACATAATCTCTAAAACTCAGGGCGGCTTTTGTAAGGATCAACGCATCGCGCGAGGACGCACAAGTCGTCAAAGAGCTGCAGCGAGGACGCGTAATGCTCAGATCTTGAGAACACGTCCACTGCTCGGTAGCCCTGGTACCAACCCAGCCCGAAGAGGCCCACTAGAAGAGAAGGGCGCCGAGTGAGGAGGGCCAGCACAAGAAGGAATGCGTTCACGAGGCCATAAAGCAACTCAAGCGACTCGGAATGGCCTTTGCCCAATCTGAGGAGTGAGTATGAACAAGAGAAAGTTAAACATAGTTCACGGTTTTGGTTGATAGGAATGGAGACAATCGTGAGCTCTTTCCAGATACAAGGCGAAGCAAGCCAGCGCACCTTGAAAAGCTAGCCCAAGCCAGGAGCATGGCGGCGTCGCAACCTAACGCCAAAAAGTGACGCCGCCGCGCCCTCGTTCGCTTCGCATGCGCTAGCAGAGCATCCCCAGGCCTTAAGGCGCCTTCACCGTGCGATAATGAGGCAGCGAGTGCGCTCGAAGAAGGAGAATTCGATGAAGCTAGGGCACTGCTGCTGCTGCTGCCTGCCCCTGATCTTGAGTTGCTCCCACTAGTACCAGACGGCGGCTCGAGGGCCCAAGAAACGGCGAGAGGCACAAGAAGGGCGACGAGGATCGCCACTCCTAGGGCCAAGTCAATCCACACCTCGGCTTGGGCGAGCCCCAGCTTCCCTCGGCCGAGCACGTGAGCGTTGAGGCGCACCGTACACCAAAAGAGCATAGGGCCGTGCTGTAGAGCGAAGCTGGCAGAATCGATTTGCAAAGATGGGCATAAAGAAGAGAATGCATGGAGTAAACTTGCATTGAAGAGGTAAAAGCAAGAAAGAGAAGAGCTTATTTGAATTCAAAGACGAATAGATAACCCATAACTATGCATATTAGTACCGTAAACTAGCCACGAGAGGCACTGCGAGATGAGGTACGTCAGCAGCTGCGAGAAAAACAAAGGCGCAGACCATCGCAGTGCCTAAGCAGCACCACATCGCATTCTCGGGAAAGATTGCCTGCAATGAGAGTGCAGAAGGCATGAGTTTGCGTGCAAATAATGATAGATTGCGCCAAAATGATGCCATGTACCGTGTCAAGGAGGTACTTGAAGGGCCTCGGGTGCCAGTCGCGAGGACGGCCCGGATAGAAGCCCAAAGAGAGGGCCACCGCTTCCATGCCCAACACCGTGAGGGGGGTGCCCATGGTCCCTAATGTGGTGAAAATACCGCCCAGGCTTTGCGTGCGGGCGTCGCGCCACAGCCAGCTTCCCACCCCCAAGAGGGGGACCTGCGCGAGCAAAGCCGCTGCGAGCAAGAGCACTGCGCCGTAGCGCTGGTAGAGCGCCGGCACCGCCCAAGCGTACCTGTTTTTTATTGGATACAATGATCCGTTGCCTCGAAGTTAAGAAGAAGGAGATGACGGTGTAACTCACGTGCTCTTTGACTCCTCATCTACTTCCTTAAACCAATAATCTGCTTCGAACACAACAATTACATTTGGCAGCTATTTATACCCGACGGCTAGAAGAGCGACAGACCCCAAAGCGCCGAGCTGTCGCGTGTCGGACCATAAACCTTTGGTAGCGGCTTCTCCTCGACTACCACGAAGAAAGTGCGCTGAGAGTGAGCCAGCGCCCGACTGCAAGTAGCGCTCTTCAAGCAAAGACCAAAAGATGTCCGGGGCGGCGCTGCAGGAAAGAAAAACAAAGAAATTCATGCGGAATGTGAGTTTATAAAAGGCGTGAATACAAAAAGTTCAAAAATATAATCGACGACTTTATCCACCACGGCAGGAACTCATTGAGATTACCTCGACTTGGAGAGGATGCCCTGGACCGCGTCCATCACGAATATTTCGTCCTCCATCTCGGCCTTGCTCGTGGCTGAACTTGTTAATTTCGACGACGACTTGGAGAAAGGAGATGCGACTTCTCGAGCTAATGAGGCTACCCTTGGTGCCGGTGTTGTTCTACTGTTAGCATCATGAGGCTGCATGGTTTTGTCTGATGCTTCTCGCCTGCTTTGCAAACCCGTTCCTTCCATAATCGCCTTAAGTTCAGCTTCTTCCTCGTCGTTAGCTGCGTCACCTTCATTATCGTTGTTAATAGTGTTTCGCCACTGAGCACGTTTCAGTTCATACCTGTTTGGATCATACAGAGAGAGAAAATTCACAGATTGAATTATAATGTAAACGCCATCCAAAACATGTAACTCATGGTACGTGTTTTAGATGGTGTATCTATGAATACATCAGTCAACACGCACTCGAGCCGAAGGAGAGCATCGCTGGTCGATCGGCAAACTCCTGTCAGAGTGTCCACTTGGTCTGGAGAGCCACCGCTCAAGCTTACCAAAACAGCAGCTAGAGGGGCGGTATCACCCTCAGTTCCGGTGGGTAAAAGCTTATGGAGTGCGTGCAGAGCGGAGGCCAAGTTTATCGCCTCATGAGTGCCTACTACGAGGTCTCCCGCAGCACTGTCTTTGCCGTCGCTACTATTACTATTGGTATTACTACTAGTGCTGCTGCTGCCGCCGCTTCTGCTGCTCTTGTCGGTACCCCTAGCCAGCTGCGGCTGTTTTCGTTCTTTGACCTGAGTCAATGGTAGAAATTCATTTGATGCTGAGTCTTGAGGTTGATTGCGCGCTAATTCTCGACTCGATGCATGCAACGCTAGCACGCCCTGAGACGCGCGACTTACACAAAACTACCTTAGAGTCGGGGTCATCACTACGATCGTAATCGCTGCTGCTGTAATCGACGAAAGCTCGATAGTCGGCAGGTACTTTGTAGCTTTCTTCAGCAGGTCCAAGAATTGCATCCACGATCACGTTGCCAAAAACTGCGCCAGCCACCTGAGATTTTTTAAGAGGAGGTCGCGGGGGAGGCATCACGAGTATGACTAGCTATAATACCAACTAGGTCAAATTGCCTACCTTACGAGCAGCTGACGGTGGCGATGGACCGTACAAGTCTACCATTTCTTCTTCCGACGAGTCATCTGTACTCCAGCAACGGAGAAGAGGAACAGTTAGGTTCCTAAAGCCAAGAGACAGACGCTCTCTAGGTTCAAAGAAAATAGACATGATCGCCATTCATACATTCAAAGCTCCACAGAATACTCAATTGCAGCGACTACTATTGGCAACCGCTAACATTCAGAAACCTACCTTTTTCGTTTGCGGCCATCGAGCGGATTGGTGGTGGAGCCGAATCGTCTGATTCGCCTTGCGTCACACTTACACCTGAATCTTCACCCTGACCGCTAGATCCTTTGCTAGCCTTCTTACGCCGTCGAAGCTTGCTCATAGCTAATGAGAAAGACAGGCTTCACCTAGCAATCTATTGAACTGCTACTTCGTAGCAACTTCTTCATAGACAGAGAGCACGCACGAGAGTACGACTCTCATGCTCTCATCTCTCATCTCTCATCTGACTGAATGATGAGGAAAGAACGAGTTTCAATGAGGAAGTCAAAACCCCCTCTTGGGGAGAAAAGTGATACACTCATACACTTGTTGCTCGTCGCTTGGTGCTATTTGCGCCACACTGCGACACCTGACCTATCCTGGCAGCTAGCTGGCTAGTAGGTTCCTTACGTACTGTGCGTTTCGTTTTGCTGGGTAGTCAACAAGCTGCTTGATTTTAAATTATTCTAGCAAGGCACTATAGTATAGTAGATTACCTTGGCATTTCATTTTGCGGGTACTTAGGTTGTCAGTAGGGGTTATTACAAAATCGCGATGGCCCTCTCCACCGACCCTGCGGTTGCAGAAGCCGTCGTCCGAGGAAACCCCGTTGTGTTCTTCGACGTCACTATCTCGGGCGTGCCAGCGGGACGTATCAAAATGGAGCTTTTCGCTGACGTTGTGCCCAAAACTGCAGAGAATTTCAGGCAATTTTGCACAGGCGAGCACACCAAGGCCGGACACGCAGTGGGGTACAAAGGAGCACCGTTTCACCGCGTCATCCGCGAGTTCATGTTACAGGTGTGAACTAGACAAGCGCGGGTGGTGTCGTTGAAATACTCTGTTTCCCATGTGTTATTATGTGCCCGGTCTCACATGAGCTGTGATTGCGCAGGCTGGAGATTTCTTGAATCAAGACGGTACTGGACGAATGAGCATCTACGGAGAAAAGTACGAATAGTAAAGCTCAAATTACCTATGAACACTTGTAGCTAGCTTAATTCTAAGTCGGGCTCCATTTCTTCTTGTTTGTTGCAGGTTCGATGACGAGAACTTCGTGCTGCGCCACGATGGACCTGGCCTCCTCTCCATGGCGAACAGCGGTCCCAACACCAACGGCTGCCAATTTTTCCTTACATGCGCCAAGTGCGACTGGCTGGACGGAAAGCACGTCGTCTTTGGGAAAGTTCTTGACCCGTCATCACTTATGGTCCTCAGGAAGATTGAGAACATCCAGACGGATCCCAAGTCCTCCAAGCCCAAGCTTCCCGTGCTCATTGCTCAATGTGGCGAGCTCTAGGTGCGACGCCAGTTCGGAAAATACGGTGCTTTCAGAATACTGCGCCTATAAAACTGGCCGCTTTTCCTCATTGATGAGCTAGCCCTATTCCTCCTTCTTCTTCGCCCATGCACCTATCAACCTATTCCGCTGAACCATACTGCACTTTACATGACTGCAATGCGCAATCTGCGATCTCGATCTCGGCCGTGATGGTGATAGAAACAAACAAAGGGAAACAGTTCTGAGTTCAGGTTCAGATATCCCTGCGGTGATTATAACCTCCATTATTAGCTCCAATATCCCAAATTTCCCATTTAAGATATGAAGGGTGATAGAAATTATAAGTTAGAAAAAGAAACGCGCGTGCCGATGTCCATGTCCGATGCGGATGTCAGATGTCAGAGTGACAGGCAGGAATACGGTAAATACGGTATATACCGTATACTGCATGACGTCCACCGATCCACCGAACGACAAAAAAATGTGTCGGCAAAATTCTCTCACTTTTCAAAATTGAGTGCGTAGCATACGCTCTAGGGCCGAAGTGACTGTAGATAAATGGAGAGCCCCGGCCGACCACAGGTAGAATGATTTATGATGATAGGGGTCTATAAGGCAATTGGTGTTGTCGTACTTTAAGACCTGTGCCGACTACGGGAGTAGGAGCAACTTGCTAACGTTTCGCAAACACACAGTATACAATTCATGCTCTACTAGAGCGTGGGATCTACTATGAACTATGAAGAACACTGCCTTGTTATTTTAAGGCGTTTCATCTCTGTTAATTTTTACGCGCTTCCCTGAACCATTATGTGCATTGCATTGACTTGTCTTTCCTTGTCAGGGTCTCTTCACGTCATCCATTGGCCTCGAGGCGCCTCGCATGAGCCCGGGGTCGCCGCCGTCGCCTCATGGAAGCACAAAAGCTCCTGCAACAGGCTCGGACGACCAAGGTAGCCCACTCAATGTGCTTATCCCTATGGGCGGCTTGAAAAAGTCCGAGTCGGTCATTCCTCGGCCCATGATGAACATCGTGGGAAGGCCCATCATCTTTTGGCTTTTAGACCACCTCACGCTGGGACCGTTGGACGAAGTGTGGATTGGGCTCCCGAAAGAAGTAGACGACTACTTCGGCTTAGGAAAACAGCTCGCGCACGAGTTCCCCAAGCTCAAGGTTGGTGATAGGAGGCTCGCATAACTCGCATAAAGAATGATATAAGCGGAGGTAGCACGGAATGGGTAGTAGGAATATTCCCTTGAGGACTGCATCTAGGAGAGTGTACTAGTGCTACACTGGCTTCCTCGTGGTTGTAGTAAAAATACAATATTTTTTAACATTAGAAACCTCGCGCTCATGTTATTCTTGCCTCTGCTTTAGGTGCATTTGGTGCCGCTGATTTTCCCAACCTCAGGGCCCATCGAGACCCTGTTCGTGATGCTGCAAGCGATGTCCGCCGAAGCGCTGGCCCGCCGCACCATTTCCCTCGACTCCACCACTCTGTACTTCAGCGACGTGCTCGGAGCTTTCCGCCGGGTAACTGCATTGCTGAAGCACGCCTTAATCATTTGCCAACTTTTTCGTATGTTGGCCTCTTTTCTGTAGTGATCGGAGCTCTGCAGTAATGCGTTGGTCACGAGACTACTGCGTGGACTTGAAAAAAGTTGAGATAAGCGCCATTCTTCTCTTATGCATTCGTGTATTGTCACTGTGTTTGACTGTGCTAGGTTCGCCCAGCGTGTGGAGCGTCGTTTTACTTCGTGCAGGAGCAGCCGGAAGACGGCGCGGAGCCAGTGGACGTGAGCTTCAGTTACATCAAAATGGCGGGGGGCATCATCACCGACATCCGCGAAAAAGTCGCCATTTCCAGCTTCGCCAACACCGGCGCCTACGGCTTCCCTTCGGCCAACGTGCTGAAAGGCTGCTGTGAAGTGATTCTGGACCAAGCTCTCGAGGCCGCCGCCAAACAGCCCGGCCGCACGTACGTCAGCAACGCCATCAAACTCCTCGTGGATGGGCACGCTTCGGTGGGCGCTGCTGCTTCCGCTGCTTCCGCTGCTTCTTCTACAGGCGAAACCACCACGATGGGGGCGGCCAACCCTCAGACGGACGGAGAAGGGTTGGTATCGGTGGCACCGGTGCCATTTGTCGGGGTGCACGTCCCTTTGTTCGCCTGCGTGGGGCGCCAGGACCAACTGGATGATTTTTTGCAGCACGTGCGCAGTGGGTCGGCCCCTCTCTCGCCCCGGCGCATCCGCTTCTGCTTTGACCTGGACGGGACTCTGGTGACTCCGCCCCATGACCCATCTGACTGGACCTCCGTCGAGCCGATCCTCAAGAACATCGAGCTCGTGCGGGAGTTGAAAGCCGCGGGGCATCACATCATTGTGCAGACCTCGAGAGCCATGAAGGCGCACAGCGGGAACGTGGGAGCGGTGATGGCCCACATCGGGGCCACCACCTTTCAAACGTTTCTGGACTTCGACATCCCGTACGACGAAATCATTTTCGGGAAGCCCGAGGCGGACGTGTACGTGGGGCAGAAGCACGTGAGCAGCATGATTGACACCTGCGCGGAAATCGGGTGGGCGCGCACCGAGGAGTGCGGCGGCGGCGAAGGCGGGAAAGGCCTGAAGGGAGCGGTGGCGCCGCGGGACTTCAACACGGTCAAGCCAGTCGATGACACCCACGTGTTCAAAACCGGCCCCAGAGACATCATGCGCGGCGAGGTGCGCGAATATTAATAAAATAAAAGAGGATTTCGTAGAATATCACAATTTTCTACATTAAACACCCAAGATTCGTTTGTTGCACTTCGCAAACTGCTTTCCTGTTGCTGTTTTGTTCTCTCTCTTTTGATAATCATGCTTTTACGTGCCTGTTGAACATAATTTACTATCGCAGACCTCTGTCGTAACGTCTTCATGCTACTTTGACCTCCTCAGGTCTTTTGGTATCAGTCCGTGCCGCAATCTCTCGCGGACTTGTTCCCCGCCGTGAAAAGCGTCGAAGACGGCTCGTTGAACAACGCCGTCTCCATCGTCATGTCCAAGGTGCGAGTTCATGTATTATAGGGGTGATTTTGGATTCTATGCACGTGGAAGATTCCGGCGAATTCCTAGCTTGTGTTAACCTCAGATCCCTTCCTAAACCACCTCATTCTTTGACTTTACAATTTCTGTTTTTCGCTTTTTACTAGGTCGATGGGGTGACTTTGACTCAATTACTCGTGTCGGGCGCTGTCACGCGCGGCCGCTTGTGCGCTGCCCTCAGAGGCATCAAGCGCATCCACGCTACTCCAGCAGCGGTGGTAGCCACCGCGGCTGGCTCGTCGTCTTCTTCTTCCTCAGACGAGGGCTCTGGTGGCGAGGTGGAAGATTGGAGTGCTAAATTGAGTTGCAATTACGCGCCCAAAGTGAAAGGACGTTTCGAGGCTCATCGGTCGCTTTATGCCTCCTTTGAGTCGGACGTGCCCGAGATTCCGGCCATGTTCGACTGCTTGCACGCCTTCTTGGAGGATTACGTCTCGGCCGGTCGCTTCATGGTCGCGGCGTACATCCACGGCGACCCAGTGTTCTCGAACGTGCTGCTGGAAAAAGGGGCGCCTCCGGGAGTCAAGTTCATTGACATGCGCGGCGCTCTGGGCGGGCAACTCACCACTGCGGTAACACACACACCCCTTGCATACACCTTTCTCTTTCATTTGTACTTTGCCTACTAAAGAAAGCGTGAAAGGCTATCTCTCTCTGGCTTAAGCCGAGATCTAACCATGCCTCACTTTTTTTGTGCTCTTTCCTGTCCAATAAATTTTATCTCACGGCATTTAGGGTGACATGAACTACGACTTATCGAAATTGTACCAAAGCTTGTGCGGCTACGACCTCATGCTCCTTGACTTGTGGTCTCCAAACGACGTTGATGAGGCAACGCGGCCTCAGAGCAACAATCTTGCTGTGCTTCGATATGTCTTTTGGGCTTTCGTGAAAGAAAACTACAGCTCGCAAGGCGATGAGGCGGCATACGCAGTGTTATACCGCGACATCACTTTGCTCACTGCGGCGCACTATTTTACGATTGTGCCCTTGCACGAGACAAGACCCCGGCAGCTCATGTATTTGCAGCAGAGCCGAAAACTGTTGCGTGAGTGCGGCTTACTGTAAACAACTCCAACCAAGGCCCCTTCTTTGGGTTCGGGCGCTGGCTTATTATCTTCGGCGTCTATATCGCATTTGGGTCTAGAGCCTGCGCTGCTTTTCAGCAACAAACTTACTACACTTAGATATACCACGGATTTATACGGCATTCGCAGTGAGCTTTCTATCCTCCCGGACACCTAGACTGAGAGACTGAAGGACTAAGACTCAGTGTTAAGGAGTAAACCTCCAACCCTATGTACTAAGTAACTACGTAAGTACACCCGACACCCTGCTACTCTACCCCCTCTAATGTAATATAAGAAGGAATGAAGCTGGTCCGGTAGCGCTCACATCATTTCAAAATTGACTCCTAGAGCAACACTGCTGAGTAGTTAGCTTGCTACCACGATTAGACTGCATCCTAGTCGGCGGTTCTAATGATCGATGAATTGCTTGCATATCGGTTGAACCTCGACCGGCTTGCGGCTACTGTGCCGACGCATGATTCGCGTCACCCTCGAGAATCTTCAGCCCTCCAGAAGTTAGTCGTCGAAGCATTGGCAACAGGAGAGGCGAAGGCCGTAGCGACTGTTTTGAGTGGCCGAAGCGCGCTGTTATTGCCGGTGCAATCTATAGAAGCCACTAATAATTCGCTAGACGGAGGCCAGGCGTGGCGTGAGGCTATTAGCACTTTGGACTCGGGTGCGATCGTCCTCACCGCCGAGGGCCCTAGCGGTTTGAAGGTCAGTGTTGAAAGCAAAGCGCTCCCTGCAGAGAAGCAAGATTCAGATGCTGAATGCGCTCGTCTAGCGGTAGCGCACGCACTTCAGATTGCAGACCGCACAGTTTCAAACCCTGAAGCAACGGCTCTGGCCGAGGCAGCGCTTTTTCAGGTTACGCGAAAATGAGTCGAGGCAGTATTTTTATTTGAATAGTGGGGAATGCTAGATGATTGTTGAAGTCAATGGTGTGTTTAACAACACGTTGTGCCTATGTTGACCTACTTTGGACCAAAGTAATGCTCATTTGGAATTGAAATTGTTATGCTAATTAGGTCCGTGAGCTTGTTGGATCTTTAGCTTCGCTCCTTTCAAAGGCAGCCGCTGGAGCATTGAAAGGGAATCAGGTTGGCCCCACTCTCGACCGACTCGTGTTCGACGTACCGAAGCGCAAGGTCAGTGATGATCAATAAGTAGGCCTCGGAAATCGAGTAAGGTTCTGTTGTGTCGTTTTGGTTATTTGTGCCTTCCCTCGTACTCGTAGTTAAGTACTACTCATCGCTTCTCTTTAGCTCTCACACACTTTCGCTCGCGGTAGGTTGAAAAAGTAAGCTGCCGTGCTCTTGTGGGCGCGTGGGGCGAAAGCGCGTATGGCCTCGGCTTCAGATTCACAGTTCGAGCTAAGGTGAAAGTGCTTCTCCGTGAAGAAGGTCGCACGGGTGCTGTCGACGCTGGCAAAGAACCACTCGAAGAGGTGAATTAAAGACACTGCTGTGCCTTTTGGTCACCGCCGAATTCATTTGTCCTCATTTTCTAGGGGTGAAGTACCTCAAGCGAAATATATAAACATTGTCAATCTTTCGGATAATTCCTCAGCTTCTTCGCCGTTCGTCAGGTGGGGCAGTATCATTGCACCCTAGTGTGGGGGCGGGCTGTGCTTCCCGGCGGCTTCCTGTCCGAATATGGTAGCCAATTAGCGAAGCTGCAGTGGCAACGCCACGACGACCACGAGCTTCATGTTGACGAGTGGGCTGAATGTGCAGTCGATAGTGTGAACCAGGAGGGAAAGGTTGGCGACGACAATGATGACCACGAAGATGAAGACGAAGAGAAAGGCAAACAGCCCAGCCTCGCGTCTCGGTCTGACGCTCAAGCCTCTCGACGGTCTCTGCCGTTGGGATACCAGCCAGCCGCCCGCCACGGGGGCAATGGGGCTTGTGAGTTGATGGCGTGGGGCGATAACGAGCACGGGGAGCTGTCGGACCCGAGACACACGGTGGTGCCGGCGCCCTGCCTCCTCAACTGGCGGGTGCTGGCACCCTGGGAACAGGTAAATGTGTGGTCTTATTGCTTGGCATGCTAGTACTGAAGGTTTGGGTGTTGAGGAGTTGCATGTGCACACTTGCATTTTAGTGAGAGGATCGTCGATTCAGGATAATCTCAATATCTTTTTCGCTCTCACCTCGCTTGTGGTTCTTTAAACTGCCGCTGCTGCCTCATCTCTTGTTGACCAGGTGCGGCGTATCGCAACCTCGGCGCGGCATACTTTGGTGTGCTCCTCGGTCGGGTCCCTTTACTCCTGCGGCGACAACAGCGACGGTGCTCTGGGCCACGGTGACATCGAGGCTTGCCGGTCTCTGAAACTTGTAGCGTGGTTCGCAGACGCAAGCCTGCACAATGTGAAGGGAGTTGACGGGGCCATTGAGATAGTGGAATTGGGCGCCGGTGCTGACTTATTTGGATCGCATTCCGCTGCTGTGGATTCTCAAGGCCGAGTGTGAGTTCATGATTCACTTTACATTTTTATCTACCCATTCAAATTAAGGCCCTCAAGAGAGAGAAAGAGATAATGAGAGTCGATGGAAAATAACACACTCAAGAGAGAGTGAGAGTTGTTCCTTCAGTCCGAAGAAACCTGCCTCATTTCTTCTATTAGCGCCACCTCCACTGCATAAAGTCTTCACCAATGCACCTCTCCTCTCCTTCTACTCCCTCTCTGTAGCTACACCTGGGGCATTGGGTCTGCATGTGGGCGCGGCAACCGCAAACCTGACCCTATTCCTGGCCTAGTTCACGTCGCCGACCACGATGCTGTCTCATCAAGCGACACCAACGATGGTGACAACAACGCCAATAATGGCAGCAGCAGCAGCAGCAGCAGCAAGAGTGGCATTCCCACCGGCAGTGTGTCGTGTGGGGGAGGGTATTGCATGGCGATCTCGCGGGACCGCAGGAGTTTGTGGGGGTGGGGCAATTGGACCGGGGGGCGCTTGGGCTTCGGGCCGGTGCCTTCGATCCAAGACACCAGCTACATGTAAGAAGAAGGAAATTGCAGGATGAAGATGGAAGCGTGGCATGGGTATTTAATGGCTATTGATTTTGCGAGCCTCTATTTCGTTTTCTAGAATCTTTTATTGTTGTGTGTCTAGAAGCAAAGCTCTAATCGTTCACTCCTCTTGTGCGTGTGTGAATGACTAATGGCGGTATTTCAGGCATGCGGGCACACGTAAGCGTCTGCTTCCTCTTAGACTGCGGCCCAAAGAAGTTCCCCTCTCCGAGTGGTTGAATGCAAACAGCGACGAAAGAATAGCAGGAGTCTCCTGCGGGGATGCGCACACGTGTCTTACCTTAGAATCGGGTAAAGTGCTAGTGTGGGGAAGCAACGAAAGCGGTCAGCTCGGTCTTGGACCGTCTCCTCACACAGGTCGCTTTGAGACCTCCTTTTGGCCCACGCCGCTGCCACTCTTTCACGGGGCTGCAAGTACTGGTGGCCTCCAAGAAGGAGATGGAACTAGTGGTGTTGCTATGAGCGGAAGGCGTGCGGCAGGTGTAGTGGCGTGTGGGGCAGCGCATTGCGTGGCCATTGATCGATGCGGGGAAGTGTGGGCATGGGGCGCTCTAGGGGGTGCTTGCTTGGGTCTACCTGTGGACCTTCCCTGGGGCGGCCGAGCGAGGCACACCTTACGACCCACCAGCGAGCTGCAAGCAGCAAGGTAGGAGGGAGAATGTGAGGGAGGTTGAGATTTAGCAGGAAAAGGGGGGGGCAATGCTAACATACAATATAAAAAAATTACGGAGAGCTGCTTGCGTGTTGTGTACCTTTACTTCTTTTTAGTGACAAAATGTTTTGTATGAAGTTGCGAAGAGTGAAATGACTCACCATTCGTGCTTGTGTTGTATTGGCAGAGCGGTGCGGCAGCGTGGCAATGAGCCGACAGTGGAGGTGCCCCCGTGGTCGGTGCCCAGGCGCGTGCCTGCCTGGAGCGGCTGCGGTGCGGTGAGTGCGAGTTGTGGCGAGAGGCACAGCGTGGTTCAACTCAAGTGTGGTCGTGCTTTGTTCTGTGGAGACGGCATGGCCTTAGCACATGAGCTAGGACACCAGACTACTGCAGCCTCAGACAACGGCAATGAGAATGATGAGGAGGAAGACCAGAATGCGCGATCCCCCGAGGCGATTCTCGAGGCACTGGAAAGCGAAGAGCCCACTTTGACTCCGCGCTTGCCTGGGGCTAACTTCTTTCCCGCGCTGGAAGGCAAACACATCGCTCTGGTGGCATGTGGAGGGCAGCACACCTTAGTCTTGAGCCGGGGCGAGATCCTGGGCCTTGGCTTAGGACAACAACTCCTTCGCACCGCTGTGAAGCGACCTCAAATTTCCTGGAGTGGTGGAGGCAGCAGCACCGCTGGCAGCGACAACGACGACGAAGATGACGACGAGGCGAGCGGGAGCGGTGTGTCTCTAGGTAGCCTAGCAGGGCTTGGGGTGCGGTCTTATGACTGCGTGCTTTTGACGGCGGGAGCGCGCATAGGAGCGCACAAAGCGATTCTGGCGAGGCGCAGCCGCGTGCTCCGCGAGCTCATTGCCGAAGAAGAGCGGCCCCCTGTGGGGGGAAGCAGCGGCGCGAGCGGGCCCTTGGAGCTTTTGGTGCCGGAACTCAAGGCGGACACCGCTCGAGCGCTGTGCGAGTATCTGTACACGGACCAGGTGAAGTCCCTGCCACCAGGCTCGGCACTACCCCTCGATCTTTACCAGGCCGCTGAGAGGTTTGAGCTGCCTCGCCTCAAAGCGCTCGCGAAAATCGCCCTGCCCCCTTCCGCGCTCCCCCCTGTGGACCCCTCATTACACGACGACGACGACCAAGTTGAAGGAGACAGCGTGCCAGCGTCCACTCTGGCGTCGGATATAGGAAGTTTATTGGGGGATCGCTTGGCCTGGGCTGACTTGAAATTAGTGGCTGGGGGGCGCACTATTTATGCGCACCGGGCTGTGCTGGCGGCGGCTTCCTCGTACTTCCGGGCCATGTTTCGAGCTATGGCGAGCCTGAATGAGCCGCGGTCAAGCGATAGGCGAGGAGGGGATACAGAAGACGATGAAGACGAGGATGAGGAGAGTGCAGGACCAAGCGTGCTGGAGGTGGTGGTGCCGGACTCGTATGTGGGGATGCTGCGCGTCTTGCTGTGGGTGTACACGGGCAAGCTCGAGGAGGGCAACTTTGACTCGGTGCTCGAGGACCTCATCGCAGCCGACCGCTTCCAGCTGCTGTGCATGAAGCGAGCTTGTGAGAGTGCGGTCATGGTAGACGCCTCCAATTGTGTGGCAGCGCTCGAGGTCGCCGCCGTGACCAACGCTCCGAGACTTGCTCAGGTGAAAAGTAAGGCACGGCTTCATGTTTTCTTTCACTTGGCTCTGAAGGCGAAGAGCCTCGTTGTTCCAAAACCACTTTTCCGTCGTCTACATTTTCGTAAGGCTTCTGTTTTTAATGTGCGTATCTGTGCTTGTAATACTGGTTGTTGCCATGACGCGCACGTGTGCTCTCTTCAGGAAGCGCAACGGGTGGTTGCTCTGAGCTTACACGAGCACGAGGTGGAGGCAGCCGTCGTGGAGCTCGTGTCGCGCCACCCTGTACTCGCCGACACTCTTTTCACCCGCTTGACTCAAGTGAAGGACGCGCAAACGCGGGACAAGCACCATGCGGCCACGGTGTCACGAGTGGCGGCGAGCGAGGAAGAGCGCATCGTGGAGACCCATCGCGTCTTTCCCATTGGCTCCATGATTGCCATGCTAGGGTGCGCTGGCGTCTTCGCCTTCATTTCAAACGTCAGTTTCACCTTCTTCTCGTTGCACCTTTCAATGCGCATTCTTTTCGTTTCGATCTCTTAATTCTAAGTCTGGTGCTTCGTTTCTTTTGCGCGCCGTCCTTCCTTGACTGCCCTGCTTTTTGTGCCATACAGTTTGCCGTTCTCGGCCCACTGGTCCCCGTTATTAATGCGATAGGCCTCGCTGGTTTGCTCGTTTGGGGCTTCAGAACCATGAAGGATGGCGCATAGGCTTCTGCTGTGCTAAAAGTCCCAATGGCCAAGATTTTAGCCTCGAGTTACTCCGAGTTGCTGCGTAAAGTGGCCCCTTGAGAAGAAATAATTACGCAAATGCAAGGGCGTGTTTTATTTTCAATGCCTGTATGGCTGTCTCTTGAACCCAGAACCCACTCAGAGCCTCAACAGAGCCCTAGTCAGATACCCGGCTGCTTGTAGCAGATTCGGAATCTGCTTAGTTGTAGCCAGTCCCTACACTTCCTTTAATCAGTAGCTCGCCACTGCTAATGAGTACTGCTGAGCTGCTGACTGCTGAGTCCTGAGTCTGCTGAGTTGTGGGCGTCCTGGTCCTGCTCCTGCGTCCCTGCGTCCTCGGAGACGTCCAGCTTCCTGCAGCGAAAGGCATTGTGCAGAATTCAGGCAAACCTAGGTATAATTGGATTTGGCCAATAGCAGGAAAATCATGAAACGAGGAGGGGCTGATTTTTCTCAGGAATCCTCTTGTTTTTTAAATCCTCCCGAGGCCCCGAGGCCGAGCGGGGGGGCGGGGAGGCAAACGCTGTTTTTTATCTAGGTGTAAATATTACGGGTTGCGTGTCTGTCGCATGTCGCATCCTCCCCTCATGCTCACCTTCTCGATCCTCATCATGGTCCTCTTCTAGCCCGATTTTGAGTTCGACAAATCCTCGCAAGGAGCTACTGAAAGTATCATTAAGTTCAGAAGACTAGCTTAAAACCGATAAGTTTAGTTCGATTACCCACTAAGGTGAGGTTATTGTATCTAGAAGCTACTTCTAGGACGAATGTCTAGCAAGCGCGAGAGGGTGGATCAACGCGCTGCTGCAGAGGAACCAGCGGGTGACGGCAGCCCTCAAAGATGTGATGACAGGCATGTTGCCAAGGTCCGGCCTCAGGCAGCAACTGAAGTGCTCGACTCTGCGACTGCAGCTACAGGCTCTCAGGGCGAATTGTGGCGCACGTGTGCACGGTTAAAGATGCACCCCGAGTTTCGCACTCGCTCGGTGCTCGCTGCTACTGATGACGAAGGCGCAAGCACGTATGAAGTTGTAGTTGTGCTGGATGGTGTCGACTTTGCCTCGGCCTCAAATGCAAATCAAGCTGCGGTAATTTATGCTTTTCCTTCTAACCCCGTTCGCCGATAGTATAGTCCGTGGCATATTGCCTTATGAGTTTCTAGTCAATACACGAATGACCTGTTGGCTTTTATGAAATGTAATTTAGGCACAAGAGCAAGCAGCTCAAGCCACTCTTCGAATTTTGTTAGAGGACATTCCGCCTGACATGCCAGTCCCTGAGCCCACGGTAAAGCTAGCGAGCCTCGAAAAGCGCGCCCGCAGCCCCGCAATCCCCGAAGAATCGCCTTCGCCTCTTTCAACGCACGGCATTTCACCGTCAGACTCGCCGTCCCACTCCGAATCCTCTGCCTTATCCTCCGTGTCTTGCCCTGGCCCCTCAACTCCTGAGCCCATGTCCCAGCCACCGTCGCCGCTCTCGGTTTCGTCCTCCCAAGGCGACAATGCCCCCCGAGCAGGAGACAAGCGCGGTGGCCGTAGAGGCGATAGCCGTGGTGGGAATGGGCGCGTAGGAGATGGGCGTGTGACGAGTAGGCGCGGGGGAGACGGGCGCCGAGGAGAAGGGCGGGTTGGGGATGGCGGAGGATCTCCGAGAGCGCACATGCCGGAGCTGGTCGAGGGTGTTGGCGGGACAAAGAAGAAACGTCTGGAAGAGGGAGAGCAGCGAGGTGGCAGGGGCAGCGAAGGGAGCGTGCAGTCCTTGACGCCAAGAGCATCGAATGCTCTGTCGAGCGTATCTCCAGGGGACGAGATGCTGCTAGGAAAGACTCCAACGTCCTTGCTCTACGAGTACTGCATGCAGCACCGAATAGGGCCCATTCAATTCATCGAACGCCCCCCAGGAAGCGCTCGCAAGCTTCACGTGATCACCGTGCTAGTAGGCGGCTCCGAGTGCGGCGTTGGCAGCGGTGTCGCGAAAGCAGTAGCGAAGCACAATGCGTGCAGCCAGGCTCTGCAAGTGCTTGATCCCAGTGCCTTTGCCGCGGCGCTCGTGCGACCTCAATTTCAAGGCGGGCGCGCTCTCAACAGTGAAAGTCCGTTCGAGGGCGCGAGTGGTGGTGGAAGTGGTGGATCGGCACCGAATGCCTTCATGCTGAAGGCGGCTTCTACAGGAAGCTCGGCGGTGTCGGCAGACCTCGGGGAAGCGCAGTACTCGGCGCTCCTGTACACCCTATGGCAGATGGACCCGCGAGTGCAGTCCCCGCCGAGTTACTCGTTCGTTGAGGAAGGCACGCGTCTTCGGCACGCAGCAGATGCAGTTAGTCGCCACACTTTTAGGTGCGACGCCATTCTCCTGCTTGGGGTATCGCAGCAGCAAGGGCCACACGCGTCTCGGCAAGCTTCTTCCTCGTCGTCATCATCGTCGTCGTCGTCAAATGCTCGCCGCACGCGAAGAAACAGTCCCACGGAGTCGGTCTCAGAAGTGGAGGCAGGGCTCTCGGGCCTGAGTTGCGAGTCAGAGACCGACGAGCAGTCGTCGGACGCGTGGGGTATGAGCAGCGCGTATTCAGCGGAAGATGATGATGATGATGATGATGATGAGCTAGAGGATGAACCCGAAAAGGAGGAAGGCGGTGAAGGTTCCGAGGACCGTGAACGCAAGTCGGTGGATGAAAAGCTCCTGGACTCGCTTGGGCAAATGGGCCGAGACAATGCAGACGACTCCAAGAATACAGATATGCAAAGCGATGTCGTGAGCCCTTCAGAAGAAGATTTGAGTGCGGTATCTTCTGAAGGGCAGGCTGTGCAATCAACAGGCCACGGGAATGATGAAAGCTCGCGTAATGAAGGCGAAGGTTTGGTGGAGGATGATGATGGAGTTGGCTGCAGTGTAGGTGAAGAATCTTCGATGGAAAAGGCGAGCGCGCTAGATGCTAAAGACGAGCGCACAAGTTCAGACCGACATGTAGTCGACCGGGGCCCTGAAGACGAGCTAAGCCGTTCCCTGAAGGAAGCTTCCATTGATCCGCTTGACGACCAAAGCAAGCAACAAAACAGCAGCGCAATGAGAGTCGATTCGAGCCCAGCAGGCGATGCAAAAGGCAGCAGCAGTAGTAGTAGTGCAAGCGAGACCACTCTAGTCGCGCAAGGCTTTGGGCCGACCAAACGCGACGCTAAGCACGCAGCCAGCAAGGACCTGCTCTGCCAGCTGTTCCCAAATGCCCAGACCCCAGCCGAGGCCCTGTGGTGCGCGCTGCGCGTGAAGCAAACCTTCGCGCTCGAAAAGAAGCGCCAAGCCGGGTCAAGCATGTCGACGCGCTCGTGTGTGAGCCACGGAGGCGACTCACAGCGCGGCCAACGCGAAGGCCAGCGCGCCAAAAAAGCTGCGCCATCTCAGCCTTCTTCTTCAGCAGAGAATACCACTCCCAGCAGTAGCCAGAGCTCGTCGCAAGCCGATCCGGGTGCGTCCTCCTCCTCCTCTACGGGGGTTCGACAGCAGCAGAAAAGGCGGCGAGCGGACGCTGTGGTCGGAGGGAATGGTGGCAGTGCTCAAGCCACGGATGCTGACCCAGCGCCAGATGCGCTCTCAGGTCGCGATTCGCCGGCTGTCAAATCGAGGAGCGGAGTGCGAGAAAGCAGTGAAACTCGGCAAGCCACCGCTGCTGCGGCCAGTCGAGAAAGCAAAAAGCGACAGGCCGATCAAACGAAAGACGAACCAGCGAAATCACGGTCTGAAGGGACATGAAAATTGAATTTTGAGTCGGGGGCCTCGCTGTGGCAGGCGCCACCTAAACAATTTATACAAATTTTGCTCCTATGGACCTATGAACAATGTTATCATTGACAATGAAGCGACGAAGCAAAAACTAAGTGCTAAGTGCGTTTCGTGTTGTGTGTTGTGGCGCTTTACTTCACTATATCCTCAGCCCTTGGCGCATGAACGCATGTAGTTGTAAGATTTGCGCGTTTGCATTCGGCATCTAGCTACCATTCTTTATCGAAGATAAAATATCAAACTTATCATCGCCTATCTGCCTTCCCTATTGTGCATCCGAACCCGGATAAAGAGCCCGGTGAAAAAGATAGGCCGTCCATCGTGCTCGTCCAGCCAACTACTTCTGTCCTCCCTCAGCCCTAACAGCCTAACACTGGGAAAAGGCCGTGTGCCACTAGTTTGAAGCGGCGACGGCCCCCAGTTGATCTCTTATTCTACCGAGGCCATCCAGCATGGTGCGCAACGCTTCTTGGGAGAGCTCAAACTCAACGTGGCGCGCAGACGGGACCCGGTGCGTGGTTTCGGGCTGGTCTTGCACCTTGAGGTCCACGAGCACGGACGGCACTTGCATGCGGCTCACGACGTCGGAGGCGGTCTTCACGTCGACGCGCCAATCAACGCCCACGTACTGGGGCAGAGAGGGGCGCGACAGAATGGACGCTTCGCGCCACTCGGGCAGCTGCGCCGTAATAATCTAACCAGACACGAAAGCAAATTTGGAAGTAGGATGAGTACCGTGGGTACACCCAGAGGAGAGATAAGGGGCACGGCGGAAACTTGAGCACCTGCTCGATAAGGCCCCGGAGGCGCACATCAAGGCCGACGGCTTTGGCATCGACGGAACGCATCGTTGCCTCGGGGTCCGATTCGTACAGAACGCTTTTTACGATGTGCACTAATACAGCCGCAAGTTCGCTTGCCTGGGGCTCAGTGATACTGAATTCTGTCGCCATAGCTGCTAATGGCATCTGCAGCATATTTTGGAACAAGCACACATGCACTAAGGAAATATTTAAGCACACAGACATCGTAAGAATGAATAGTAAATTGCACATGTAGAATACTTCGGTTGGGGCGTTGCGGTGCACAAACGCTCTGTTGAAGCACTTGAGAGCGGTGCGTTTCGATGGAGCGCTCAGCAAGTGCGCAAGAGCAGCCCAGTTGAGCTGTGGAGCGCTGAGTGATGCCATAATCTAGCCCAGACGCGAAACCAGGAACCGAATCAAGGACACTTTAGAAAACTGTGCATTCTGGAGCATCAGTTTTGAACATTCGCTTTCATAGGAGCGTACTCGTGATGCCTTATTCCTTGAAACTCGAACAATTTTTAGGGTCCCAAGATGTTTCATTCAAGGTTATCAAAAGCTAGGCAAGATTCGGTTCCTAGCACAGGCGCTCGAACCTATAGCAAAAGTGTAGTGATCCTTAGGTGAATGTGCTCCCGGCGCTGCTCACGCGGACGCTACCGTTCGTGCACAAGATACTCTCGTGTCCGCACCGAGAGACCGAAAGAGGCTTGGCAAAAATGAGCA
>Ga0307979_1000367_pt1 | contig 30231 bp, 25 predicted proteins | sample OrgLakmetage1058_FD_201833 | JGI IMG/M metagenome (GOLD analysis project Ga0307979, IMG submission 201833) | Saline water microbial communities from Organic Lake, Antarctica - #1058 | ecosystem: Environmental > Aquatic > Non-marine Saline and Alkaline > Saline | place: Antarctica: Organic Lake...
GCCCCTCTGAATATAGCTCCATGGAACTTCCTGAGCCTGCGCTGCTAACTGCTAGGTCCTTGCTGCCCGTGCTGGCCCGAGGAAAGATAACTCTATTCGTGCTGACACCACTGCTACTGCCGCTGCCGTCGTCACTGCTAAAGCTGCTGCTGCTCCCAAGATGCTCCGCCGAGTGCTCATCGATAGAATCAAGGCCACCTGAACGTTCAGCGCCACACGTATTGTGACTTAAAGCACTACCAATGCCAGTGCTCCCACTGGACGCGCGTTGAACACGGCGACGGTTGCTGCTACCACCGCCACTACTGTTGATACTGCTACTGCTACTGTTGTCGCTTGTGGCAGAAGCTTTGTTTTCGCGCCACAAAAATTGAAGTTTGCGGGCAGAGTCTCGCATGGCTTTATAATTGCGCCGCATCATCCATGCTTTCATGTTTTTCTGCAGCACGCGCGCTTCTTTCTCGACTTCTGCCCGTTCGTTAGGCTCCATCATGGCCATGGCTACATCTAATGACTCTTTGTCGCTGTCAGTAATCACAGACGCAACTTCGGACTCAACTCCACCGCTGCCGTCATCACTGTTGTTCCCATGCTCAGATTTTGCCGCATTTGCAGCAGCTTCAATAGCCGCCCAAGTGGCAGCAGCCAACCCGAGCTTGCCAGCAGGTGCATCTCCTGAACTGCCGTCATGAGAAGTACTGGCGTTGCTGCTTATTCCCCGAGAAAGGCCAAGGTTGAGGGAGTGCCTAGCCACCCCACTCCGTAAGAGGCACTTTTCTTTGAGGCTCAATGTAGTGAAGGCATCTTGAAGCATTGCCACGTTTTGCAGCGTTAAGCCAAGGTGGCCACTGCTGCTGCCTGGGCTCCCTGTAGGCAGGGTAAGAGCAGCCACAGCTCCTGCAGCAGCAGCAGCAACTCCTCCTCCTCCTTCTTCTGCTTCTCTCATTGTGCGCTTCCCGCTGATCTGCACTGGCGATGAGGTAGTCGATGGCGCTCCATGGCCCATACGACTTAAGTCAGGCCCGAAATGATCATGGGTTTGACCTCGAAGGCTCATCATCCCATCATTGGTATTGTTATGGCCCAGTGCACCACCGATACTGGTATGCAATGTGCGCTGGCCAGTGTCGACCTCATTACCACTCCTACCAATGATACTACTTTCTAATCTATTGCTGCTAGTGCTTTCACTAGTGCCATGCAACGCAGCTTGTTCCAAAGAAGAAATTAATGAAGGTGCATAGTCTGGCGATGAGCCATTGGCGAGCTGGTGCAAGCGAGCCGCCACGTGGTGTTGTCCCTGAGCTAATGCCCTCTCACGGGGAGTAAACCCTGCGCCGTCTCGGGTGGCTAGTGGCGCGCCATGCCCAACGAGGGCTTCCACTACGGCCGCATGCCCCGCGCCCGCCTGATTGAATCGAAATACCGCGCAAGGGTGCCCTCGTGAACAAATGATTCAAAACAAAGGCCAGTGCTGCAAAATATTCTATTCAAAGTAGTATTGCGCACATTGATATACCGCAAGGTGAAGTGGCGTTTGTGCTTCCAGCGAGACAGTCGCTTCGTCCACGCGAGCGCCGTGCTTCAGTAAGATGGGGACCAGAGGTAGCAAGTTGTATAGGCTTGCGTAGTGGAGCAAGCAGAGCCCAGACTTGTCAGGGGCATTGAGTTCCTCCTAAACCACAGCGACACCAACAACAACAACAATGCACATACAAGTACATTACATACATGAGGGTGGTGAAATTAAGCACTGGTTCTTTCCGAGTTCACAACCACGAAAGCAAAATCAATCTGTTTCGTCCACTTTGCAAAAAAAAAGACTCGAAGGATGGTACTTCTATTCGTAAAACTATAGCAGCCCCTCGTTGCTTTTTTTACCTTGAGATCGTCGTCGCCTGCTGCCAAGAGCACCATTTGTTGAACCACTCGCATGAGCAACCTCTCCAGAACGTCTTCCAATTCCAGCTCGCCCAATTGGTGCAAGCTGGCATCGTCGAGCAGCTCTGGAAGTGCTTCTCCGTCAACGAGGAAACCGTCCAGGCCAGCGGTACGAGCAATCTCTTCCCCTACCTCTGCTCCACCTACACTTCGGCAATCTTTACTGATAAAACTGACGTTTCCTACGGCACTGGCACCGCTCGTGCCACTAGTATCGTCCGTTTTACCGCTACTGCTGCTGCTGTCACTGTTGTAGCTGTTGTTGCTGCCACTGTTGCTGCTAACTCCAGATGTTGGGACAAAAGCATCCAACGATGATGATTGCTGTCGGCTCAGTTCTGGTCGCGCTATAGCACGAATCTTACGCTCTTGTTCCTCGTTCACCCACGCGCTTCCGTTCACACTGAGGCCATCCTCTTCCCTGTTGCGGCTCAAGCAGCCTTGGCTTCCAGAAGAAGTAACCGGAGCTTGGGACACAGGAGGCAGAGGAGAAACAGCTACATTATCTTCTATTGAGGCAAACTTAGCCGAGGTCGAAGACAACAATGGCCGAAGAACATTATGGTGCGTGGCACCATCAGTATCACAAAATACCACGCGCGGAGCTCCTGTCAGAGCATCACCATCGAAAGGCGTGAGAAATTGACGCTGCCACAAATCACTGCTCGCGTTCTTGCCACCACTGGCATGACGATTCAGTGAAGGTACATGGCGCGCAACCACCACCTGTGCGGGGCCTGGGTGCATGGTTGGCGCTAAGCAACGAACAGCTGTAAGGCCCACTGCCGAACCCTCAACCCAAGTCCAACCACTTGTACTACCACTGCGGCTGCTGTCGCCCTTGCGGTGGCTGACACCCGAATGGTTCATAGACTCAACTCTTAAGCCTTCATTAGAAGGCATTAATTCTGTTGCTGAAGGTTCCGTGCATCTGTAGAAGCCCACGGAAAGACTTTCGCTTGATGATTGCCCAGAGTCACGAACATCTCTAGGAACCGGTTCTGACAGCACGAGTAGCATTTTGGTACCGCCTGCAGCATCGCAACACTCAGGGGCCAAATCGAGAATGCAGCACGAATTATTTGAAGAGTTCTGAGCCATAATTGAGGCCATACTATGATCTGACACTGATTCAAAGGGTGCTCCATGGCTATCAAAGCTGCGGATGTTTCCGTGCGTTGCACTCGGTGGCCGTGGCAGCGGTGGTGTCTCAACACGGGGCGTCGGCGAGGTGCTACTATTATTATCAGGGGGTAGCATGAAGCCACTGGGCTCCTCTGAGCTGAATTCGAAGGAGCCAGTGTGATGAGGATTTGAACTGAGGTCACTACTGCCGCCTCGGCCGTTGAAACGGCCCCCAAAATCGCTACCACCGAGCAACGCCTCGCAATTGTCCCCGAAATCGCCATCATCCGCCATGGCCTCTGTCATAAGGTCAGCGAAAGCACTCACGTCATCTCCCCACATTCCTCCAGAGCTTGATGCTTCCGTTGAAGCTTCTATCCCATATTCACTACTGCTGCTGCTGCTAAAGTTACTTTTGTTGCTTTTGCTGCTTCTGCTGCTTGGTCTACTCGCAGAATTTTGGGGTTTTGGGACCGGGGCATGATCCTCAAGATAATGCACTATGTGCAAATCCTCTACGCGCCGTTTCGCGGCATTAGCGGCGGCTACGTTTGCCTCTTCTGCTGTACCCAAGCACGCTACAGCTGCTACGGCAGCCGCGGCAGCCGCTGCGGCGCCTCCACTGCGGCCGAGGTGATACGTGCGGCGGTGGAAACGCGAGGAGGTGGCGTGGTGCGCGTACTGCCCTAGCAAATTTACCTTACGTTCCACACTTCGGGCTGGTGCAGTGATTCCTGTACTCGTTTCACCTACTGGGCGAGCAACCTCCTCGGAACGTGGTCCTCCGCCTTCTCCCGAGGACGAGCACAATTTGGGCCGCGGCGCTTTGGTGCTCAGGACTTCGAGGTTGACCGTGTCCTCGCGCTGGTAGCTGCCTCCACGAGTCTTCCAAGCGTGGCCGTCTATTTTAATCTTAATCCGTTGCTTGGTAAGCCACGCCTACGCCACGAAAGGCATTCGCGGGATTTTATGAATGAATGGAAGCATTATATTTTCGGATTTGGAAAACTTGGGGCGTTGTCACAAAGACCCTGGCAGAATACTCACAAAAGATGACGCAGGAGACGAGAGTGCTGACATGTTAAGCTTACCCGATCGTATATGTAGAGAGTGCCTGAGGGCGGCGGCGTCTCAAAGGAAGTGGTAACAAAGAGGGGCGCGAATGGAGACTTCCAGTTACACAATGTGGTTCCGCTCCCACCCGCCGCCGGCTCTGGCTCAAAGCTTTCAAGGATCTCTGCGTATTCGATCGGAAGTAGCCAAGTTGTACGTGCCTACAATAATAGGATGAAACGCAGATGAGAGGGGAGTCTCTTTTTGGCAAAGTGAAGGGTGGTGATGTACGGTGAGTGTCTAATCATTGGTTGCACCTTATTTAGAAGGCTACGCAGTCGAGGCGAGTACGTGTCGTTTTCCTCCATTAGAACCGGGAACGAGCTATACGACGCAATTGGAATCAAACCAAAGAGCTATTATCATTCAAATTCTAAACCAGATGTACATTTTTGTCTTCATTAGACGTGCGAGCCTATAGGTATCCGACTTCCATTTTCCATTCCAACCACCAACAAACAAGAACAAGAACGAGGGGAGCGCGGAGTGATGTCCCGACCTCGGAATCTCGGAATTCCGACGATGTCATCATATAGTACCAATGTAATATTTTTAGCTTGTTTTAAAGCGCGCCAAGGTTCAAAATCAAAACTGAAGAGTAGATTTGATTTGCTTTTCCGTGGGCCTTGTGAGTTCCCTCCAATACGATTGCTCTTCTTCCGAACTCAACAAACAATGGCATGAACTGTCTTGCAAAAAAATTGACTTTTGGAAGTATTTTCATCCACAATGCACCCTTTCCAAACAGGCATATTTCAAAAAGGAGGCTTCATGTCGAAAGATAAAAAATCGAAGCAGGGCACCACGACACTTCCTGCCGCCGAGGTTGCCGCGGCTCCTCGATGCCGTGCTCGAAAGCGAACTCTGAATGAGGGCGGAGCTGCTGCCAAGAAATCGCGTGGCGGCGTCGAGGTAATGAATCGTGTCTAGCTAGTACGCTCTATCCTCCGGAGCTACACACCAATTTCTCGAGGGTAGTATCGAGCGTATGCAAGAAGACACAGACAAAGAAAAAAACAGGCATTATATCTTTTAAAACTCATACTGTATCAATCAATCTTTCTGTCCGTTTTCTGTTATATGTGTCGGGCGTTCGTCTTATTTCTTTTCTTTTATGTCGACACTCTCTTGCGTCGTCGCTGCAGACTGCGGTCTTAGGGGACACCACAGCGAAAGACGGCCGGCAGAAACCTTCACGCGACGGGCGTGCGCCAGCCTCGTCAGCGTCGAGCTCAGCTACTACATCTAGCGTTGGGCATGTTGTGGTTGAGTTGGGCTTGTCTCCTGAACCACAACAGTTCACGGACGCCCCGCCAGTAATTGACGTACGATCTGATCGCTCTTCTCCTGCAGCCGGTTCTTCCAAACGTTTAGTTAAAGGTGGGCCAGCTGCTCTTGGAAGCAGCGCGGCTTCTAGCGTCTTGGCAACCCCTGGAGGTAATGTAGAACAAGCAGCTAACGACGCCGCGACACCCTCGTTGCCTCCGCCATCCGTGCAGTTTTTCGGAGACCTGGTGTCCTTGCCGCCACTACCACCCGGGGTAGTTGACGTCTTCCCGCGTGACGCCGACTTTGGCGGAGGCGGCGACGGCTCTGGTTTACGCGCCTTCGTGAATTATTTGTGGCAGGCAGACGCGCACGGAGCTCACCGCCCGAACCCTGAGAGGCGGCTGGTGCCTCAGGCCACCGTGACGACCGACATGCGGCACTGCCTCGTCGACTGGCTGGTCGACGTCGTGGCCGATTTCAAACTGCAGCGCTCGACGCTCTTCCTCGCCGTGCAGTTGCTGGACCGGTGCTTGGACGTGAAGCCGGTAGTGCGAGAGCGGCTTCAGCTGATTGGCTGCGTGGCCACGGTGCTTGCGGCCAAGCTGGAGGAGGTTAACGCGCCTACCGTCGATGACATGGTAAAAATAAGTACTCTGCATTGTTATTTGTGTAGATGACTCAGTGCTTTGAAGTTTTTGAAATCATCTTCTTGCTTCTCTGATGTATTATTATGAAGCACATCTCTTTGTCGTTGGCTTTACGAGACCTCAAATCACTTGAACTCCTGCGCTGTATCCTCAGGTGGACATCTCAGCGAACACATACTCGCGGGCGAATTTTATAAAATTGGAAGGCGAAGTGTGCTGCGCTCTCGAGTTTCGTTTGAGCGGCGTGACATGTGCGCCCTTTTTGCAGCACTTTTTGGTGGTGGCCGACGCCAACCCGAAGCAGGAGTCGCTGGCATGGTACCTCGCAGAGCTCGGGCTCCTCGACTACAAGCTGGTTGGCGTGAAAGCGTCGGAATACGCCGCAGCCGTAGTGCACCTCATGCGGCAGACCCTGTTATCGCAGAAAAGCCCTGCGACGGGCAGCACTTCTGCAGTGTGGACCGACTCGTTGCGCCACTACACGCATTATGCCCCGTCGGACCTCGAGGAGACGGCGGTCCTGGTGCACGGGTGCCAAAAGCGGGCGTGGGAAGGGAAGTACGCGGCCGTGCGCAATAGGTATGCGCAACCCGAGACGCTTCACGTGAGCGACTACGTGACCTGTTTGCCAGACAACTTCCTGCGCTTTGACGACGACTGACGCGGGGCTCGGGCGTATCAATTTTGTTAACGTGCTTTGGGTTTTTGCTGCTCTGAAAACCAATTGGAGCTCCCGCGCTGACGTGCTTAATGGACTTAATAAGTAAAACCATATAATCCTATACAGCGCAATAGCAAAACCGCCATATACGTATATATGTATGCTACGCGTTTAACGAAGACGCGTTCATAGAGCGCTAGGTCTAAGTTTTTAAGAAGTCGGAAGTGGGAGCAGTTATGAGCAAAGAAAACGAAGCAAAGTCACGACAGATAAAAATAAAAACTTAAGAACCCATAACCCACAATACACGACCTCATATACTACTACTTACTACTGAGCTCCTGGTATTTTACAAGTGCACCTCATCATCAACCTTTTGAAATGCGAGTTGCTGTGCTCGTTTTTTTAAATGGTGAACGATGGCAATAGAAATCAATGGGAAGTGCCCAATGTAGACCTCTTTAAGACAGGAAGCACTGTCCAAGACGAGCGCAGTGGCATCAGGAGGACAGCGAGCTCTTCACGTTACTGGCACTGGCGAGCTCCTTCCGTTGATGGGCCTGAATGCATTGGCGGCCGCTGGTTCGTCTCGCGATTTTGAACTCCCCGAGCGCCGGGCGCTGCCATTGCGCAGTTTGGTGGAAGACACTGGCCGTGCAATGCCACCGGTGGGCTTCGCAAGGTCGTCAGAGTGAGCCTCAGTGCTGTGGGATTCTAAGATTGGAGCAGAGGAGGGGCGGCCAGCGCTGTCAGAAGCAGCGGAAGACGACGACAATGCGTGCGCCGCAGCGAGGCCCACGGAGAGCTCCCGCGACTCCGCGCTCGAAAAGAGGTGGTGCACTGAAGCAGGCAACAAGTCGTTCACCTCGCTGGAGGGCGGTAAAATGGGTGGGAATAACGGCAACTGAGAGCTGGGGTTGCTAGCAGCAGCAGCCGTGCTGCTGCTTCTGGGCCTCGCATCGACCGAGCTCATCCGGCTAGTGCCACCTCTCAGGCCACTCCCGTAACCACTACTTTTAAAACTATGACTGCCACCCCCGCCACCGTTGCCAAGAGCTGACCCTGCGCTGTGGCTGCTGCCTGGAGACATGAACGAGTCCTCGGCACCTCCCCACGACATTCTTCGCCGTGTGGATGCGGGTGACGTAAACACCGTAGGTGGGCGTTGGGGCGACTCGGCTGGTTGCTCGAAACTGGAGGACAGTCCAGTCTCGCTCGGCACACTGGTGTTGTTCCCACTGCTGCTACTACTGCTGCTACTGCTACTGCTGCTACTGCTACTGCTGGTACTGCTACTGCTGCTGCTGTTGGGTAAGGCATTTAACTGCGAGGTTGACGCAGCAGCTGGAGAACTGGCGTCAAAGTATGAATCCAACAGCGCGTCTTGTTGCAGCGGTGCAGCTCTACTAGCGTCAATCACAAGGTCTGCTTCGCTTCCTGAGGAGTTGCCAACTCCTTGATTGTCGTCGCTGACATTGTTGTTGTCGCTGGACTCGCTGCCAAAGGATGCTAAAGAAACGCTTCGACTTCGTTGTTGCGTTCCTCTGGAAGTAGCGCTATCAGCTTTGGCGGTCGACTCAGCAGCAAGCGGGGAAGCCCACATCGCAGCTGGCGTCACGGGGGCGTGGTTCGTGGTAGCTTTGGACAACATCTCAGGCGTAGCTGCAGGTGTAGCGCTATTCTCTTTGCTAGGTGTTGAGGCAGGGCTCTTCGCCTGAGAGTGATTGTCACTTCGCTGCATACGAAACATGTTAGCCATCCACCCTTCTTCTGTGGAGGCTTTGGGTGACGAGGGAAACGGCGACGGCCACGTCATGCCAAAAATGCCTTCTGTGGGTGCGCTCCCAGGCGCCTTGCTGCTGCTGCTGCTGCTGTGGTTACTAGAGGCGTGAGTGTCAGAGGTGCTGCTGCTACTCCTGCCGCCTTTCAAGGCGTCCATGGGGGAGACTGGAGCGTTCGCTTTCAGCGATTCAAACCATTTGATGGGGTCAGCACCGAACCACTCGCTGCCGCCATTGTCGCCACTGCTGCTGCTGGTTGGACCATTGCTGGTATTTGATGCATTCGTGGGCGCGTGCACTGACTCAGCACTCGACTCAGCACTCGACTCGGCAGTGCCTTCGGCAGTTTGAGCAGGTGCGCCGTCGAAAAGGGAGAAGAGAAGCTTGGTCACGTGGTTTTCCTCTAAGTTGATCGGGCCCGCAGGCCAACCGTTAAGATTGGCTGTGTTAGATAAGCCAGAAGGAACGTCTTCGTTGCTTCCATGGTCGCTATGACTGCTGCTGCTAGAGATGCTCACTCTGACGTCTTGCTCAAGGCCCGAGGAGACTGGAGTGCTGCTAACTTCGGCCCTTAATGCACCCCGGTTACGATCTTCCTCTTCGTTGCTATTGCCACTTGATGCGTGGCTCAATTCGCTCTCGGCCGCTGCTCTGGGTGCCTGTGCGCATGTTTGCTCTGGGCTATCGTCTACTGGTTCTTCAACTGTACTATTGCTGCCGACACCACCACCATCACCACTCCCACCATCTCTGACGACACCGTTGTCACTACCGCGGCTGCCTTCTCGTTCCATGTCCCTTGAAGACTCCTCCGCGAGCTCGTCGTCGCCCAAGAGGCCTTCGGGCACCGCTTCGAAAGTGCTTGCATCGGGCGCGTGGTGGTGGGCAGGGGTTTGAAAGCGCCGAGCGCCCATCAAATTGCGCCGAGAAGGGGTCATGGGCGCGGCTGCCACTCCGGTGCGACCACGACTACTGCCTCCACCACCACCGTTGCCCACGCCACTACTGTGGCCATTGCTATGGCTGCCTCCACTACTGGCATCCTCGGCACCTGCAGTCGCATCTGCTTCGTCGGAGCGTTCGGGCGTGGTGCGGCCGCGCGGGCCACCGCAGCACGGGAAGAATCCTAAGCGGCGCTTCCGTGAGCCTGACGCGTGTGCCAAAGGCTTCACGGGGGTCTCTACGAACCTCAAGAAGCGCAGATTGTGGTCGTTGTTGAAGTCAATTTGCTCCACTACGAGCACGTCTACGGGGTGCCTCGGCGGTGGGTCTTCGAAATCCATCAAGTCGGACACCCGCCACAAGCCATACTGGTTCATGGAGCTCACCTTCGATATTCCGAAATTAATGGAAGAAAACAGAGGTTGCACGAAATGAAGAGAATTTCAAATGGAATGAGTGCACGTGTTGGTAGTTGGCTAGAATAAGGGTTAGAAGCAACTAGTGTGTTTGCGCGCAAAAACCTGGCCGAAGATGGCGCCGCCCCACGGGAAAAGCTTGAGGTCAATGGGCGACGTGTCGCGGTCCATCGGTTTCAGAACCCAGTCTCCACCGCTTGGCTCAAAAATGAGCTGAGCCCATTGACGCACCGAGCCCCGTCGTTCAAATATGCCGAAGATGCGAGAGAACAAGCAAGCCAAAGGAGTGTTAAGAAGGTTTCAGGAAGAGCTAGGTGTGTGCCACATGCACCCGTTGCATATCGCATATTGTGGCACTTTTCGTACAAGCCCAAGTTCGAATACATGATAAATTATGCTGCTTTTCTTTACAGGAACTTTTCCAGGTACAAATGAGTTACTTTTCGCACCTTAGCTGTGAAGTAGGCGTCAGCACCATTGCGCGTTCGGCTTGCTTGCGTCAGCACCAAGTCCGCAAGCGCTGCCGCTGAGAGCGCTGTCACACATTCTTCCTTGGCCACTAGGTCCGTGGTGAGCTCGAGCAAGTCGGCGCGCAACCGGTGCAGCTCGTCCCAGCCGCCACGATAGTGTTCGTCGTTCAGCACAATCTTTTCGCGTGCAGCGTCCTTCAGGGCTTGTTCCACCTGATGTGGAATGAACGCATCAGATTATTTAGCTTTTGAGTTATCAGTCCTGCGAAGCAGCGACTGATGCCCTACTTCAGTCGACACGATACTTAGATCAGAAGGTCGCATCTAGAAGTCATTGGAGCTCTTACCGTGACTACATGATGATCCTGAAGCTGAATGTTGCCGAGTAGCCCTCGTTTTCGCTGCAATAACCTGCGGTACCGGACGAAGTCGTTTTTGGACGCGAGCTTTGCACATTGATCGCGCAACTTGACCAGCCCGGGTGAAAGCTCACTCTCGTCCATTCGTGAGCTTCAAAACGAAACCTAAAGCTAGCCCCTTGGCTCCACGGTTCCACGGCTAGGGGTAACCACCACACTTTGGTACAACGGTATAAACTTCGATCGCCTGCTTCTGTTGTGCTGTTGTGCTGTGCCGCTGTGTGCTGTGTGTCTCTTTCTCCTTTCTTTTTTTTTCTCTTTCCCGATTTGGGTTCTTGATTCTTGAATTTGGCTCATTTACCTTCACCATAACCCTTGCCATAACCAAGAAGTGCGAAGCGTCGAGCGCTCTGGGCCCCGGGGTACAGATAGTGGCTACAGAGGCAAACAAGTTATGGCAGGAGCCGCACCTCCCCCGCGCCTTACTGAGGAAGTGATTAAGAGCGATACGCGCCCTATCCTCGAACAAATTGGCGAGGTTTCGTCGAAGGTATGTGGATTTATGTCATGCTCAAATAGTCAAATAAACTTTTAAGATCGCAGTCTTACCAGGTCTTACCTGTCCCATATTGATACGTCTACCCTTAGGCTACCTTGCGCAAAGTGCCTTAATTTCGATTATATTTCAATCGAAGTATCTCACCCTTTTTGTTTGTTTGTTTTTTGCGCCCTTCACTGCACGTGCTGTGCTGCGGTGAATGTGTTTAAACAGTCTACGGCAGCACTCCATGAACTGCAGTCCCGTCCTGCTTACGTCCAAAACGTTGTCAAGTACTGCGAAGAAGCTTACCCAACTGGCGACAAAACGGAAGTGTCCTCGCGCGCCGAAGGCTACATTGTCGATGCTCTGCAGGCGGTAAGCAGACGCCATTCAGCGTGCGGGCGCCCAGATCTCTAGCACGCTGCCATCTGTTGTACATGAGCTCCTTCGTTTCGTTTTGTTTTCTTGTTCTTTTCGTTAGAGTCACATCTTATCCTTAGAGTCGCAATCTTCTTCCCGGTGTGTGTTTCGTTTAAATTATGCCAAGATTACGGGCGACATTGAGAAGAACGCGACGAGTCTGCTGAGCAGTTTGTCGCTGCAGGCCGACTGCCTGGGCCACATCGATGCGCAGCTCGATCACGTGAAGTTTCAGCTGCAGCTGGTGAAGGCCACGCATGCCACTGTAGAGCTCAACAAGCTCCGCGCGCCTGTGGCTACCGTAGAAGCGAAACCTGCGGTCGCGATGCTAGAGCGCCCTGTGGTAATTAGTAGCGCAGTGACGTGACGTGCACTTTTTCCGGATTTGTCTCCTCCCCCCCACCTCAATTTGTCGGCACAATTACTTATCCCCGCATGTATCCGCTTGTTATGCGGCTTACTTGCAAAGAGAGAGTCTGTTTCTGTCTTATGTACATTCCCTTTAATTTTGGAGGAATCTTGCCTGAGTTGCAGGTTGCTTTCCTCTTATGCGCTATATCTCTTGCGCGCTGCCTACACATGGGTGTGGCGGCGGTGATTGCTGCTCCTGTTTTGCAGGTGAAGCGGAAAGCTTGGGCTTCGATGCCGCTCGCGATGCGCTTCGCTATGTTCGACGACGACGGCCACTGCCTCAAGAAAGAAGCCGTCAAGTACGTGGCGCCCACCCTGCCCGACGAGCACGTGCCCTTGATGGTGCAGCGCTCCATGCAGAATGGGTCCTCTTCGTCGTCCTCCGCGGGTGCTTCGGCCTCGCCTGTGCCAGCAGCGCCCCCGCCTGCTGCAGCACAAGCACCGCCGAAGCCGGCTGCGCCGCCGCCTCCTATGCCCGCTGCGCCTCCTCCGCCGATGCCGTCTGCGACGCCTCCGCCACCAATGGCAAGCGCAGCTCCTCCCGCGCCGCCACCGCCGATGATGTCAAGTGCGCCTCCAGCACCACCACCTCCGATGATGTCAAGTGCTCCTCCTCCAGCACCACCACCGCCTATGATGTCGAGTGCGCCTCCTCCGGCACCACCACCACCGATGATGTCAAGCGCACCACCTCCGCCTGCGCCGCCGCCGCCAATGGCGAGTGCTCCACCCCCGCCACCTCCGTCGATGAGTGCGCCACCACCGTCTCCCCCACCTCCCGCATCCAGTGCTCCGCCACCGCCACCTCCGCCTCCGGCTATGAGTGCACCACCACCACCGCCACCGATGTCGAGTGCCCCGCCCCCACCGCCACCACCAATGATGAGTGCACCGCCTCCACCTCCGCCGCCGCCTCCTTGAATGCAATAGGAAGACGTGGTTCAAAGAACACGAACGTTAAGGCTGCGGAGCTGGTGATGGATACACCGCCTTCATGCCCTCTTCAAATTTGCATTGAGGCACATAAGCGCCTTCGTTTAATGAAAATTCAGCAGAAGCCGGGGCTGGTGTTCGGGTTTTGCGGTTCCCGCTTGTTCTTGTGCTCTTATAATTAAACATCTGACTTAGGCGATGACAGAGGGAGAGGGAAAACATTTGAATTCACTTAGGAAACGAGGAAAGGGAGAGGTATTTGAAAAGAACGCCCAAACGCCACTCGGGATAATCAGATACGCATAATTCTTTTTCCAACTCGCAAACGCAAACGCGAACTCTACTCTACTCTGCGTCACTTCTTCAGAACTTCGTCGGCGTATAGCGCACGGGAATCGGTATCGATTATCGGGTATTGGGTTTGTGTTGTGCGCTCATGGTAGCGTATGCGTATAGATCAAATGCTTCTGGTTTCTAGACAATCAACAAAATAGGTACTATAGAATTAAAGAGATATGGACTTTTTTGGATTTTGGACAGTATACTTATAACTTATAGAACGCAGTATTTTCTTACCTGTGGACACCAAGCGACTTAAACCCACCGCCATTCGTATAGACTAGGGGAAATGCCTCAAAAAGGCACAGCGCAAATCACTTCACTTGCACCGGGCCATTGCCACTCCAAAAAGAACTGTGAACTGAACACCCGGACCTCGCAGTTTACCCAGCAGTTTTCCCATGAGAAACCTTTATAGAATTATTACAAAGCCAGGCAGCGCCACTAGGACAGCTGCCAACAGCGGCGCCACCTGCCAAACATCGCCATCGCCTTTCCATCATTCTCTTACACGGCGGTTTGGCGGCCGGTGAGTTGAATGCCGAGCAGTAACTCGTCTTCGCGGGTTTGCAGCATGTTGCGCGCGCTGGGGTCCCTGGCCAGCAACCGCTTGGCCTGGCTGGCGGCGCGCTGCACCAAGTCCTTGTCCAAGTCCGACCCGCCGCTCTTCACGCACGCCGCCATTTTGTTCATAACTTCCTGGGCCGTGGCGGCCGCTGCCGAGTCGTCAGGGTCGTTCTCACAGGCCGCCAGCGCGGCCGTGAACACATACGCGTTCGGGGCGACGCCCGCAGGCTCCATCGCATTCAGCAGGGTGGAGGCTAGCGCCGACGAGTTGAAGTGTGCGGCGGCGTTAATCGCCGTGGCGAACGAAATCACCGACGGCGCAATCCCGCCCGCCTCCATTTCGGCCAGCAAGTTCACGGCGCCCCTGGCGTCGCCCGCGCGGGCCCGGCTGTTGAGGGCAATGTTGTAGGTGACCACGTTGAGGCGCACCCCGGCGGAGGTCATTTCGTCCAGCACGCTGCGGGCTGCTTCCAAGTTGCCTGCAGCCGAAGTCGCGTGGAGCAAGGCGTTGTAGGAGGCGCGGTTCGGGGTGTGGCCGTCGGCTTTGAGGGCGCCGAACACTTCCAAGGCCAGGTCCGTGTTGCCCGCGCGACCACATGACGCCAGCACCGCGTGGTACGCGTCGTACGAGCGCGGGGACGGCACTTTGTTTAGCAGCTTGGAAGCCAGCCGCCAGTTGTTGGCAGTAGCGCAGTGCTTGGCCGCGAGCTCCATGATCGAGCCGTACTTGCCACCCAATGTCGCTTCGTTCACCAACACTTCTCCAATCAAAGACTTCACCAGCTCCTGATAATAAAATACATAAAATGCAACGTTGGAATTAGAGGAGGGAAAGAAATCAAACCATAGAATTGTAAGAGAGATTTAGACAGGGTTCAAAGTTGTAGAAGACAAAGTTATGTATGCTCTACAATATTCACAACCCAACAAGAGTTATCGTTCCGATTGTATTATTCTCGCAATACCTGGTCTTTAAGGGCCGTCGCCGCCTTCATGGCTGCGTAGTAATGCTCGTCAGAAGGCTTGAAGTTGTTGTCCAAACTCAATACTTCGAAGCAGGCCACCGCTTCCTTGTACTTGCGCGCGCGCACCAGCACCTGCAGCAGCAGGCCGTAGTAGTTCCCGTCCAACACCACCTTGTTTTTGGCTGCCTTCACTTTGCGCATCACCTGCCGCGCCAAGTCTTCGATCGGCAATTTGTTGGGCGCAAACACGCAGGCCTGCATCGCCAAGCTGAAGCACTCCAAGTCGCCCTCCATGTCGGCAGCGTCCATGGCCGTCAGCACGGCGAGGGCTTCCTGCGGCCGCGACGCGGCAGCACAGGCCCCTAACGCCTGCTTGGCGTGGGCTAAAGTCAAGCCCCCCTCGGGGGGACTGGCCAGCATGTCCAAGATGACTTTGTCGGCCGACGCGCCTACTTTCTGCGCCTGCACGGCGTTGAGCACTGCCTCGTAGCCGGCTAAATCTGGGTAGACGCCGCTCTTTCGAAGTTTCTTGTATTTCCGAAGCACCTATCAACACGGTGACAAAGAAGCCCAAAAGTGGTTAGGATAGCCACTCCTAACAACGAGAAATTCACTTACGAAAGCAGGTTGGTATCAGTTTTAAACTTTATCTAAGTACACTCCATAGTTCAATCAAAATGGCAACTACAAAATTGTTCGAAAGGGTAAAGATGGACCTTGTGGTGTGACTTCAGACTTCCCAAATGTGCAAGTTCTGCGACCAGCGACGCAGTGTCAGCAGAATGCGAAACACTGGCTGTTGTTTCTGCATGGTTTGGCCTGTCGGTGCTCCCAGTATCCTCTTCCACTGCAGTGGGAGACGCCGAAGACGACGACACAAGTGATGAAGAGGCGGTCGAGTATGATGTAGAGCGAGTCGACGATGTGAGCGGGGCATGAAACGCCCCTATGAATCCGCGCGGTTGAAATGCTTCGGTCGCGACTATAGCTACGGCGATTCCGACTGAGCGAAGGGACGGCATGATTATTGCTCCTCAGATGCGAAGAGGGGGCCTTGGAAAGAAGAAGTGAGTATGAGAGTAAGTGCGACTGTATTACGACACTCGACACGTCAGAAAGATAAGGCCGTCGATGCCTGCAACATGAAGCAAAAAATTCTAAGAATGCAGTGCATGAATCAGGTGTACAGAACAATTTCCGGTTTCTGGATTTCCAGCTCTAGCTAGCTAGCTAGAGCGTCGAGAGTCATCATTCGTATTCGGTTCTGACCCGTTCAATGGCGTTTTCCGTGCTGCGGGCTTTGCCCCTGGTGAGTGCATACATTTGACATAAAGCCTTGCTTAAATATCACTCGAAGAGGTTTTTTAGCTGTGCATTGTATCCTAAATATGACAGCTGTACAGCTCGCACGTGGTGCGTGCGCAAGGTTTTGAGATATATTCGGTGATGATGACACGCGTTACTCTCCTCTCTCTATTCCTGGAAGTGCTTCGTGATTTCCTGCTAGGGGAAAGGATTTACTTTTTCTCCATTTGAAATATCACCCTAGATTACGCGGTCCTTGAATGCGGTGTTGTTGTGTTTCTTTTTGTGGTGGTGTTTTCGGCAGGCTCTCCTCAGCCAGGCTGCACTTTGTGGGGCGTCTACGCTCACTGCGTTTGGCTCTTCCGGTGCGTCTGCTTACCAAGCCGTTGCCGTGACGGCTACTGATGGCCCAGAACTCCCCCAAGGTGGGCTCATGGGCCGCTTGGTCTATCTCAACTCGGACGTGACCGGTTGTTCTGGGGTTGCCACTCAGGTCAACGTTTTACTCAAAACGGCCCGAGCGGCAGAAGACGGCCTGCACCCAATCGTGCTGCTCGAGCGCTCGGTCGCAGAAGACCCGAACGCATGCTCTTTTGAAGACAAGGTTCTTGCCGTTCAGGACGCTGGCGCCATGGCCGCGGTGGTCTTTGACAACGTGGACGAAGGGCCCGTGCAAATGGTGTACGCGCACCCCGCCAGCGTGGACATTCCCGCGGCGTTCGTTTCCTTTCAAGACGGCATGACGCTGCTGGAGGCCATGGCCAACTGCCACGGCGGCGAGCCCGTTGCTCTGCTTGCGCCCAGCCACAACGGTGAGCTCGCCGGCGAGGGGGCCACGGCGCGCTTCGAGTTTGTGAGCTTCACCACCGGCTACCTCCTGCTCTTTGCTTGCCTCCTGCCCGTGGCGGCTGTGAGCGCGGCGCGGCACCTGAAGCGGCGCCAGGACATCGAGGCAGCCTATGCCGTGGTGCAGCGCGACCCCACCATGGCCGCCCAAGTGGCCAGCCAGCTGGACCCCAAGCACTTGCCCTTGCCAGCGGCCTGGGACCAAAAGTCGGGGCAGCCGCCCCCCGAAGCCGAGTCGAACGACAAGTCGTCGTGGGCGTCGGTGCGGCGCTTCCTGAGCTTGGCTATCATGATCTACGTGCTGGAAATGCTCTTCGTGGCCGCGGTGGTGGACAAGGACGGCGCCGTGGCGGCGGAAGATCCGTCGGTGCCAGCTGCCGCGCTCTACGGCGTGAACTGCGTCATTAACGCCCTGCTCGGCGCGGCCTTCGTGATGGCAGTCGAGAAGTGCGTGCGCTGCCTGTGCTGCTGCGACAAGAATGACGGCAATGGTGCGGAGACCAGCGCAGCGGAAGGCGGCACAAACTACCCAGGAGCAGCCTCGCGTGCGGCCCGGGAGGCCGAGGTGAAGCAACAGGCGAAGGTACAGTCGTCGAAGGGAGAAAAGCGCTACAAGCCCGTGCAGGCTGAACTTTCGGTGGCCGAATACGTTGAGTTGGCTCCGCCTGGACCGAATGGGTACACCCCGCCCACTTTCTTCCTCGGGGCTGCAACCACTGAAGTGAACGCGCAGGGCCATTGCGTGTAGGACAGCCAAGCGCATCCCGTCGACCAACGACCCACCGGCTCGCCAGCAAGCCACTTCCCTTACCTTTCGTGAGGGTTTAATGTACAAAGGAAGAATGGACATATAAAAGTGCACGTGACGCAGAAAAGCGAACCCTTATTGGGTCGATATTGCGCACTGCGCGAAGAGAAGTTACTGTGTGAATTAGGAATTAGCCGCTATTTAATCCGAGTTAAATTTTAAATTTATTGTACTCTTCCTTTTCAATTCAAAAGAATTGCGAGGACTATGCCGGTGCTGCTGTGCTACTTCACTCGACCTACTGAACCAATAACCATGATAACCATGGCAGAAAGGTCTAGCAAGACCGGCTCTCTTTACCCTTGTTGCCCACTCCCTCTCGATATTCGTTTATCCGTTTTAGTTTTATAATCAACTTTGCCCTTATCACTCCGGTAGCGGTAGCCGATAGTGCTAGTGCGTAGTAGAAGTGAAAGACTTTGATGCTGTGAGATCGAGCTAGAAATAAATCATGGCACTTGGAAACGAAATTACGTTAAGGCAACGCACTAAGAGAGGCCGATGTGGCTACAATCGCATATGTTAGAAACCCAATAGGCCGCACTTACACGGCCCACTAGTGCAAACTTATGGCAAAAAATTCTCAAGCGTCGCCTCCGCTGCGTGCGCTCGCGACTTTAGTGGTCGTGATCCTCCGCACCGACAAGTTCCTGTGAGGCGAACAGAAGTGACAAGAATTTAGTTGGCAGAATATGCAAGAAAGCGCAGAAGGAGAGAATACCAACACTGCTTGCACGACAGTAATAGCTGACGAGTAGAGAGCTTACCGGAACCTCGCCGACGTCCTCCTTCGTGAAAGAGTAAGATTTATGGGAATGGTACGCCGGGGGGGCTGCATGTGGGGGACGCAAAGTCAAAAGAAAAGACAAGTTATGTTTTAAATCATATCAGTATGTCGCAGCGATGTATATTTGCTTCTGAAGTTGTTCAAAGAGTGTTGTTGAGCTACTGACAAGCTGTTCCGACAAGTTCCTGCATCAACTTACTCATGAGGTGCGACACAACAAGGTACGCGCTGAAGATTACAGTAGCGTAGCCAACCCCAGGGAAAGCCTCCGACACGCAGTTCCTGCAGACAGAGTGGCGTCGCGAGAGTTACGACCTTAAACTGCCATCAGACTTTGTGGACGGGCTCAGCTTGTAGACTTCTAATATGTATGCAACTGAAGCATTTCTCTGGCACTGTTGTCTCGAAGCTTTATGCGCGAGCCTATTGTCACTCCACCAAGAAATCGCTTAATATAACTCACGTGAGCATTGGATGTTTACGCCATGCGTCCTGGCCCGCAAAAATAGAGCGCCGGGGCGCAGCTCGGCCTGCCGCCCGTGCTAAGGGCTGAAGGAGTTGCCTAGAAGCCTGAAGTGCCGGCAGAAAAAAAAGCGGCCGAACGAAACTAGATGAGGCATATTATAAAGCCTAAGTCGTTCTTGCATGATTGAAGACGTGCAAGGTATGCAACAGAGAAGGGAAAGACAATTTGGCGTACCATTTAATGCACCGACTTCCGTGCTGCCTGCCAAATGCCAAGAGCCCAAACAATGGACGTAAAAGTACGAGTTATCTACTATCTCTGTTTCATCTCAGTCGTAACTATATTAGGGCAACAACACTTCGCTCGTCGTCTCGTCGTCGGTCACACAATTTTTCATTTTTTTCTGGATGCTGAAATAGATCCTGCATCTGCATCATCGTATCATCGTCTTGTTAGAGTTTTGAGTAGTTGGTTCGGTTCCATTCCATCCATCCAACCACCAGCAGTCATAGGTCTCATAAGCAGTTATTACGGATAATCTGGGAAAGCTATCATCCCTTTTATATTCTTGCGAATATCATGATTGACGCTCGTGGTTCTGGCGCCGCGCGGGGTTGGTCACATTATTGTTAAATTAAAAAAATCTTGACTTTCTAGTTACTGGAGATTGGGGTGCTAAGAAATGTCAACGCAGACTGCTAGCACCATGAAGAGCAAGATTGCTGGAAAAGCTAGCACCCGCGAAACAACACGCATGCATCATAGCTTATGGGCAGTCCTCGTGGTGGTTCTTTGTGTTGTCGTTGGATATCAGCAGCGTCAGCAGTCGATGGTGGTGGAGCGTACCCTGGTAGAGCGGCAGGCTATGCGCGCAAGGCTCGATTCGATGGAACTCAACTACGCTCTCTGTCAGCAGGAGCTGCTCGACCACACTGTCGCCACGCGCTACTCGGCGCAATCGGCGCGAAGTAGCAATTTTGCGGGTCACCATTACTCGTCTTCTCAACTGAACAATCCGCTTGATGCGCCGGCCTGGGAGCAGCCACCGCAGCGCCGCGGGCTGGCACAGGTCGATGACATAGACAATCACGGTGCCCAGGATGACTCTGCGGACTTAGCCATGGCGGCCCAGCAGCAAGTCACTGAATCCGCCCGTGCAGCTGCGAAAATGTTTGGAGTTTTGACGGCTCAAGCCCCTGCAGCGCCTGTGTCTCCAGTCACATTGGCCTCGACGAGCAGCAGCAGAACTAGCGCGAGCGCGAGCATCCATAGTGGAAGTATGGACAACAGTGGGGTGAGGAGCGACAATGGAGTTGCTCAGAGAGGGCGTAATGTTGTATCAGGAAGCAACGCCTATGCTGCCGAGGAAGAGGCCAAAAAAGACGCGGAACGGCAAAAAGTGGCAACTCAAGAAATCAGAGGACCTATGACGCAGCAACAAATTGATCTGGCTGATCCAAGGACAGAATTCGTTAGCGGTGGTGTCGCCGTGGAGCTTGAGCTTGAGACTACGACGGAAACGAGCATAGAAACCACCACCACGAACATGGACACTGGCAAAGTAATGTCCCACGTTGTCGAAAAGACGTCGACGGCGAAAAACAGCAAAAGTTTTGACGACTCAACTCCACCAAGTGATCCTGCTTCCACGGTGGCGCACTCGCCAGCCCTCGTGCGAGGCCGCAAGCCACCGCCCCTGGACCATGGCGCGCCGGAGACGATTGCTGAAGCACGAGCGCGCGTGGCCAAAGCGAAGCTGGCGCGCCAATCAGACCCGCGCTACATCGCGCTTGAAGCTGCCCGGCGCGAGAGGGCGCGGGAATCTCGGGACAGTGACGACGATGACGAGTATGCAGACGACGAGGACGAAGACGACAGTGACTATGATACGGCAGGTGGTGTTGGTGGGCGAGTGCGGTTGGTGGTGGATAGCAAGGGCCAAGCAACTGCCCAATTAGGCGGCAGCACTTCTCGCAGCAAGACTAGGAAAGGCACTTCAAGGGCCAAGAGCGCAAATGCTATTGAGGTGCCGAATGTGGCGTGGAATGAACATGTGACAGCATTTGATGCAGCATCATTTGACAAAGCTCTCGACGATTACGACTTTGTGTTCGTTGCTTTTTACGCACCGTGGTAAGGCTCTTGATGGGGGGGGTCAATTGTGGCTTTAGGCACTACTACGTAGTAGAGCAAGCCACTTCTGTAGTTGCTCAAACTTCACTAGCTGTGCTTCGGTCACCTTACTCCACACCGTGCCAATCTCTCTTTTAGGTGCGAACATTGCCGGCGGCTCAAAGGTGAACTCAACGCAGCTGCTGAAGGTGCAGTCCTTAAAACCATGACTGAAAACAAAGCATCTTCGAAGATGAGAATAGCCGTGGGTGCAGTCGATTGTATGTCTCACCGCTCATTGTGCTCTGAGGTAGACAGCGTGCCTAAATTGTGGCTATTCCGCAACCGCAACGCGGTGAAGCTCAAAGCGCAGGAAGTGCAGAAGCACATCGAATACGTAGGGCCGCGAGAAGCTGGCGCGTTGGCGCAGTGGGTGGTCACCAGTTGCCACGTACTCAATTTTGTTGCTGGTCTCTCGGGCACGGCTATACCACCTGGGGTGTCTACGGGGAACATGAACGGAGCCATGAGCCTGGAGAAAGAGATGGTGCCCAGTCGCAGCCCTGGGCCGCCCGCAGAGGTGTCTGCGTCGTTTTGGAACCTCTGCGCGGAGGAAGTGGGGCTGCATTGGTTGAACCGAGAGCTGCCAGATAATGGCGCTACCAACTCGCCTGCGCTAACGCAAGTGCGCTTGATTGACCCCTCCGAGGAAGTGGAAATGCTCACCTATGCGGGCCATGCTTTTGTGGCGGTGTCAAAAGGTGGTGCTGGCTCAAGGCTTTTCACGTATATGGTTTCTGCAGACACGGGTCGATATGTTATCACAGGATGCGACGTGGCAGAAGTAGCTGCGATTGCTGCGGACGAGTCCACGTAGGGAATAGGATATGCATCGTTTTGAGTTTCAAGCAGTGAAGAGGAGTGGTGGGCTGTGTGCGTGTTGTGAGGTTTACAATCACATCCAAAGATATTGATAATTGGATGACTGCCACAGGAGGGAGCTCAAGAAGGATGGGCGGAACAATAGAGTAGTTCAATAATTCCTTTATGTGCCCTGGAAATCCCATCGCCCTGATATATCTCCATCTCCATGCAATAAACTGCATATCGCACTGATATCTTTCTCCGCAAAGACGCATTTAGACGGATCACCTTGCCGCTTATCGGCTTCTGTTATGCGTGTTAGGCGAGCTATATGTATATGTACCCGGCATGGAAGGGCCAAGGTATGCACAGTTATATATTACGAGTTCTAACTAGAAGTAAATGGAGTACGGACTTAAAGCGTTAAGCGCCGAGTAATCTTTATAGCCACGTGGCGGAAGCAATTTAGAAATGCCTTGTTTATACTTTTGTTCGTGTTTCGGTGGATATCTCCGCTTGGCATCTCGCCTCCTATTTAATAAAAAAATCCTGTCCTCATTTAAATTTAAATTCAAGTCTATGTGGTGCTTTTGTCTTTTGTATTCTCCGCTTCATCGGAAGCCATTGCTTCTTCAAATTGGCCACTAAGTGAATTCGCAGCTTGAAGCCAAACAGCAACAATTCCAAAGAGGATCAATGCTAGGTATGGAGTCGCAGCAGCGAGAGAACCAAGGCCAACTATAAGCACCTGTTTCGAGAAGCGTAAGAGTATAATTTGCATCGTGATCGAGAGCAATCTATATGAAGTAAGTCTGGTTATAAACTTGGTACCTGTTGAATCATGCTCCCACCAGACTTGCCAAGTGGGCTTCCAATTACATCAATTGCAGCCTTACCCTTTGTCTTTTCTTCTGGAGACAGCGAAATAAATGCCATCTCTTTGCATGGATCGAGAAGGGCGTATTTTGAACTCTTTGATACGACATTTTGGAATGCTCCCACAAGCATAGCCAGCATAAGTGGAGTTGTGCTAAGAAATGCTGTCACAGGGTTCCACATGCCTGGTGCAAGGATGAGGGAGAAAAAGCCAATTCCTGATCCGAGAAGAATGGCAGGTGGCATCTTAGCAGCCCCGCCCCAACCGAACCGTTTGAAGATAGTTTGACCCGCTACCATCATGGCAATCGTAGCAGCACCAGTAATTTCGCTAAACTTTCCCATGAATTCGGAGTAAGCTGTTGGTTCAGGATATACTTTCATCAAAGTGCTTTTCCATGTAACTTCAACAATATTGATTGCCATTCCATAGCATATAACCATGGTCGCCAAATTTCGAATATACGCACTGCTTGCAAGGTGCTTTGCCGACTCGGTCAGTGTCATCTTTGTTTTGGCTTTACTCTTGCGAACAAGCGATTCTTCGACGCATTCTGGATCCGTCATTACTTTATCGTGAATGAATTTATGGCAAGCAACCATGACGCCAGTTGATGCAACAACTGCGCCCATTAGAAACTTCAGGTTTGTGCCGTACAGATCACCACCAGAGGCACAAAACTTTTCGGAGATGGATGATGCAGTTTCCATGACAGCGCCAGCGACCAACAGAGCCACGTTAGCGCCGATTCCAAATAGTGGATAATACTTCTTGGCTTGTGCGACACTCATCACAGCATTTGCTTGACCCCAGAAAAGCAAAGAGAGGACAACCGATCCCCAAAGTTCGGCGAATACGTAGAATAGACTGAAACAAGCCATGGAAATAGAAATCAAGTAAGTGCTGCAAGTAGTGCATAAGGGGAGAGAGTTGAGGGCATTATTTATTATTTTACCTGAATGTCCAATTTCGTATAATCGAAAGGGGTGCTGCAAGATTTGGGAAATTCTGAATGGCCGCAGCAATAGTTTCGACCGGGTGTATAGCATTTCGGATAGGGTATAGAATGAATGCAAAGGATGCATAGAACCCTGAGAGAAGGAAACAAATTTAGGTGAACATAAAAAGATATTGCATAAGATGTCGCTGGCTTCTAAAACTTACCTATGAAGGGTGCCAGGGTCGCGTAAAAGACCTTGTCTGCAGTCATTTTGTTACTCAGTTTTGCATACAAAACGGTGAAAGCTAAAGCTCCAGGTAATTGAACGTATGTTTTGAGAAATGGGATGACCTGCAACGTGCAATGAAAGGATTATTACCTAATGCAAAGATATCAATTATGCTTTCGAATTTTTGCTCATGCAGCATCACTAAGTCTGGTCAGGCTATCCCCTTGTATAACTTGAAAACTTGAAAATGCCGCGGAGGCAAGCAATTTCATTTGTACACCCCGTAAAATGCATTACCTCAGCCCCAGAGCCAGGAGCAGTGACCACGAGTACGTCCTTCGTATTACGAAGAATAGTGAAATTGAAAAGGGCGCAAAAGAACATTATCGCCTGTCGAAGCAAATAAAATGCACGCCTTCATGTAAGCATGTTTTTCTTATTCATGAAAGTCCACTCATTCCAGCTCAAATGCCCTCATTGAAGTGGTGTCAAGATTAGAAAAAGAATCCAGAGAGACTCTTTTCACTCTCGTAGACCCTCTTCAAGGTACCTCTTCGATAATAACAAGCGCGTAAAAGCTGAAATTTGAACTTCGGAACAAAAACTCACCAAAGGCAAGACCTTTTTCATCTCCTTTGGTGGGACAATTTTTGCAAGTTTGCGAGACCCAAATGTCCGCAACTCCCCAGGAGATGGTGGATTTGGTGAACTACCCATGGTAGCTGCTGACAGCACGACATTTCGTACTGGTTCGAAGCGGGCTCTAATAGACACCCTTCGTGGCAATTGAAATCCGTCGGTGGCCATTGCCATCGAGGCCAGAGTCTGGAGGAACAAAATCTTCATCTGCATCGTAGACGACGACAAAGAACAGCCACATCAGGTCACATTTACTCCTTCTATAGGTCGGTTGACATCATCACTCACGGCGTACGACTACGTGATAGGTCGAACTTTTCATCTTTCGTGGGTGATTAGATGTGGTGGCGGGCTTTTGAGTAAATGAAATGAGATTCCTATTTTTGTGAGCCACGTGTTTTAGTCATTGCCTTCCTCTGGGTGATTGCGAGGAGGCTACTACCGCTGTGATGTCCTCAAAGACTTCTAAAGAATGTAGTTATGCTGGGACTATGTTCAATTTCACTCCACGGCCGCTCTATTGAATGCCCTGAAGTATAGACAGATACTTTATAAGATTGATTCAGATGTATTCTTATTGAGATGGAGGATATTGTTAATCAAATCATCGTCTGGGCCAAATGTATTGTATTACTGGATTCATCTTTAGAATCAACCTGGTATTGAAGTATGGTGGACATCGAGACCTTTACATCCGATCCCCACGCCTTCACACCCAACACGAATTACACCATGCTGCGCTACGATTTTACTGTCTTGCATGCATCGTCCCCTGGTCTTCCATCTCCAAAGTTGCTCCCTTAGTGATGTTTACAACATCTACGTTTTCATAAAGTCTTCGTTTTCAGTCTTCATTTTCAATCAGGTCGACATCATTGTAACTTCAAGCCTTAAGAGGCCTCAAATGGACCAAAATAATGCGAGATTGCGAACGCGAATCTCTTTTTTTCCCCGAGCTCCTCCCCCCCAGAATGGAAGACATTTTTGGTAAAATTAATAGAGCAAAATGCAATGTAGTTGGTATCAAGGGGGTCTCCCGGGCCAGACTGAAAATCGAGGCAAGTGTTGGCTTGTTGGCTTTGGTCTTTTGTCCACAGTGGGGCATTCAGGGCTTGTACTGGCCCCGATGTTCAGGTAAAAGATTCCCTCACTCACGATGGGCGATAAGTTCCCATGCGCGATAAAGCATTCGGCAGTATTAGGTCTTGACTTTGCTAGTGCCCCTTCGAGGCTTTTTTTTGTATTTTACGCGTAACGCGTAACACTGCGTAACGACTCATGACTATGGATTACGATAACTCTCGACTAGGAAACCTGTCCCGGTAGGACTCCGCTCAAATGGATTCACGCCTCCGTACCTCGAGCCTCACTCCACCCGAGGGTGTAATTTGAACAACTTCAGTCCGCCAGTCGAGCAGCAAGTACATGTCGGGAGCGTAGACGCACAGGGCACAGGGACACAGGGACCAGTAACCAAGAAAACCGCAGGTTTTCCGGGGTTTTACCCACTTCGACTCAGCGGGAGATCCGGTAGATTCTAATTGCGCTGAAGGAAGACCCAGAAGAACCCAGAGGTCTCGTGGGTTTTCTTGGTTACTGACAGGGACACAAGGAAATGGATACAGTTACAGAGAGAATCATTTTTCTCATGATGAATTCGTTGACGGAATTTTTGATGAAGATTCAAACATCAAACACTTCTCCCGTTCTCCAGCTCCTTCTCTGCGTGTTCACTCGCGTAATAAGGTAGTGCTGGCGAGCGAGCGTGCGGGCAAAGCACGATTAGGCTCGCAAGAATTGGGCTCCTGTAGTTAACATCTTGGTTTTGCAGGATTCGAGTGGTGCTATCGAGCATTAAATAAATTAATTTTTCTTTTCGAGGCAACTATTCGACGCGGACTCTAGCTAGTTTAGACACTATTAGAATTCTCAACAAGAACACATTCTTGGTTTGACATTCAAAAATGCGAAGTATTTGAAGTTCGTAGGATGTTGCCTTCACAATCTACCTCGACAAATGGGTCCAATGTTCTCGCTGCGCGTAGCAGTCCCTCAACTTCACACCAGCTTTGCAAAACTAAGGCGGAGCCTGCCGAATCGGAGCCGTCCAGTCCATCGAACACTGGCAGTTCTTTACTGTCGCGCCTCCGGCCAGGCCAAGACGCAATGCCGCTGCGGCCATTGATTGGTAGCTGCAGCCGCTTCGTAGGGCTGCTTGCTGTCGCAGGGTGCTGGATTGCGCTGTTGCTTAGCCTTTCGCAAGAATTGTTTCCTACCACCTACGATGAGCTCTTGCTCGGCGGCCTCAGCTACAAGGGTGACGTCGACATTGGCCTGGGCGGAGACTACCTCGGGTGGGGTGATGAAGCTGGGGTTACGAACTTAGCACCCTCTGACCCTTATGATCTAGGGGAGCTCGCAGACACCGCTATGCTCCTCGTAGAAGCATGGCACGCTGCCGTGCGCAGTTTGCCGACCAGCTGGGACCCCACCGAAGGAAGCAACTTTCCAGCGTCCGACTTAGTAGTAGATTGGGGAGACCTGTGGTCGAGCGTAGCGTCGAGCGCTGTCGTGACGCAAGACTTGCAGGCGTGGGCCGACGGCTGGGCGCTGGCAGCTGCAGGGCAAAGCGGCGGCTACTTAAACCTGAGCTACTGGCTGTCGTTCGACGCACACCCGAGCGGCGCAGGCCACCTGGAATCCGAGCCCCAGCTCCAGCGGTTGCTGCAGGCTGCGCAGCGGAAAGCTACGCAGCACGAGCGCTGGCGACTTCAGGCACCTTTGCAGAACTTGCCTGGCCCGCGTGAGCTTCTCAAAAAGGTGCGTGTCGATGACCGAGTGATCTCTGCACTTTGAGTCTTCTTGCACTAATGCTTTCGACTTGCGGTAGCAAAATTTTCTTTTCTGTGGCAATTTATCTTTACTGCTTCTGACTTCTTCCAGGTGGTTGCTCGCCGCGCTACGCACGAAGCTCGCCAGGCCAAACGTGAACAAAGAGCTGCTGCTGCTGCTGCTTCAAAAAGAACCCGAGATTCAAGAGTGTCCTACAACGGCCCCATCTCGGCAGCGCGAGCAGTTGGTGCCGGAGTTGTGCGCGTCGTAGCAGGCACCCCTCGTGTCGTGATGCAAGGAGGGCAGGTGGCTTCACACGTTTATGGTACCTTGTTCCCGAGTAGTATTGCAACGACTCCGAGTAGTAATACCAGTAGCAGCGGCAGTAGTAGCCCACCTGTTCCCTTAGGAAGGCGCCCCCTCCGACCTTGGACCTGGTTTCGCAAGCCAAGCCGACAGAGCGGTAGTAGTATTCGCCCATCGGTTGCAACAAATTCCACTTTCTCAACTGACGGAGGATTGCAGGGAGTGTACAACATCACAACTACCACAACTGCTAGGGCGGTAGCCACAGTGGAGAGCCATGGCGATGCAATTGAGTGCCAGGAGCAAGGAGATGAGGAGGTTGAATTGCGGCAGCGCGAAAAAGAAGCGCTAGTTGCCCTGCGCGCTCGGCTGCACGAGCGGCATGCAGAAGCGGGTGGCTTAGCGGGCCTAGAGGCGTTGGCCGCAGCGAGTGGGATGGCTCTAGATGACGCAACCCTCGGCCGCTACCTTGCGGTAAAATTTCTGAAATGATACCTAAGCACGCGCCGAAGTCTATGACTCATCACAATCAGAAATGTTTAGGGATTAGTGCAGCTTACGATTTGGTGAAGTTTCAATATGTGCATACGTCATATTTAGGCTGGAAACTTATTATCTTAATCTATCTCTTTTCTGGATCCAACCTCTTTCTCGTTTGATGAAGGTGACCCACTGGCAGCTGGAGACCAAGAGCCGCGACGTGGCCAGCATGGTGGCTCAGTCGGTGCAGTGGCGCTTGGCCGAAGGAGTCAACGGTAAAATGGACCGAACGCGCCTCGAAGCGGCCGCGCGCGCCAGAGAGGTACGAGGAAGAAGGGATAAAAGCTTACGATGTTGTATACGTGCTAGAGGACCTTGGGATTCGTGTTGTTTCTGTGACTGTTCTGTAACTTGGTGCCTGCCTCCTCTCAAGTACATCTCTTCTTGCTACCTTGGCCTGTGTCTCATTCTTTGACAAATACTTTTCTGGCTATTTTTTAGGTGTACGTCAACGGTTTTGACAAGGAAGGTCGCGCGGTGGTCCTCTTCACCCCCACTTACGACGGTGCTTGCGCCACCGAAGACGCGGTCTATTACCTGGTCTACAACCTGGAGCGCGCTCTAGCCCTGGGAGCCACCCGAGGGCAAGAAAGCTACACGGTGATTGTTGACATCGCGCAAGCCTCTGCGTTTCCACCACTCAAAGCGATTAAAGCGTCCTTTACAGTGATGGGCCAACATTACCCGATGCGGTCTGGCGCCATTTTGCTGGTGAACGGTGGGGGCATGATTCAGTGGATTTGGAAAGTGCTTGAGCCTCTCGTCGACCCAAGAACGCGCGAAAAGGTACTCAAAATTCGGACTCTTTGACTACACTTAAGCACCATCATGGTTCTTTATGAATCGAAAGTGAAAAACATTTCATTTTTTTCCTTTTATCGCTCCTTTTTTCTTTTTTTCTTTTTCCCCTTTGCTCTGTCTCCTCTCCAATAGGTCCGCATCGTGTCGGAGCGCGACGAAGCAGCAGTGATGGCGAGTCTTTTTACTCCCGACCAATTAGAAGCTCGCTTTGCGGGGGGCACCAACAACTACATGTTCGACCCTGACGCGTACCTGGACGCTACTTACCCCGACCACCTTTTGTTGAACCAACAAGAGGAGCAGCGGCACGACATAAAGCCTCTTACCGCAGCTACTGCCGCTGTTGAAGCAAGAGAAGACGTTCTCAATGAAGCATCCTTCGATAGACCAGATGTTAAGAAGCATGCGAGGCCAAGTGGAGATGAAGAGGCGATAGCACCATTAATGCCCTCGACTAACGGCCAAGTTGTGAGAGCCAGGCCTCCAGAATCACTCTCGCGTACGAGTGCCAAAACTCCACCAGCTAACGAAAGAAGTACAACAGGAAGGACGACGAAGGATTTGGAAGGTGGTATTCGTGGTAAAACTACGGCAAGATCCCCTTCGAATAACACGCCGTGCCCGGCAGAGACGTGCCTGGATGAGGCTGCCCTTGAGACAGGAAAGCAATTCAGTTAGTTCGAGAAGTGCCCCAATCAAAAGAACGGTGCTTAACTCCCATATAAATACATGTTTATCAAGTAAATTTTCATACCATTTCGATTTCGATACGTACACATGAAATTACGAAGAACGAGGTAGTTGCAACTGCCATGATCTTCATGACAATCAATGATAAACCACAGTTGAATTAGATATTTGATAAGGCAATGGCAAGCCGCTAAAATAGCTACCATCGCAGGCATCTTGTAATCGACCGGCGCGTTCCCACACTCTTCGGGGTATACTGCTAAAGACAAGCTTTTAATTAAGTTCGAGC
>Ga0307979_1000368_pt1 | contig 30228 bp, 34 predicted proteins | sample OrgLakmetage1058_FD_201833 | JGI IMG/M metagenome (GOLD analysis project Ga0307979, IMG submission 201833) | Saline water microbial communities from Organic Lake, Antarctica - #1058 | ecosystem: Environmental > Aquatic > Non-marine Saline and Alkaline > Saline | place: Antarctica: Organic Lake...
GCAACTCTTCGAAAGACGCAGTTTCTTCGAAAGACGCAGTTAATAATGAACGAACAGAGTCGCCTTGAGTTCATTCTCTGCCATTCAGTCCACTCAGTCTATGAGTATAAATCACGTGCATGGCTTCTGGGCCGAGCCTTGCGGCTCCTATAAAGCAACCCAAGACAGAAACAGATGAAAGTCTTTACTTCTAGTTGTTACCCGTATAACCCCGCATATATGTGCAACAATACCAAACAGCAGCCCAGCTCCTTTCTCTCTTTCCCTTGGGTCTTGGGGGATACTTGGAGGTGAGCGCCATGGTAATTAAATAGGCCCTAGTTCTGAAATGGGAAGTGCTGAAAGGATTTTAGATGCCAATTTAATGGCCAAGAGGGAATCCTGGATTTTAGATTAGATTGTAAAGTAATAAAAGCTAAAAGCATATTCATGATATTTTGGATTTTACAACGAAATATTCAAGTCACTCAAGTGCATTGGTTTTGGAAATAGGTTTGGAATTGCTTATGTCAAGCGCTGATCAAATGCATTGAATTGCTGCAAGTAGGGAATCTTGATTTGGCTCACGAGTTGTTTTAAAAGCACTTGCGCAGCTGGGCAGAACTTTTGCTGAAATGCACCCGTTGAAGTATATTCAAGGCTAAATATTAGATACGCAATTTCGCTTTTAAATTGCGGAGGTAGACCATCAAAGGCAATGGCTAATGCAGGTCGTGGTGCACCGACTATATACGAGGATGTAGTCTCTTTTCCATGTTCAATGCTATTCTCGATGTGGCTGATTTTGCCTTCATCATTGCTACAAGTCAAAATTGCTGCTGCACGAGATTGGACCTTAAGGCTAACATCACCAAGCTTGATCACGAGAAGTGCAAGAACTTTTCCAGGAAGTATGGACAAAGCACATTGTTTACTGATTGACGACAGTGGCGTATGCAAGTTATTATGTTTGGAGTCATCTCGACTCTGGGTCTCCTTATCTGTGTGATTAAAGAAGGCTGCGAGTATTTCAATTGCCTCGAGGCAAGCAATCCGCACTTTTTCCACAGGGTCTTCAGCTAAGAAAAGCATCAACAAGTCTAAAATTTTTCTCCGTGCCTTTCCATCTGACCTAAGCGATAAAGCTAATACTGCATCGTTGTTCTTGCTGCCTTGAGATATACTCCCGGTGCAAACCTTAAGCAATGTCCCGAGAATTGCTGATCGAATATGTGCCGAGGAGCTATTCAGCATCACATCACGAGTTAACTCTGCTGCACAATCCAAAGGAAGCGTTGTGAGGACCAAACGTATTGCACGAGACCCCAGTCGAACTTCTGAACCTCCTGAATAAGCGATTAAATGGTCCTCTAAAATCCGTCCGAGGAGCCCGACCATATCTAGTCGTTTATCCCCCTTGTCGTGAGTAAGAGCAGTAAGGTGAATTAGGAATTCGCCGACCTGCCCTGGTAGTCTCTGAAATTCAGATTCAGCATGATTCCCAGTACACATCTTCTGATTACATCTGTTTGAATATGACACTAAATGGTTCAATTCTTGCATCACTGCTTGTCGAGTGGCAGCTTCCGAAACGTTCAGCAAGTTTCCGACTACTCTGGAGGCAGCATGCACATCAACTTCGCCATTTTGGGCATCCCCTGCTAGGACACGAAGCACAAGATTAATCGTAGTAATAAGTTTTATCTTTCTAACAGAGTACGCCACCGACGGTTCGGGCCCGCTGCCTTTAGATCTTACAAATAGACTTCTGAATAGTGCTGCCCCAATATCAGATGACCCAGGCCAAACACCAAGTAATGAATACGTCATGGTCATTAAAGTAAGTCGCTGATTTTCAACACCTTCATCCTTGTCAGAGCTTGGAAGAAGCGCAAAACTTCTCAATATTGATCCAAGACCGGGATAGTCTTGATAAGATCCCATATCTAAGACAAATCGGAGGAATCAATGGCGTGATGTGTAAATATGAGAGTCGACCTCAAATTCTGTTACTCACAACTAAGTTCCACTTACCAAGTTCTTCGAGTAGACGATGATAAAAAGCTGCCGGTACAAGATAGTCTGGGGCTTCTGTCAATATAAGAATAGCGGTGCGAGACATTTCAAATAATGAGGGTTGTGATAATGCTTCCTCGAAAAGCTCCTTTTTCATGAACAAATTCATGAGTTGAGACACATCAGCATTTGAGGCTCGCAGGATCTTATCTTTATTTGCGCATACCAACTTAGTCGCATGTGATACCAGCTCTATCGAAAGTCTTTGGGAATTCATCTTTTCGAATATAAAGAGTATTTTTGACAGCGGAAAGTCAAGCGCTGGTGGTGTTGCGGAAGAGGGCGGCTCAGTAGCAACTGCCGGAACACTTGAATCAAGCAAAGACGACTCCATATTTGGAGATGCGCACTCAGTGGATTCCGAAGTAATTTCATTTGTTAGTGAGGATGAAGCAAGGGTATTCGTTTGTGGATTCATCCGTCGAAGATCGGGGAGATAACGATTCTTCGGATCAGCAGGTGCCGGATAATTTGAATCCATCGTTATCTTGTCGTCGGGTGAAGCCAGCCTTTGCGGATTCAGGTTATTATTCGTGGGACTATAAGCTGTCTTTGATTGATTTTTTTTCTTATAGATTGGAGCCGGGTATTCGTGAGATTCGGTGGTATCCGGCTCTGAACACGATTCATCTGAGGAATTGTCGGAGAATAATTCACGACTAGGACAATGCATCGCAATATGTCCTACGAATCTTTACAGATTGCAAGAAGCAATTATTGCCTTGAGGATTTTGAGCAACAGGGAGAGTCTATTCAACAGAATTTTATAAAATGAGCCTGAGGTTGCGGTGTCCTCAGCTGATTCGCCTCAACAACCTTATGAACTCTCCCAACTTTGATTTCAAAAACCCTGATGACGACAACAACCTCATGCTGAGAACAAGGGCTGAGAATCTCGTTCGATGTTTGACCAACAAGGGTATCCCCTCTTGGTTTGACATTTGGTATTTTTGATGCACATATTATAATAGGTTACGTCGATGTCACAAGAACAACAAGCTTCGCAGGAGGTGGGTGGTGCGGTGGGTGGTGGTGGTTTGTTGTTGTGTTGTGCATTGTTGACACTCTCACCACCCCACAATCGCAATACTGTAGCCCCACCGACGGCTCAACTGGACCGAAAGGAGATTTGTGTAATTTCTGTCTCTCAAGCAAGCCCCTGAGGCACTTCAGCACCTTCAGTAGACAGACCTATGAGGGCTCCGTTTTCTGCAATTTTGGCGGCAAGTGTCGTGGCACTTGCCATCGGCCAAAGTGCTTACGAAGATCTGGTCACGACTCTGCCCGGCGCAGAAGGGATGGGCTTCACAAACCAATACGCCGGCTACCTCGATCTACCTAACACTAAAAAACATGTATGCACCCACACATCTATGCAACTAAGCTGTTCTATTTCAATTATGAATGGATAAAACAAAGCCATCTACCTACATATATGCCTCCATAGCAATCATGCTTATTCTGCCACGCTCTGCTCTCAACGCTGAACTTAACGCACCAAACTAACGCTTTTTTGCACTTGACTTGATCCTATTTAAACCTTCTTATTGCTATGCAGATTTTCTATTGGTATGTGGAGGCAGTTGAGTCACCCGAGACCGCGCCTGTAGCTCTGTGGACGAACGGTGGGCCTGGCTGCTCCGGCCTCACGGGCTTCTTGACCGAGCAAGGGCCATTCCACGTGTCTGAAAACGGCACGCTGGAAAAGAACGACTATGCTTGGAACAATGACGCAAATATGCTTTTCGTTGAGCAGGTAAACAGTTGATTCGCTCGGCGTCTGCTATCACCGAAATGAATTTGATCGTCAGCAGTTTCTGCGATAACAATGACATTACAGCATCTACATACTCAAACTGTCACTTGACCTACCTTTTCAATTCATAAAGCATGCACACTTTTCACTCTCTGCCTCACGCGTGTTCCGTCGCATGTTTCGCTTTTTTTTTCCCGCAGCCTGTAGGGGTGGGCTTCAGCTGGTCGGGCAACAGCGAAGACTACAGCATGGGGGACTGGGACGCAGCTCGAGACAATTTCGCGGCCATTCAAGTCTTCTTGGAGCGCTTCCCCGCGGTGGCTGCCAATGATTTCTACATCACTGCCGAGTCGTATGGAGGCCACTACATGCCTACCTTGGCGAAGTACATCGTGGACCACCAGCCGAACAGCATCAACTTCAAGGGCTTTGCCGTGGGAAACCCGTTTACTTCCAAGGTACGTGTGCTTCGATTGATTCGTGTCTCATTTAATAACGCAGACATAGGACACCGAGATAAGAAAGGGCTCTTGAGGCTTCGATACGCAGCCATTATAGTTCTTTCGAAGAAAACTCATTTTTGTGCCTACTCGTTCCTTGCCATTTTTTAAAACGTCTTCTTGCTTTGCGTGCTCTTTGTGGATCTCGTGCAGGTGACCAACCAAGTGGGCGAGTTCAACACTCTGTTTGGCCACCAGCTCACCTCGAACCCGCTGTTCCACTCTTGGCAAGACAGCTGCAGTGGCTGGTCAGTTTCTACTAGTGTGTTTTGATCAGAGTTCATGAATTGAAATCATTTAGGTACAGTACCTTAATTCTCCGAAGCTGCTAGTAAAGTAGAGCAGACTTGTATTCACTTTCCACCCTTTTAAGTTCACACTTTTGTGCCCTCTCTTTCTTTGAGCTTAGGTACTTCGCTGCGAAGCAAGCCGAGCTCGCTGGGTCCCCGCTGCCCGACAGCCGCCTCAAGCCGTACCAGTGCGTGGTGGACGAAGAAATGATCCTTGGGCCTGTGGAGTTTGAGCTCAACCCTTACGCGCTCGACTTCCCCACTTGCCCGAAAGGCCCCGAAGGTGCTCAATCTCAGCCTCTTGCCTCGGCTCCGTCGTCGTCGTCGTCTTCGTCGAAGAAGAAGCCCCGGGGCGGTGGGCGGTTTGGCGGCGCGCAGCGGCTGGCGCTGATGCGGCACGCGTGGGCCGACGAGCCGCGGCTGCTGGCCGTTCTCGAAGCAAGCTTGCAGAAGGGGGCGTCCACTGCGAAGCAAGATGGCAACTCGACGGTGGAGACCGTAGGCGCGTACGAGCCTTGCTCTGACGGTAAATGCTCTGAATGCACCGAATAGATTCGAGGCCACAAGGAGCCAAAAGGACGCTAGGGTGATGCAATGAGTGAAGTCGGAAAGTAGGATTCGGGCGGTTACTCTGACCATCTATGAATGTACTGCCATCGCGTTAACTATATGACAACTATAGCAACAATGTCTCATTATACTTGCTCCTTGTTTCTGCACGCTTGCACACCCTTTTCAGACTATGCTACGACCTACCTGAACCGAGCCGACGTTCAGGTTGCACAGATATACACGCATTCAAATGTTTTGCTTGGAGTTTCTTGAATAATATTGCACATCAATTGCATAGGGTAACTTGGAAGACTTACGTCTTCTGTTTTGTCAACATTTTTTAAAATGAAGATTAGTGCTCGATCTGAACTGTCTGTCAGCAATTCAATGTTACTGTATATTCGTCTTTACTCTCTAGGCTGCAATTCACGTCAACGGCGGTGCTGCGCAAGAAAACAACGTCACCGTGGATTGGTCTGAATGTTCGCGCTCCATTCGCTACAACATGTCGGACGGCCGCACGCCCATGATGCCCATCTATTCCGAGCTCTTGAATGCGTCGAACGCCTACGACCTCAAGATTTTGGTGTACTCGGGCGACGACGACATGGTGTGCGCAACCGAAGGCTCCCAGGAGTGGATATACGACTTGGGCTTCGACACGGACCCCAAGCGCGCCTGGCACTCGTGGCACTACGACGACGCAACTTTTGGCCGTCAAGTGGGCGGGTACGCAGTCAACTTCAATGAGACTCAAATGAGCGGGCATTTTGCGTTTGTGACCGCCCACGGGTGTGGGCACGAAGTCCCTACCTACAAGCCACAGCTCGCGCTGGAGCTGTTCAAGAATTACCTCTCTGGCCGCGTCTACGCTTAAAATCAGAGGCGCACGGAACGAATTTGCAGGAGAAATGTTAGAACTGTGCCTACATTACAGTGTGGATGACCCACGAAGTGCCTTGGACCAGTAGGCGGCAGTAAATTTTTCTGGGCTCCGAGATAAGTGCCTAATTCCCGTGGCCATATTACAATTCGGCGACGTCCCCCTTGTACTTGTAACTTATAATAGAGTAGCTTGGAAACCCACGACGCAGGTCATTGATCTCAAACGAAGTCAACGCAACTGAAAAATTTTAAGTGTTAATGCCTAGGGATAACGCCGTGCCTACATTCAGAGCGCTAAGGCTAAGGCGGCCATAGCAGATTAATGATCTGCTTTGTACTTTAGTCCGGCCTGATTATCCATTATTTCCATGAAGCAGCATGCTGTTCAATGGGTTTGGGTTTGTTTAGCTCTCTGTTTCCACTTTAGAGGGGGAGGAAGTATTATGCTTCCTGCCCTCTAAACACTATCCTCTTTACGATTTTGACTTGCGCGCAACGCACGCGCGTACACTTCTGCCCGAAGCATTGGCTTCTGTGTCATTTGGGTTTGTATTAGTTCGAGTTCAAGTTCTCTACTTCCTCTTGCTGCGATAATCACCTGTGCGATTTCGGAATTCGACTCGTATGCGCGTCGTGGGCGCATGTGCTTCATGCTTCTTGCTGCGATAGCACATCTCATTTCTGCTCCTACTTGCATTACGAAGGCCTGTATTAGTATTAGTTCGAGTCCAAAACCCTTATTGAAATTGAAGTGCTAAGGATGTAGGACTTCCAAGAACAACGGTGTCTTTGGGGATCGAATTGCTTTGAGGCCACTTGAATAGCGCAATTCTCGAATCATTATGGGCCGTGGGTTATGGTGCAGGATAAGTGCTAATCACCCTTGAAAAACTTATCTAAAACCATATGGCATAAAGTAGAGCTTCAAGAAATAGTGTACGCATAATCTGCTACTTTATAATTGCTTGAATAAATACAACATGAAAGCATCAGTCTTTGTGAGTGGACATTCATGAAAAGAGTAAATCAGATTGAAGCGATGTGGTGCGCTTACCTACTTGTACAAGCACTCTGAGTGCATAATTTTGACATCATAAGTCTGCGTAGCCTAATTTGTTCACGATTTACGTCCACCCTTATTTCATACCCTGGTCCGACCGACAAAGGGTGTGTGTGGAACAGGGCCGATGTATACAAAAGGAAGGTAATTCAACAATTTCTAGTTATTGAGGCTATCGTGACAAAAGCAACTTAATCCTCTGTGGAATGTCGACGTTTGACACGTCCATCAAATATTTTTGCTGACTCTCACATCAACCCATCAATCAAAGAACTCGCATGAAAGCTTAACTTGCACAACCGCGGAACTGAGTGGCGAATAAAAGAAAGCTCGCCCTCAAATTTCTTTTGAATTTTGAAATGTTTCGAAAGCCTTTGAACTTCCTTTCAAAGCTTGAATCCTTAGAAAGGTCGCGGAAAAGAAAACCAGAAGATAACCCAGGAGGCGTTTTGAAGCGACTCGCTTCAACTTGCGATGCAGAGGATGACACGACAAGTATGTCTTCACACATCGAAACGCGAGTTTACTCGGCTCTTCCATCCAAGGAAAAAAATGATCTCGTACTTCCATCTATGCGAATGGCGTTGAAGGATTTACATTCACGAAGAGAAAGGACGTTTTCAGAAGATCAATCAAAACAAGCCCCAACTGGAACTCCAAGATGCGAGCTGCACCGTATGCATGGGCATTCGGCACCTATAGAAGATCTTCATGCGTTTTCTGACATGCGCCCCGCTTTTCTTCACCGACAGCAGTCTCAACCTAAGCGTACCCCAACAGAAACATTCACTGTTATGTGCCGGAAAAGTGCTCAGCGGCAGGGGACACTGCATTCAGATGACTACATGATATTTTCTGAGCCGAAGAGGACTCCTCCGCGCATCAATCCTAGCGCTCTCGTGCCAATCCCAGCTAAGAGGCCTCTTTCCTCAAAGTATAAAGGAGTGAGCTGGAATAGAGAAAAGGGGAAATGGGCCGTTTATTTGTCTATCGACGGTGTGTACACGTATTTAGGGCGGTTTGATGACGAGGAGGAAGCTGCGCGAAAGTGAGTTACTTATTTCATTTGAACAACTTTGTTTCAATGAAAAGCACTAGAAACTTATTCCTTTCTAATCTATCTACAGGTACGACCTCCACGCGGCCTTTCTGGGGAAACAGACAAATTTTCCTGTTGTTCGCAACATAGAGTTTGATATGCGATACATAGGAGTATCATGGAACAGATCGAGCAAGAAATGGGTCGCATCGATCGAAGCTGGCGAAGGGGCAGTTGAGTTCCTGGGCCTATTTGAGAACCAACTGGATGCCGCACGGAAGTATGATGTGCATGCTGGGCGCATTGGATTGCCAACAAACTTTGCTCAGCAGAATGACAATTATGCAGACGAGGCCCATAATAGAACCCGTCAACGGATATCCGAGGATGATAATCGAGTCCTCCAGGACTCTGGCAATAATGAAATGCCCTCAAGGATCAACCCCGAGGTGTGCTGGAAGAATGCGTCGCCCTACGAGGCGCTTTGTCAGCTTACCCAGAGAGAGCAAATAATTCAATCTCAGGGCCGCAGCACGAAAGAGCAGCAGCGACAATATAAGGAGATAATATCGCCGTATGGCACGTGGCAAGAGCATCAACAACGGCAGAGTTTGAATCAAGGAATGCAGCATGAAGATCCTCAGCAACAAAAATACCAAAAAGAGGAAGAAAAAGAAATTCAACAACCATGGGGACCCCAGCTGGTTCAGTATCAGCAGCAGCAAGATCAGCAACAAGAAAATAGACTCCATGAACACCAGCGGCTACAGTCCCAAGTTGAGAGCTCAGCGGCAGTCTGATTTCTAGTCTTGCTCTGCGCATTCTCAAGGGCCTGGGTGGATTTGATAATTCGTAGGCCTTAAGCAGCCTCGTTCTTGAGCATACCGACTTACTTTCATGTATACCCAATATTTTATGTGTTGTACATGTCCATTTCTGACGAATGTTTTAGGGGCAGCACTAAGCATTTCTTATACTCATAGATTCAGACGCCACGCGCAAGCGCAAAAGGGAGCTCGCTCTAACTGACTCTAAGTGGATCCTCTGTTGCAATTAAAATCTCTACTGCTCCGAATGGTGTGGCACGGCACTGCGTGGCTTATATTGTTGCTCTTAAAATAGGAAAAGCTATCTCGGATCCTGGATATATAACCCTGAAACCTGAAACGAGGAACGGCCGAATTCTTATTATACAGTGGCTGGTTGTATTGCAACCGCGGTTTAGTTCGCGATACTGATACTTCATGTGCTACTCAACTCGCACAGCCACAAAGGAGTCAAATCAAACCAAAACCAAGGAGAGAGCACTGTGTCATATAAAAGGGTGCCAATCATAGGCGCTAGCGGCGGCTACGCTTCAGTGGCGAGCCCAGATCTGGCATTTGCGCTTTGTGACTGCTTTGCGGAGAACCGGACCCTAGAGGCGAACCCTCTGCACTGGCATAGCTCGTCGCTGAGGTCGCTTCGTCGTCGACGTCTTTCTCTTCTTCGTCATCTTCATCAGCCGTGCCAAAGATGAGCTCAACTTCGCTTTCGCCTGCATCCTCATTGTCATCGTCGCCTCCTTCGCGACCCTCGGACATATCTAAACGCTCTCCTGTTGCAGAAATTTTGGGTGCCGTTGTGCTTGCCTCAGATATGTCGCCAACTTGGGGTCTTAATTCTTCATTGAATGCATTCGTATCCTCTGACTCATCAAGTTCATCACCATCTTCATCGCCTTCCTCGTTATCTTCACGGCCATTCGCACTTCGCTTTTTCCGACCTCGATTTTTGCGGTTTTTCCCGCGTTTTTTGGGCGGATGCTGCACAAAAACAGGGAGATTGTTGCGGCGCACTACGACTACCGAGAGATCCATCCCTACGGTACATTGAAAAGACGGAAGAACGCCAACATTACTAAGATTGCAGATAAGAGTGACAAAAATAAAATCATACGACACAGAGACATGTAAAGTTGAAGTAAAAGAATTGCAAGGCGGTGTCTAGCCTCCCCCTTTCAATTCATCTAAGCTTTCAAGTTTAACATATGAAAAAAATACATTTAGTTGTTCCATCAAAATTAGTACTTCCGAGATAGTTCAGTATTTTTTCCCCTCACGCGTCTCTTTCTCACCGGGTGTGCGACCTCCCCAAAAGTTCACTTTCTCCACCCAATCCCGAGTGCAATGCGTTAAGTCAAAGTGACTTAACCCTGCCGCAAAGCTCAGTGCGAGGAAAAATGACGACACGTGCTCTAACGGCGCTGCAGCCTCTGCTGCAACTGCACTCGTTGCGCCGCCAGAATGAGGCCCAGCTGCTGCTGCTGCTGCTGCTGCTGCTGCCTGGCCTGTGTGGCTTTGTGGGTCATCGTCGCCACCGCCACTAGTTGTTGAAGTAGCCGCAGCGTGCCCGTTGGTTGCAGGCCGAGTCCAGGCAAAGATCTCAGCGTACGGATAGGCGCGCACGTCGTCGGGGCTGCTGTAGCCGGCGTTGTCGATGGCGTGCACCAGACCACGCAAGCGCGACTCGCAAAAGCCCAACCATCGCTTTTGAGCAGGCAAGGAAGGCGCCCACACGTCCACCTTTCGTCGCAAGCAGCGAGACAAGCATTGAATGGCGAGGGTGAATAAAACATGGGTGTCCGAACACAATAACTTCTGACCAAGTAATTAAAACGTGTAAGTTTACTATTGTATAAACATCAAAGAAAATCATTACGGCGTACCTGCACGTAGTATTTGTATTTGTGGAAGAAATCCGACGGTTTCACGAGGTCTTCCCACTTGGCTTTGCCTGCGGCCACTGCAAAGGACACCTGCATAATGATTGTCGTCGTTACGAGATTTAGAATGCTTTCCACAGAGACATGAATGAATATATTCAACGATCAGTGTTCCAGGAAACCGCAAAATGATATCGTGCGTCGAAATTTTTTAGCATATTAAGTTTTCATTTGTAACAATTGCTGTCTTAAACTCTCTAGTAGTCAAAAGAACACCATATGCGCCCAATCCTTCGCTGTCACAACACAATAGACCAACCAAGTTGCGCAATCACCTCGAAGCCCCTCGCAATCTCTTCCTTCAGAATTCTCAGCTGAGGCTCCCCAACGTTGTAGCTCGAGTTCATTTCGGGGTACGCAGGCGTGACAATTGGCATGAGGTGAGTGCGGTCGCGGGGGTTCACCTGTGAAACGGACAACAAGAAGAATAGATGAACAAGCGACAGACACGGATTATAAATCGACAGCAAAACGCAAGGTTGTGCTTTTTCAGGTGCACGCCATGGCGAAGCCTTCAATCTCGTGAGTCGAGAGTAAAAGACGCATGTGAATTCGATGTGTAAAGGCAAAACACACACACAAGTGCGCGTACCTCAGGGTTCCACACCGGGTACTTGGCTACGTCAGGCGAGACCTTGTGAAAGGATTTGAGCAAGATGGGCCTCGGCCACTCCCACTGGTTGTACACCTGCAATCGGTACCAAAAACCTCAGTAAAGCAAACGCACGCTTCGCACAAGCACAGCTCGCAGGCGGGCACTAGCTCTAAAGGCCAAACGACTGACATGAATCAAGGACTCCTCTTTAAAAAAAAACATCCTCCTTCTCTCCTTCAAATTACCTGGAAAAAGCGCATGAAGAGGGTTGCCGGCACTGCACTGGGGTACAACTGGCAGACGAAGGCGACTAAAATGGCCCAGTTGATGCCCCCCAAGAAGCCGAGCACGTTGCTGTAGACCCCCCGCCGCCGGGCCCAGGCCTTCACCGCGCGCAGAGTGGTGCGGAAGTAGTCCTGGTGCGGCACCAGCGCTAGCAGCGCTTTGGTCGCGCGAAACCTGAGTAGAACGCACCGCACAAGGAGCAGCACAATTCGGTAACGCATATGAGATTGCAAGTTGAAAAAGCCATCATGAATAATTGAAGAAGTGTTCACGATGAAAGCAAGGCGAAGTATCCAAGGGAAATGTAGGAAGTTCAGAAGTAGGAACTACTTGTAACTCTAGTACGGCAATCAAGCACAAGAACGGCAGGTTTCTCCACAAAGGCTTCTTTCTCTTACCCATTGATGCTCCGCAGCGTCGCTTCTGCGCCATCGCCTCCTCCGCTGGCAGCATGCGCTCTTAACCCACTGAGCAAAGTGTCGTCCACAAACGCGAGCTCGAGCTCAGGGTCGCTGCTCCACTCATAGGCGCTAGGAGTATTATCGCTGGCACTGCTTTTAGTTGAGCTACAGCTACTATTACTGCTCGATGCTGCTGCAGAATCTTCAGCGGCGGCGCTGCTTCCGCCCCCTCCAGATGTAGCATCTGTTGGCTGCGGCTCAAGCGTTGGCGGCGAGGCTGGGAGGCTCGCGTAGTGAGGCAAGCTCGCAAACAGCATGTCGATGGAGACCTTGTTGAAGGAGCCACATAGAAATGATTGTTCAAACGGATAACCCAGAGCAACGTAGAAAGGGGCAGGTTTAAAGTTAAGAAAGAGGACAAGAGCATGTGCATGTACTGCTGAAGCATGCAGTCGTTTCGATGTGAAGAAAACGACATTTAGAGCAAATCTTTGTATGCAAAACAATCTTCAATAGATGTAACGATGGGTGCAAATACTTACCGATCCTAACTTGAACTTGACCACGGGCACGTAGGCATCCGGCACGCGTAAAATTTCGGACACGAAGGGGTCGCTGTCCCATTGGGTCTGAGAAAGGAATGACCGAAGGAAGAAGTTGAATGGAAAAAGAAAACACAGACGTCAACTTGATTAACACTCAGTAGAATACCTGGAGGCACCACGGTTTCGACGCGTCGAAAAAGTCATAGCGGGTAGCGTGCCTTGGCGCCAGGCACAACAAGTCCATGTCAGCATCGGGCGCGTGCACCTAATATGGGTGTAAGTACATGCACACAGCGAGAGTGAGCGCTTAACAAGAAAAAAATGAGTGCATGTGCATATACTGGGGACTTCGGAAATAAAAAAAAGAAAGCTATTGCGCTTACTCGGTAGAAGAGGTGAGCGACAATCCAAAGAAAAAGAGGCACTCGTAGAAATGAACAGTGCGTTGCTTGAATAGATTAAAGGAAAAATCGAAGCACGCGCCATCAATTTGACGCAGATCACTGTTACAGTATCCTCTTGTCAAAGCTAAGTACTGGGCAAAAACCTGTAAATGGTAGGAGCCAAACGTCAGCAGCGCAGCCGCGTAGCCTCCGTGGCTCTTCTCTCGTGCCTCGTCAGCAGCAGCGTCGTCTCGCTGCTCTGCTGACGACAACTCCGCAGCTTTGCTCGAATCGACATCTGCAGCGAAATCCACCGGTATGAGCGGTAGCGGTTGCGGTGCAGGGCTCACTGCTTCAAGCGGCGGTAAGCCTTTCTCAACAGCGAGCCGTATAGCCCATCGGCGTACTCGTGCTCGCAGCGATGCCAGAGCGTAGTCCCTACATTTTTGTCATTGCCGTCCGAGTATAGGTAATATAAACAGCAAAAGATCAGATGAATTGCAGACGAAACTGGCTAGATTGGTTCAAATACGATGTCTACCGTCCTTCTTCTCAAAGCATCACTTTCGTCTCACCGTGCGGCACGTTGTGGTGCACTCTCAAAGACCCCGAGGGTATTGAGCGTGCGTCGTAATTCCGTATCGAGCGCAAGGTCGCGAGCATCAGGTGCGGCTTCGCTTATAGGTGGACTTATACCAAATTGACGAGGCCTCTTTAAAGCCTCGGCCATTATGCTGCTGTAGTTTTGGTTTCTTCCTGCCTCTTTCTAGGCTTACTGTTAGAAGCGGGAGCGTACGTATACAGATGATGATGAACTAATAACACGCGCGAAAAATGATGATGAACAGCAAGCAAGGAGCTCCGACGAGATGCTCACATTTTAAATGGTGCTCTAATATGGTATGATAAATAGATTTCGAAAGGCTCTACTCCGTCACTCCTACTGTACTGTAGCGTCACTCCGTCTACTCCACGCTCCACGGCTTCACGCCCCGCACTAGAACCGGAAACTTCGTTGCCGCTTGTAGTCAAACCCAGCACGTCGTGCTGAGCTTTCGTGCTGATACTTTCATGAAGGCTCCAAGTGCTCACGTAGAAAGCAGAAACGAGTTCCAGTCGGAGTTCTTCGGAGGATTTTATCCATGCTGCATGTCCCAGTGTATTACGTGGTTACATGATTACATGTGTTTGCGTTATTTGTGAGTTGGTTCCTCGCTGTGTCATTGGGGCAATGATATTCTGAGTCTCTAGACCAATCGGATTCCAGATCTGGCGTGGGTTTATACAACTCGAACTCGAACTAATACAAACCCAGATGACACAGAAGCCAATGCTGCGGGCAGAAGTGTACGCGCGTGCGTTGCGCGCAAGTCAAAATCGTAAATAGGAAGTGTGTAGAGGCGAGGAAGTTTGGACCCCCCCCTCTCTCTAAAGTGGAAGCAAAGAGATACTTGCCCCATAGACCTATATGTTTGATGTTTCAGCATGCGCCATTTTATCAAGCGATACTACATACGCAAACGTAACTGACTCAAGACAAGGGACCAATGTATTGATATAAAAAGCATGAGAAACCCTAAGAAGGAGCTTTAAGAAGAATATGTCGCCGTACGTACTGCCCCTAGTTCTCGCATCGTGCGGGTAAGAAAGGTGGAAACGCTCTCTCTTCCGGTGGGCGCCCACTACCGAAAAACTTCGGCAGTTCAAGCACTGAATACAGTCGGTTGTTAATGGGACCAAATACTTCTACTAATGCGTCACGCGTTGCACATGAAACTGGAGGGCTGCTATTGCTATTCGCATTAGCATGCGGAAGTTCGATGTTATCGAATTTACCTTCAAAGCGAAGAAACTGCGTAAGACGGGGTATAAACTCCGTAGTATTCTGAAGGAGTGTATCCATGGCAACAACAAGCACTTGACTGCGAGGAAAATACCGAAACCAATGTTCCAGTTGGAAAGAATACATTCCCACGTACAAGTCACATTTGCGGCTAATCTCCTTATGCAGCGGCGAACCAAACGCTGCTCTCGGAACATCCTTCGTGCTCGCATTCATTGCTTTTATCACCATGAAATAAATCGAAAGTTCGCAGGCTGCATACGTCTCGAAAGTCTGATGCTGCTGCGCGTCACAACGCTGAAAGTTACTCCATTTCCCCCACGAATAACCATCTCGCCGTTGATGATGAAAACTGCTGATTTCTCGTGCAACAGGCTCGCGTACTACCATAACAAACCGAAGCGCAGATTGCACGTGCTGAGAGGGGAGAAAAGTCGCAAGCTTTTTAGGAGCCTCGTAGTCAAATGAATTGTGTGGAGTGGCCTCAACAAAACCATTGATACAGCTTGATTGATGAGCAGAAGGATACAAAGCTATAACATCTCTTGAAGTTGCCAACTTATTTTGAAGAATGTGCGTTTCTTTGGGACTTGCATAACCGCCACCACCGCCCTGTTTGAGCCACTCGCGATAACCTGGTTTCAATAACGCGCCGCAAGTTGAGAAATGGGTCTCCAATACTCTTTCGAGCGAAGTAGATCCACACTTCTGCCCGCCCAAAATCCAGGTTTGTGGCCAGCATCCTTCACCCTGCTCACAAAACCACGGCAGTTTTGGTGCATTTGCTTCCACGGCAGTTCTGTTATTACTTCTACGCCATCCTTGACGAAGTTTCTCGTACAAGTGGTCAACCAAGCTGGTGCGCAAAGGAGCAATGTTCACATTTTCTGACGGGTCGACGGTATGATTGTAGAGTTCAAATCCTCCAATATTGGGTGTAATTACCCAATCATCATTGGCCCACTCCAAGGGTGTCGCATCCATATCAAAGTTAATCCACGCGGAGAAGCGCAGTCCATCAGCAGTCGTCATAGAATAACCCATCACCGCCTCATCACTGGCCTGGTGCTTATAGACTTGAGAAAAGACAGCCTCCTTGAAGTAAGTATCCTTTGATGCGCCTTCAGAACTAGCCAACGATAGAAAGGATTGGCCTTCAGTGCATCGCTCTATCTTCCAAGGTTCTCCACCTTTCCTCGCATCGGGGCAAAGAGGTAGGGATTGCAATCCGGCTGCTTGAACAAGCGTCGCCATCATATCGACGTGTTCAACAAGAGCCTGACTAGTTACTCCTCCATCAGTTAAACCAGGTACTCTCAGCATGATTGGGCATTTTGTTGATTCTCGATGCAATGTATTCTTATGCCATAGATGGTGCTCGCCCAATTTATACCCGTGATCACTCCAAAGCATGATGATAGTGTCATCCCACATACCAAGCGTCTTTAAATCTTTGGTTAAGACACCAACCAAGCTATCCAGGTAACTGACTGACGACCGATATGCCTGAATCAACTCGCGCGCCAGGGTATGATTCATTTCTTTGCTGCTTGCCTTTCCACAAGGTGCTTCCTCGATACCCTCCATATCTGGGTACTTCTCAAACTCAGCGTCCTGCCGAAGAGCTACAGGAACTGAGTTTTTGGTGCAAACTTCATAATTCGACGGCAGTTGCACGCTTTCTGAAGGGTGCATGCGATAGTAATCCTCGGGGCTAACCCATGGAAGATGAGTGCTGATAAAACCAACTCCCATAAACCATGGTTTGCTATATTTGGATCTTTCTACAAGGACATCTTGAGCGTGCTTCAAAATTTTTTGATCACAAGGTATGATATGACCATCGGCAACCTGGTGTGTTAAGTCATGGTTGTCACGGCAATAAGGCTTCACTTGGTCCCATGCTCGAGGGTGCCCTCCTTGTCGGTCAAACCACGCATGAAACACTTTTCCCACATTGATCGTCTTGTAACCTTCAGCTCGAAATAATTCAGGGATTGTGAGGCAAGAAGAGCAACTTCCATTGTTCGCGTACATGGATTCACTGAAGTCAAAGAGACGGGTGGTGTCTGGACGACGACCTAGGAGAATAGAACCCCGCGATGCCGTACAAATAGGATGTTGAACATGTGCATTATTTAAGCTTAATGAATCTTCTGCTAAGGCATCAAACCCTGGAGTATGTAAGGCCCCATGAGTTCCGAGAGGAGTATTAAGCCAGACAAAATCGTCCAGAGCTAAGAACAGAACATTGGGCTTTCGGTGTCGTGGTATCCCATACTGAACACTCCGGCCGCGAAATGCGAGGTTTCCAGGTCTCTTGTTATGGATGTCTGAAGCACTTTCAATTGAAGCAGCGTTCACCTTCCGCTGGTGCTTCAATGAAAGTAGAATTACTGTTACTAGCACCACAATCTTAAGTGCCATGATCTATGACAATATCATCTCGCTCAGATGCAGTTAACTGGTACTCACACTTGACCCATGTTCGTTCCATCAGAATTCGCATCAGATTGATAATGTAAGAGAAATCTAATGAAGCTTTCATCAATCTCTGTATCTGCTGCACTCGCGGCTTCATAAGCGAGTAGGCACTTCAGTAAATGATTCTGTTAGGAATCCTTTTCTAATTATGGGCTTAAATGTGAGTGTTTGCGCCATTTATAGAAAATTAACTTACTTCTTTTTTGAGCAATAGACTAGATCAACTTTTATTAACTCTTTGGGGTAAAATGATGCAAAGTCGATCGATGAGTGCTTCCTATCTGAGCTTCCTTGCGGATCACTTACTCCCTTCTCCCTCAACGCTCTTATTTGCGTAATTTGGTATAACATAGCACATCATTCTTATTTATGATACACGAGAAGGTAATTTAGGTTCATCGGAATCTCAATTTCCAGAGACATGAGGGCACACGATCCCACGATAATTTGCATCATCTTTCTAATCTGTTGCACTTAATACATCGTAAATTTTAACTCACGATGTATTATTGTACATCTTGCGCTCAATTACAAAATATCATAAACGAGGTAGAGCTCAGAGATTGCTTGCGACGCTTCATTTATGCTTATAGTTCCGCAAAAAGTATAACTTCCTACTTTTGCTGCTCAAAGTCATATGTGAAGATAATATATTGACTACATCATTGCTATGAGATCAAACAAAGTCCTTGTTATTTGGCGTGACAAATTGTGACATCACGCTCAGTTCATTCTATTGACACTCCTTTGATATTGACATTGCATTGAGATAATTGGTTTGGAGCGTTGTTCGTTTGCCAATGCGAGGAGCCTTGCTAAACACGTTTCATTCGAGGAGGTGATCGTGTCGTTGATTTTGCATCTATGTGTTTCCTTTCCGGCTTTCTCCAGCGATTTCTTGTGGGTCTAACATCATCACCATATACATCCTTATTAGAGTGGGGTCACCAAAACGAACAATGTGGAATATTTTATGGATGTATGAGCGAGTGCCGCTAAGTTATTTTGACGAGTTGGATCGATCTCACCCTTTAAATGAAACTGCATCTACCGCGTTCGACAAGGTAATCAAATATTAAGATTTGAATAGATACTTTAATCTAATCAAGATAATTATGTCCCTGAGAAGTCCTGATTAAACTCATTCCAACAGAGCTGCTACAAGGGCATCGATTGGAAAATTGACTCGAACGACACAGTTGAGAATGCAATCAAACGGCAAGTTGACCTACAAATATTACTTTAAGTTACAATTCTGGCAATGTATCATAATTAAAATTCAAAATGGGTCATATTCATAAATCTAAAACAGAATGGTGAAATCTGAGATCGGGGCGATAGCAGTGACGCGCAAATGGAAGAAACAAAACTTCATCAATGGTATCATCACTGAGCGCGATATCATTCAAAAGGTTGCTACTCTTGACCGAAACCCAGCAGAGACTCTGGTAAGTTCTCTCTTTCTCTTGGTGCGATGTTTTTATTATCAAGTGTCCTCCCTCACGAAATTAATGACATTGAACAGGTACGAGATGTCTGCACGTATGGTATAAGCAATCTCAGACACGTTCATCCTGATGCACCCGTCCACTGGGCAATGGAAAGAATGATAGAAGGCAACATACGTCATTTATTCATTCTATCAAGCAAGATCGACCAAGCCATTTGGCCCCACTTTTTCTCGGGACTCATCAGCATTCGAGATGTAATCAAGTTCACCAAGGTTCAAGATGAAGCAGTGGTTTCCAGGCTCGAGGATAAAATCAGCTTGAACAGCGTCAAAGGGACCTTAAGGGATTATTGACGTCAACATCTACCGATTCCAAGAACCGGTCATTGCTCTTGGTGATCTTATCATAGAACTGAGAAGCACAGAGAAATCTTAGTAGTGCTCAGTTTGAGTATATTTTACTTAGGGCACCAGGCAGGACTGTAACCACTCAAGCTCCACACCTCACACCTGTCACCTTGGCTGTGCAGTAAAATTAGGTGCTTGAAAATTTTCGGTAAATAGATGGCGGATAATTTTTAATAACTAATAAGAGCCCAGCTTAGCCTCCGACACCAGCCAACTCACTACTGCATGGAGAACAGACCTAAACATACACCTACACCAAAGCTTTGCGCTCCTTGTCCTTGCGAATTGGGTATTGGAAGTTACCGCTGGGTTATTGGTTTCTGGATCACTCATAATAGTAGAGTAGATGGTAGCACCTAAGAAACCAGATGAGCCGCAAATCAGTGTTTACAGTTTTTACAGCTCTACACTTCAGATGCAGTCTCTTCCGGGGCTAGCAAGTGCCACACAAGCAGCCTTATTATGGCTTTATCAGGGACCCATTTGATATGGCTTTTCGGGATGCAAGTAGCCTGGGTAATTCAAATGAAATCTAAATCACTCTTCGTGTTCAAGTAAGAGGAAAGAGCGCTATCTATCCCAAGAGCCGGTCACTGTCTTAGTCACGGGCGCCACATCCGCATGGGCTCGATGAGTCTCCAGAAACTGCGCAAACGGCCGCTCGGCTCGCGGGTGCTGCCGTGCGCGAGTTTCCTTGGTTGTTTTAAATGCAATCACTTCGTCGAGCTCGGCGAGTTGCCGCTCTATCGCGGCCCTCCTTTGCACTAGCTGCATATAATCTTCCTTCGAGGCAGCAGCGTTCTGGTGGGCCCGCGCCGTGTTGATAGGCTGCTGGTCGAAAACGACAGGTGAAGCTGTAGCAGCTGTCTGCAATCTTGAAATGACTGAGGAGCTTGAACTATCGCCCATTGCTCCCACCTCCTCTTGAGGTTGCCTTTGCTTGTATCGGCTTGTTGGGGGTGAGGGACGCGGCGTTGGGAAAACTTCGGAGCTGGCTCGAGTGAAATCTTTTTGTGGTTGGTCCCGAGCAGATGCACGAAGTTGATACTGATAATCTAATTCTCTCTTTATGAGATCCTTAGTAGCCATCAATGTACGGTTGTCCATAGAAATGTGCCCGCTTGGATTGCCATCGTATCGGCGGCTAGGTTTCGGCATGTTCGAAGTTTTAGGAAATGAGTAAGGTTCAAATGTAAATTCTTACAAAAACGTAAGCGGCAATGTAATCAAAGACTTCCTTCGAGCGCCCGATCTTCTACACTAGTGTTCGAGCTATTACTGCGCGTTCCATCTACACAACAAGTGCGAAAGTGGCCAACACAACGCCATGAAAGATCATGGTTGGTGGGAGCAGTCGTCCCACATTTTTGATTGGACAAAAATCATTCCTCGTGCATTCTTCACACATTTCAAGGCGCGGAGTTTTATAACGGAAGAAGCTAACCTACTAGATGTTGTAGCTAGCTTTGCTAGAGTTTTCAGACAAATATACCAGATGCCTTTTATCGCTCAATGTTGTATGTGCTGCGCCTGCTTAATGATATGACTAAGTTGGTTTAAGGCCGCAAGTGTCGAAAAGGTCTCCAGAGCTACTTACAGTACCGAGACCATTCGTCTGTTTCCGCTACGTTCGAATCATGAGTAGCCACATTGAATGTTCGCCGCCAGTAGTGGTAGCTGACTTAGCTCGCGAAGAGTTGCTTGTTGCCCACATGCGTGCTTGTGCACTGGCCGAAGAACCGGCACCACCTCCAGAATCGCTAGCCCCTCTTCAGGGAGTAGCCGTAGCCTGGCGGCGTTTGCGCCTAGGCAATTCCGATATTATTCCCTCAACAAACACGGCTGTCGAAGCCACGGACTTGGTTTCATCCACAGCAGAAGCCACGGCAATAGAGTCACTGGTGGCGTGCATTGCTCGCGACCGCGTGCAGTTGCTGCGTGTGCGCCACACAAGCCACATGTTCAACCAAACGGCTAACGGTGCATCTAGTTCGGAGCCGTTGGCGCTCTGGGAAGTGGTGGGTTGCCCTCTGCGACGCAACCTCAATGAAGAAAACTTGAATCGAAATAACAACAAACCAAGCAGCAGCCATGAATGCGGCAGTGCCTCTAGAGCAACACTTCCGGCAGCTGACACGTCTCGGGATGGGTTTCTGGGCGAAGGAGGCGAGCCACTCACGTGCGTGGCTACAGGACCAGCCCACGTTGCTGGAGTGTCCTTTCGTGTCGCAGTAGGCAGCAGCTCGGGGCGAGTGCGCGTGCTCAAAGGGTCCGACGGCAGTTGCTTGTTCGAGCTCATGCTTGGCCCCACGGGGAGCCCAGTCACGCACCTCAGCTTTTGCCCTTCGGAACTTCCTCGTGGACTACCACTGCCTGAGCTACCGCCGCCGCCGCCAGGAACACCCTCTCCAGACCTAGAGCCTTGCACAAACGAAGCGGTGGGCGCTGTTTCCAGTTCTGCGCGCCGTTGGGATGGCCTACTGCTCGCTGGGTGGGGTGAAGGCACTTTGCACTTGATAGGGCTAGGTTTCGGGGTTGCCCTGGGTTCAACCAGCAGTGCGCACAGCAGCCATGGCAAGCACACAAAGCGCCGCAGCCGCAGCAAATCATCCCAGGAAGCACCACTTGAAGGAGCTTCAAGATCGTTGGACCAGCTCGTTGTCGAAGGTGGGCGGCTGCTCGTAGCGTTTGCCCTTTCACCTCCTCAGTCCACACAGCCGCTGCCGCCGCCGCTGGCCATGCTGACATCTTCGGCATACCTCGACCTTTTGGGTGACGACATTCGGTGCGTTGTGCATCATACTTGAGCTCAAATAGGAACCTTGTTAATTTGTTTACCTGATTCCTTGGTCTCGTTATCTCGCTTCCTCTGGTAAATTTTTTTGCTGGTTTGGCAAAATCACAAAAGACGTGTTTACAAATATCATACCACTTTTAAGAAAGTTGAGAAGCGTTCTACGCGTATCAGGCCAGGATCTTATTTATTATAAGCTTGTTACATTACCAATCTCCATTCGAATGTCAGGGAACTGTGGGATATGCCGCCCCTTGCACGAACGAAAATTCCAATCCGGTGCGGTGGCTGGTCCTCAGATGGCGGGTTCATTGCCGTTGCTGGCGAACAAGAAGAGGTGACTTACAAGAATTGCGACGGAGCGATTCTTCGTTTGAAATTTCTTCGACATTGATAATTCCGGCTTTGAAGCTTGCGCTTTTGCTGTCGGTAGCTGACCATCACATCCATTCCTTTCTTTCTTTCTCATTCCACCGACTTGCCCGTTGTGTTGGTGCATAATCATCGCTTCTGCACTTCTTGACATCTAAAACAGGTGGAAGTGCATCGGATTGCAAGCTTGCTGACGTCATCGTTGCCCAACAAGCAGACGGGTTCGGCACAAGGAGTGAAACCTCGCGCGAGGCTGTCCTTGAGCAGCTGGCCGGCTAGCCTCGGGTTCGCGCCCTTGTCTCCGCAAGACGCTCACGCCAAAGCAGTAGCGGACGCGGAACAAGCGGCAGCAGAGGCCGCTGCTGCTGCTGAAGAGGCAGCCGCTGCAGCTGCCACAGGAGCAGCTTCCTCTGGGCGCAGTGGCAAGAGTGGCAAAAAGAACAGGAGCAGCAGCAGTACCAGTAGCAGCGGTGGCAGCAGTGGCAGCAGAGCTGCCGCGTCATCGCGCAGTGTGCCCGTCAAACCCGCGCATTCGCCCCTCTTTGGCTGTATTGATATCCGAGGCGTACTCCGATGCTGGGACACGCGCACCTGGGACTTGGCCGTTTGTGCTGACGTTAGCAATCGACCTTTCCGGCCGGACCGTCACCACACTGGCAGTGGCAGCGGAGAGAACATCAGCAGTGCCAGCAGTGGCGGCCGCGGCGGTGCCAATGGGAATGATGAGAGCAGCGGTGGCGATGATGGAAAGGGCAGTAGCGATAGTGGTGGAGGTGGCGGTGGAGCCAGTTTGCATTGGTTGGGGCCGCGGCGCGCGTGCGTGGGCGAACTCCTAGGTGGCAGCATCAGCGTGCTGGATGTGGTAACGGCCGAAGCTATCACAGACGCTAGAAGACTCGCGCGAGACGCAGTAAGTTTTCCTTCTTTCTCTCTCTCGTCTGTTGTCATCCCTACTAGGAGTCTTCTTCGTTTTGAGCTTGCATAAAAGAAATTTGAAATAGATCTTTATGCGAGTGTTTCTTCAGACTTAATGATGGTTCAAGGTGGACATTGGGCGCTTACTTGTGGTACATGTGTGTGTCTTATTCCTGTGTATTTAAGATTGACGCCTGGCGCGAACGAGACGCAGAAGTAACAGCCGCAGCAGGCGAAGGCGAAAACGACGACGAAGAGGTCTATTGGCACACTCATTTTAAAAAGTCATCGAAACATAATCTGTAGACTTCTCGCATTTTCTGCAGCACTACAGAAAGTAGTATTACGATCCTCTGAAAAAAATCTTATCACTCTTTGAGTTGATCATAGCGGAATACTCTTATCAAGCCTATTCTTCAGTTCATTTATTTTGCACGTTACCAAAAAGGTGGACGGTGTTTTGCTGCCCCCATCTGATGCTACCAAGCGGCGCCGGGCAGCGGCTGCACGTGCTCGAGAGCGGGCTTGGCGGGCGGTGTGCACTGCGAAACCAGTTTCTCCTTCCCTTCGACAGCCTTCTCAAGATCGAAGTGAAGAGGGCGTGCCAGCTGCTGGCGGTTGGGAAATAGACCGTGTATCCATGCCACCGTTGGCGCTGCTGGCGCTGCTGCCTCTGCCGCAGTCGTCGTTTGCAGGTAGTACTGATGACTCGAACAACGCAACTGTTGACGCCACTGCTACCGGTGCTGCTGTAGCTGCGCCCTCGACAGCAGTGGCAGAAGCTAAAAGGAAGAGGCTGTTGGATTCGCTCAAGTGCCGAGTTGTAGCGTCAGGCTGTCTGTCAGCCCACGGGGGAGGTTGTGTGCGAAGTCTCGCGGGCCACTACCTTGCTGAGGCAGAATACCCCACAAAATCATCACATACTACCCCGGACGGGCAACCACTTCAAGCGCAATCACTGTCATCTGCTCATAGTGGCAGCAGCAGCAGCAGCAGCAGCAGCAGCAGCGCTGCGAAGGTCGGATGGGGCGAAGCTTGCTTGTTGAGCTTAGGCTCCGACGAGCGGGCAATGCTGTGGACCCTACCTCCAGACTTGGATGCAGAAGGCATCGTTGCTCAGCCAATTCCTCCTCCGCCACCACCGCCGGCAGCGTCAGCTCCTGCACAGTATGCGCAGCCTCGTGCGAGCATGAACGCAAGCACAAATGACGAGAATCTTTTCCAACTCCAACCGAGCGCTGCTCTGCCAGCTAATGATGCTCTCGCTGGCGCTGCACCAGTTCCTGTAGCTGTCTCAGCACCCCTCGAAGAATCCGAACCTGGAAGCGATGTTATAATCGGTGCTGCTGTTGACGGTAACAAGAACCTTGAGGCGGAAAATAAGAATGAAGGAACAACGGGGTTTGAAGTAGAAGAAGTAAGACCTCCAGAAGATAAGGGCGAGGCCTTGGCAACACCACCACCACCAGTTGCTGCTGCTTACCCCGTCACAGCAACAGGCATTGGTAACAACAACAACAACAACGACGACAACAACGACGCTAGCAACGGCAACAATAATCAAGGCAATGATGGCAACGGAACCACAAAGCCTCACCGTGTTATGAACAGTACCGGTGCCAAAGAGCAGGAGCCACGACAAAGTCCTCGCATAGGTTTAGCAGGTGCCCTGGTGTTTGGGCTCGGCCGCCACGACCGGTGCAGCGGTGGCGGGTGGCCATCGGTGGATTGGCGAGGCGCGGCGTCGCTAGAGGTGCGTCAATCGTCCTACTGTATCTTTCACGGATGCCGTGTTCACGATGTTTATGTGATCGTATGTGCTCGTGCTCTTCACTGTCTCGCTTTCCCTTGCTTATTGCTATTGTGCTGCAAACACAAAAAAAGGTGGCGCTTGTGCTAGCGGGAGATGCACCAGCGCCAGGAGAAGAAGCAAAATCCGAGGAAGAGGCCGCTGCACGTGCTGTAGCCCAACTAGAAGGAGAACAGAATAACGACGACGCTGAAAGCCATCACAGCAGCAGCAGCAGCAGCAGCAGCGGTGATAGCTCTGTTCATACGAGCGATGCTTTCGACGACAGTGACGGAAATCCACCTCCAACACCTCAGCTGGTGAAACGGTTTCGGCCCGCGTGCGTGCTCGTCGCGGGAGCGGGCGGCCGTGACATCGCTTGCTATGCTCTGCCGCGGCCACCCGCACCTCACACCATGGTGCGGCCGCCCGCCACTGCTGTGGCTGCGGAGTCTGCGGACAATGGAGAGACTCCTCAGGGTGGTAACAAGAGCAGAAGCAAAAGCAAGGGTAAGAGTAGAGGTGTCAGTGGTGGGCACAATGACGGCAGCAGCAGCGGAGAAGGAGGTGTCCAATGGGCGCATCCGGGAGGCGGTCAGCGGCTAGGTGGGTACGGAGGCCACGGCGCTGCGATCACTGCCATGGCACAAGCACCGTGGCGCTGTGGAGCTTCCTCAAACACTATCGATTTGAACCTGAGCACTGTTGGAGGCAGAGGGAGCAGCACCAGCAGCAGCAATTACAACGACGATGACGCAATTAGCATGAAGCGTGGCTCGATGACCGCTGGGCAACAAAAGGGCTCCTTGACAACGGAAGAATTGATAGTACTGAACAACGAATCTAACGGCTACGAATGGTAAATCACATCGATTGAACTTTTGTACACGTGTTCCAACATTGCTACACCTTCTTTCTGTGAACACGCTGAATGTATGTGCGAATGTGTAATTTTTCAAACAACTTTTCCTGTTCCTACAACTTCCATACTTCATCCGTTCTTTTCGCCACCCAAAAGGTTTCCACCGCCGGATGATGCTGCTACTCCACTGCTCTGCTCTGGTGATGCCGACGGATGGTGCCACCTTTGGTACGATGATGTTCTCTCATTAATTTCAGCTCATTCTATATGAAATAGACGACAACATCTTTCGATCTGATCGCCACAGCTGCACATGACTTTCATTCTTTTCTCGCCAGTATAATAAAATACCTATTGCTGAATGATTCAACATTCATGCTGTACCTCATCTGTGCTGCACCATGTAGGTACTTGAAGTGGATTGATCGCGAAGGATTGCGTGCTAGCACTAGCCAGCAGCCGCCGCTGCCGTGCGAAGCCGTGTGCGTAGCAAAATGGCAACAACACTACGCGCCGGTGAGCCAACGAATCGGTCCTATTGAAGCTCAACTCTACGTCGATAAACATTTTACATCCGAACTTGCGCAGAAAAAGTCCTTTTCTATCATATTAACTCTCTTTCCTTTCATCCCAACCAATTAGGTGGTGTCGGTAAACTTTGCCACTACTGCTCCAGTGCCACGCAACACCTGGCTTAAGACTCCGCCGGAAGACACTCAATCCATTGTCGAAGAGAAGTCCTTACAATCAGCAGGTCGCATAGCTGGACTTTCTTCGTCTTCTTCTTCTTTGACAACAGCATCGATGACAACAGCAACAGCTCCAACTACTGCCACTACAAAGAAGACGAGGCTGTCTCTGAACCCACTGCACCAAAACGCTACTGGCCGCAAATTTATGGCACAACGCCCGTTGAGCTCTCTTCCGGGTTGGGGGCTAGCTGTGAATTCGTGCGATCAAACTGGAAGAGTAGCGACAATCACCTTACCGTGCCTGGATTTCCAGCCATTCTCACCTTTCACGCTCAAGGACGTCACTTGCGGATGGGTAAATTGAAAAATAATAAATGAAAAGACGTGACTGCCTCAGCTTGTTCCTTGAGTGAATCTTTCTATTGGATTATTTTGGTTCATATTTTCTTTCTGACTTTTCTTCCTCGAAGACTCCCATCTCCTTTTTTTTCGACGTAAACCTCTACATTCACTTTCTACCCTTTCCACTATGGCGATTGCGGTGGTGCTTGTTGTTGATGTCGCAGGCGGCGCCACCGGAAATGCCCCCAGGCGCGCCTCTTGTCGGTTGTTCAGCTCGAGCGCGCGCTCTCTTGGCCTATACACCCGGTGATCCAGCTTTGAACGTAATTTGCAGTTTGCCTTCGTTACCGCGAGGCGCAAAGCAAGCGTCTTTGGTTACAGGACTAGCGGTAGCTCTCGATATCCCTTCATCACTCCCTGTAGCCACAACTGGGGAGGTGAAATTGTGCCAACAATTGAGTGCATAAAATGATTTTTACTTCGTATGCATACTTAAATAAGTATGTATGAGTCATTTTGACGCTCATTTTCACTTTCAATTACTTCCTTTTCCAGGTGCCCCGTGTCTCGGTAGCATGGTGCGATTCGAGCGGAGGGGTCTTTGTTTGGCATCGGGGCGCTACTCACACCATCGTTCAAGAATTCTCAGAAGTGTCAAGCCACGGCAATGAAGTGAAAAGCACTCCTGCAGACATCGGTGGCGTTGTAAAGGATGGCGAGGTTGCTGCTACATCTGCAAAGGGCTCTGTGAGCAAATTGTGCTGCGGCGTAGCTTGGGGCGACAGTGGCGGCGATAGCAGTGGCGGCAGCGACAGCGGCTGGCAGTCGTCAAGCGATGGCAAAATCGAAGGTGGAGGAGGTAAAATAGGCGAAGGCCTGCCGCGGTGGTTGGTGGCCTGGGGTCGCCACAACGTCGCTGTCTTTGAACGAAACTCTGCGCCCACAAGTACAACTGCGTCCTCCGGCTCCCAAAGCAGTGGCAGTGCTGGCGACCAGAGAAGAAGTTCTGTGCCACATGTTCCTGCTGCGGCGTACGTGTTGTGCCATAATGTGACCGTGCGCTCGTGTAGTGGTACAGGGGGAGCCGTGAAAGTTGCAGCTTTGCGGCCTGGGCGGCTTTGTGTGGTCACAATCGACGGGTGGTGTTTCGATTTTGACCTGGCCCTCTTTCCTTAGGAGAGGATAATGCGTGTTCTTAAACTAAATTACTTACCTCTTACCTCCATGAAACTGAGCTCAAATGTAGTTCGTCTAGGTATAAACAAAGGAACTGAGGCCTCGTTCCGGCCTCATCATAATGAAACCCGTGCCAAGTGAAGGATGTGAACCAATAGGCCATTTCTGAAATCCCAACGGACCAATTTTACTCACGTAAAGTTTTTTTCTGAGCACTCTCACCACAAAATGGTGGTAGCTCCACGGGGATGTTAAAGCCTAAGAACGTAGCCATTTCATAAGTTATCTACACAGATACTCCTCAGCTCATGTTTTATGGTACTTATGAGCATACCAACCGCCCGCCTATAATTTTCATTGACTCTGGCATCTATGCCAATTGTCATGAAAGTCGTCCTCGTAACCGGAGTACTTTCACCTCCATGGAGCTCATGAATGGCAAAAAGGCTAATATCGAACCTCTTTGGAGCAGGATTTGAAGTGCTATGATTATATAGTTGCCACTGATCATTGGGTCTTTGTGCCAAGGTCGTTCAACTTAAGTAAGTCGAGGTTATGTGATGCCCTCGTCGTCTGGCATGCGCCGTCCTTTTGCTTCGGGCCCTTTGCAAGCAGTGGCCATGCGATCTAGAAACGCTCGCCAAAAATGTCGGGTCCTCCCAAAGAAGCATGCACCGAAATTCCCGCTGCTTCTACCCAAGAAACGAGCCACAACCGCGACGGGTGCTTGTCGATAGCACGCGTGGCCCATTCTTTTTACTCTTCACGCTTCTTCTTAATCGACGGCCTTCCTCAAAACGTCCAGCGTCAAGCGGCGCCGAAACAGCGGCATATCCCTGGCCGAGAAATCCATTTTCTGTTCAGCGCTCACATAGTTGGCGAAGTAGCACGTGAACACGCCGCAGTCCACGTCATTGTTTTGCTGGGGAGTGCCCGCTACAGTGGGTACTTCCTTCCAACTGGGCACACTTATCGCCACGGGATCGTCGGGGAACTTCTTGGCTTCGTCCAGGAAGTACTGCTTGAAGCCCGACAGGTAACGGCTCCCCCAGCCGCCCATCGAGTCATAGTACTGGAACTTGCCCTCGCTTACATGTGCGACGCAGAGGCACCAGTGCGCACCCCCCACGTTAACCGAGGCCATCATTTTGTCGAGCTTGAAAATGTTGCCGCCCGTGCAAGTCACCTACGCGTGCACGTGTCCACGTGCGTGCACAGACAAGAGAAGCAAACAGTGCAGTGGTGAGGTAAACAAAAGCAATTTTACTCCATCAAGGCATCCTATCTAGACCTCTCGTTGCCTTAAAAAACAGTCGAATATGTACCTTTCTGGACCAGCGCTCGACCGAACTGTAGTTGTAGGTGTCGTTGATTTCGAACACTTTCTCGAAGAAGAAGGAGCTCAAGAAGTACGTGGGTTTGCGATTCTGCGGGTCATGGGCCACCCACGCGCTGTTGCGCTGCTGCAGGAGCCACATGTACATGTTGATGGTTTCGTCGAACAGCCGCCCGCAGCGCATCCTACGTATGTATGTCGTAAGAGGCAAGTGAGGAGTTGCTCATGTGAAGTTCACCAGCAGCACTAACAGGACCAGCACCAGCACTAACAGGACCAGCACCAGCACTAACAGTACCAGCAGCAGCACCAGCAGCACCAGCAGCAGCACCAGGAGCGCCAGCAGCAGCACCAGGAGCGCCAGTATTGGCAGTGCTAGGCAGTATGATTCGGCAACGAAACCCCGTGATAGAGAGTGCGCTCATAAGCAAGAGCTGCCACCACCTACGAAACCCTGTGATAGAGAGTGCGCACATAAGCAAGAGCTGCATATACTGACCGTTTATTTCCAAAAATGGGCGAATGCCGAGAGGTGCTGGGCGGCGGACCAGCACCTCCTTCGAAGCTATAAACGCTTCGAGTGCAACCGGGATCTCAAACTTAGTGAGGTAAGGTGTTTAGAGTATCGCCGGTCGTTTACGACCCGTCGTGCAAT
>Ga0307979_1000374_pt1 | contig 29941 bp, 20 predicted proteins | sample OrgLakmetage1058_FD_201833 | JGI IMG/M metagenome (GOLD analysis project Ga0307979, IMG submission 201833) | Saline water microbial communities from Organic Lake, Antarctica - #1058 | ecosystem: Environmental > Aquatic > Non-marine Saline and Alkaline > Saline | place: Antarctica: Organic Lake...
CCGTACTTTTTACGTAAATGTTTTACAGGGAGGAAACACACTTGTCCGTTGGGTCAAATATTTGTCCGTTGGGGCTAAGGATTTGTCCGTTGGGGCTAAGAATTTGTCCGTTGGTTTGCCTTTTTGCTGCCTTTTTTTCCCAGGATTCTTCAAAAAAAGGCTCGGCCTTTTTTCCGGAGGCCTAGTCCCCGCCCGAAATCGAAGGTTTTGTGAAAGTGACCTTATGTCGATTTGACGAAAGGTTCGTTTTCGAACCCCCCCACCAAGGTTAGAAAATCGAACCCAACTTCGATTTTCGGGTCTGCAAATAATGGATGTAAATAATGTCACAATGTCACGATATGACAGCAATCTTGATATCGCGGATCGCGGTATAGCGCAACCATCATATATCATCACATCATGAAAAGATTTCCAACGCTGAAGTTGTGGATGCTAAGCTCTTAGCATAAGGCTATTACAGGAGCATTGAATTATGCAACCTACTATCATCGTCATACTCTCGTTGTTGGCCAGAATGGCTGGAAGCACTGAGTCGTCTAGCCATCATCACCGTAAGCAAAAGCACCTCAACGTGCTCATGCTAATTATAGATGACCTCAGGGCAGACTACCTGGGCGCTTACAATGAGAGAGACGGCGCTGCGGCTTTGACTCCAAATTTAGATAGCCTAGCGAAGCAAAGTGGCAGTACATTGTTTTCCAAGGCATACTGCCAATACGCACTTTGTTCGCCTTCTCGGATGTCGTTCTTAACAGGGGTGCGCCCAGACACGACACGGGTGTATGACTTGAAGCAGCGTCTGAGGACGCATCTCCCAAATGCTATTAGTCTTCCTCAGCACTTCCATGAAAACGGCTACTTCACTAAAGGCATAGGAAAAGTTTGGCATCGAGGTCATGTGGACGAACTCTCGTGGTCGGTTGAGCAACCTTGGGTCGATCGTCCGCATTATGCCCTCCCTCGTAACTTGGATGCTTTAAAACTTCGAGCGCAGAACATGCACGAAAGTAAAAATCGGCGACTGAAACCTCAGCTCGGCCCATTGATCGAAGTAGACGACACAGTTGGGCAACGGGACGACGTGTACACTGATGGAGCCATCGCTCATGCAGCTGTCGCCGCTTTGCAAGAGGCTAAATCTCATCTCATTGCAAGCGGTGACGAAAAGAAGAAAGGCTTCTTTGTGGCTGTAGGCTTTATGAAACCTCATTTACCATGGTGTGTACCAAAGCGTTATTGGGACGCTGTGAATGTTTCAACGGTACCCTTTTTGACAGACACAGTATCCAGTGCACCTTCCAAACGAAGCCCAACGAGGGCAGTTCCCATTCCTGGAAACGAACTTGCGACTTACCATTTTAATCACAAGGATTTAAAAAGCTTTACGGGAATGCAAGAGCTTCGTCGCGCTTACGCCGCTTGTGTACATTTTGTCGATGCACAAGTGGGTATCGTCCTATCAGCTTTGAATGGATTGGGGCTTCAGGAGAGCACGGCGATTGTATTTTTGAGCGACCATGGATATAAGTTAGGAGAACACGGGTCATGGACAAAGGGAACTAACGTCGAGGAAGACACTCGAGTGCCTCTCTTATTTCATATACCAAAGTGGTACATTTCTGGGCATCAACATTCATCTTACCAACATCCGTTGGCTTCCACGGAAGCAAACCCCTCAGCGGTGCTGGACGACTCAGTTGTAGAATTAGTGGACTTGTTCCCTACTCTCATTGATATTTGTAGGCTTTCATCATTACCGACGGGTAGCCAAACTCTCGAAGGCAAGTCACTTTTCCCTTCACTCTCAAGGCCATTAGAGCTTGAAGGAAGAATGAAGAGACGTCCACAGCCTGCATTATCTGCGCACGAGGAACAAATCTTCGTTGGAGCCCAGAAGTCGAAGGTTCCTTATGCAGTAATGCACGACATAGACCAAAATTGTGGAGTCGCCTTCTCTCAAGTTCTTAGTGGGAAATTTATGGGATATTCAGTGCGTCGCAGTTGTGTGCGCGAAGCATCTCGTAAAAGCACTACAGAGCATTATAGAAGTGGCCATCGCCTAACAATTTGGATTGAGTTTGCAACCAAAGCTCTCTCAGTTGGCTCACAAATACAAATTGAGAGAGCTCGTGTAGAATCCTTAGCAAAATCATTACTTCCAATATCGCCGGATTCGTATACGTTATCAAGTTCAACCTTTCTGGAAACCTTCTGTACTTCACGTGGAGTAAATTTGAACGGGAATCTTACATGGCTTGGAGAAAGAATGAGTGAGCTTGCAATTCAAGAGGAAGGGAGTGACCGTGTTTCTGGAATGACTATGTTGAATGCAATTGAATTGTATAATCTTGACACGGATCCATACGAGGCTGTGAATGTAGCTGGCGATATGGGACATGCGCCTATTTTCGGAATGCTAACTTGCCAGTGGCTGAAAGGATGGCGCGGCTTACTTCGTAATGATCGACTCACTTAATGGCGATAGTATTCATTGCATGATTTAGCTTGACTGCTTCAGCAAAATGTCGAAATTTCTCAGCCCGCAACTTATCCCTGCGTGTTAATTGGCAGTGCGGCTGTTGCGCCTGCTGATATCATTTTTTACAGCCCCATTTATTGAACCCACCAATAAACGCTTTTAGGATACTATACAGCGCACGCGCATTAATCAGCAGTTCCACTACTGTTTATAGTTCTTCCGTAGCGCCTGCACGTATTTTAGGGTTTAGTGCGCAGTCAAGATTTATATGTTTCCGAGATCGAGTTCCTCTGTATTAATTCAATTGAAAAGCCACCAACCGGGATTTCGGCCATAGCTTTCCCAGTCGACTTCTACTTTGTGCTCTACAAATACGAAGAAACATTTCTTAAACATCAAAGGAACAAAGCCTTAACGGGCTGTCTTTCTCTCTATTCTCCCAAATAGAAATCAAGACCTAGCATATCCAGTCCTCAAGTGAGCGGCGGCTTTATACGTATTTTTTTAGTCTCAGGAAGATAGGCAATTGCGTTTAAAATATGGACTGGACTCTGGACTCTGGACTCTGGACTCTGGGAAAGGTAGCCCGGACTAGGCTGAGGTAAAGAGAAAGTTGCGGCTTCTTTTTTAATTCACTTCATCGCGATGACGTAAGTGACTTTTTGTTGCTACTTGCGCATATCTAGTTGGCGCAATCGATGGCCATTTAAGCCTTTCTGGCCTCACGCGCTGCAGCTCGCCGCTGCAGATTCAATGCCGTGGTAGGGAGATTTGCCTCCATTGACATCAGCGATGGCCTCGACCGCGTTTCTTCTCACCTCCGTAGCACGGGATTTTAGAATTGCTGAGCAACATGAACCACAAACAATAAGGAGCGCACCTGCCACCTGTGTCGGTGAAGGAGCTCCACCACTGAGAAGAACGTCCTCCCAAAGAAAGGCGAGAGCAATTTCGAGATAGAGTAGCATCGCAATAGTTGTATCAGGATTCAGACTAAAAGCCAGATTGCGCGTGAACATCATTATCGGTAGTCCCAGGCTAAGTGCCAAAACCAGCAAGTTGTCCTCCGCAGGCGCTCTCCAATCATAGACACCCGATCCTGTTGCTGCTTCCAACAACAGAGCAAGAACTACTGCAAAGATCATGGTGCTAAAAACCATTGCCATGGGTGCTTCATTCCGGAGCTTCGTGTTAACCACGAGAGCGGCATCAGCGTTGATGATGGCAAAAGCAAGGGCTGCAATGAGACCAAGCGCCCTGCTGCTTCCAGTGCTACCGTCGCTGCCACCACTACTCTCTAGATCCCACAATTGCGTTACAAGCACGACACCTACGAGACAGCTGATTGCAAGTATGATATCATAACGTCCCCACTTTTGGCCTGCGAAAATGTAGGCCAGCGCAGCTGTCCACAACGGCATGGTGAACATAAGACAAGACGCCACGCCAAGATTTAGGGTGGACACGGCATAGAAAGCGCATAGATTCGCGACTCCACCAAGAAACCCACGCTCCAGCATGGGTAACCACGCGCTCCGCTCGCTCAAGAGCTGACAAGACATGATCAAATGTCCAAATACAGCAATGAGACTACATTACGGTCTTTAGATTTTATGGAGAATTGACCATCAAAGCAGTTGAAACCACAAAAGTGACATACGAGCGCGAATTCAAAAATTTTAAGAGCAATTTCATTTCAAAAGTTTGCATTTACACACACAGATAACGTACCGGTGTACAACGGATGGCAAGAACGCTGCCGGCGAAGAGAAGTCCCACGACGGAAGAGACAAGGAGCAGATTGAATACTCCATACCCTCGATCTCGGAGGACTTTTAAAGCAGTGCTTTGTAATGTGGCTACTATGTCAGTGAGAACAATGAGTACTACCGCCAGCATAGTCTTATTTCGGGTCGGGAGAGTCGTTTTGTCATCCGCTACGGCTCCAGAGATCCCGGGATAGGTATCCACTGCATGGCGCTCTGATGCATTTTGGATAAACTTTGGTGTGTTCAAGAGAGCAGCAGCACCTGCTGTTGACATCACGGATACAGACTCAGCCCGGCAGCTCGATAGCTGGGCACTGCTATGAGCTCCAACCAATGGATCGTAACGAAGGATAGTTGGATGCTGCACAACGTAACTGCTATCTGTGATCTCTTCCCCAAGGAGAGCATCTTGAAGTTCCCTCCCTGGTAAGCTGAGCGAGCGTCGCGGTCGCGTTACACGCTGTCCCAAGTCGTTATCGCTAATCATAATGCGAAACTATCACGGTGACGGCCATGTCTAATGAGGTATATGCACATTCATATTTTGTAAAATGGTTACTTAGTACCTAGCGAGCTAGCTGAACTCAATTAGCCTTATATTCGAATCTAAAGAATTTACCATGCATCAGCTTGAAATATAAAAGCACTCCTCTCGCCAGCCATTACAGTCCTTGATCCTGCACAGCTACAACAATCTGTATAGACCATATAATATTACCATCTATACAATATTCTCCGTCCTAACGATCAACAATGAAGATTTTGTGAAACATAAAGAGCGAGAAAGATCCGACGAGGACTTGTTCGAGAAAAATTCTAAGATTACCGAAGAATGAATAATGACAAGAGAGAGTGCAGAAGTACAGTAAGCAGCGAGAGTAGAGGCGCGGCAGCGCGGCAGCCAGCCACCTGAGCACACATAGCCTCTGATTGCTGCCCAGCTAGTAGAAGGTGGTGGAAATTCCTACTCGATTAATTCTGGTGGCAAAGAACCACTGTAGTATTTCTAATACTACATCTGTAGCTCGTTGTCTTCCAGTAACAATGGCGGCATTCAACCACGCAGGGGAAAGTGAATTCCCCGAACCCACCCAGCGATGTATTACGGAGGCCCGTTCCAAAGGCGTTGAAGTCGAAGCAGTACTCTTTGACGTCGAGTTACCTACTGCTACGGATGCCGCTGCTCATCTCGGTATAAGCGTCGGCCAAATAACAAATTCTCTTGTGTTTGAGCTTAAGAGGCCCAAAGGCGAGGCGCGTAAGCCGATACTTGTCTGTGCTCCTGGCGATCGCCGCATTGACGTGGCCAAGCTTGCAGCTGTGCTTGGTGTGAGCAAAAATAAGGTAAAATTAATAATTTCAATGAGACCTAGGTTCGGTTCTTGATTAGTTTGCCTTCGTGTCTTCATCGAAGGTGAAAAGTGGCTCTCCTGCCACAGTGCTTGAAGTCACGGGCTTTGAAGCAGGCGGCGTGGGTCCGTGCGGATTTTTGCTGCCGTTTCACGCGTGCTTTGTCGAGGAGCGCTGCTTTTCTCAATCTGAGTTATGGTGCGGCGCGGGCGTAAAGCATGGCATGCTGAAGATTTCGCCGGCAGATCTCTTGCGCGTTACATGCGGACAGCGGGTTGACCTTGCCGAGGGTGGCAACGGCGAAGGAGCCAGGTGCGAAGGCGTTAGCACACCGAATGACGCAGTATGCGCTAAGGTGCCTGCTTCTAGCGAGTCGCTGAGGTCGGAATCCACGTCTAGTGTCGCTGAGGAATTCAAGCCAGATGCTGCCGTTGAAACTATTTCTACTATCTCTGCTGTAGAGGAAAGTCAATCCGTGCCGTGGCTCGCGGAGCAGCTCGCGGGAGTTGGAGATGGCAGCTTGCGGTGGTTTCCAGAGCGGGCTTTTGACTTCTATCCCTTCCGTTCGGAAACGAATGGTGGCGAAAGCAAAACCACTTCTTCACGAAGCCCCAGCTCAGCCGCCGCTGCCTTCACAGTAGTTGTAGAGCAAGATCCAGGCCACGTCGGAGGTATCGTCTGGGACGCTGAAACAGTATTATCTCACCATCTCGTAGAACGCTATGGTGCTTGCAGCGATAAGAATGCTATTGAGCACGGAGCCGAATCTGCTAGAACCATAGATACTATTGGAAGTAGTAAGTTCGAGGCACCGGATAAACGACGATCTATGCGCGGGTTGAAAGTGGTCGAATTGGGTGCAGGCACTGGCCTCGCGGGTTGCGTATGTGGCCTTTTAGGCGCCAAAAAGGTCGTGCTCACTGAATTAACGGAGGCATTGCCACTCCTGGAAAGGAATGCCAGTCGAGTGCTGCGCAAGGACTGCATGACAGGCAATGACAGCAATATCGTGGACAACGATTCAATATGGAAGCGTATGACAACGCCAGTTTGGAGTAGTAACAGCGCCATGCAGGGCCACACAAGGGACGCGCAGTATGCCGTTGAAGCATTGTCATGGGGAGAAGATTTGACCAAAAGCTCTGCTTGCGCAGTTGCCGCTCCCTTCGACGTCATCTTAGTGGCAGACTGCGTGTATCTTCCAGAACTGTACTCGGCGCTAGCTAACACCATCAAGCAGCTCGCTGGTCCCGGCACTGAAGTTCTCATCTGCTTTGAGCAGAGAAGGCGGGACATCAGTGCTTTCTTTGATATCTTTGGTGACAGTGAAGTGACCGATGTTGGCGAGGGTGAGCTACAACCACCGAACGGCGCTGCAGGTTCTGAGCACCTTCCAGGGTCTGATGGACGGCGGCCACTAGGCAAACCGCGGTGCACAGAAACCGGACCAGCAGTAGATTCAGTACCAGTAAAAGAAGTACCTTCAACGATGTCCAAACTTGAGTGGGAGCAAACATCTTTGCTTGCATCGGCCCGGGCCCTCGCTAAAGTTCACCTCGCGCGTGTTGTTTTTGAATAAGAACTAATGAGTTAACGACGATTAGATTTTTATGGTGATGACTGGATGACTGGCAAGATTCTGGCCTCCAGACTTCCGTATAGAGTTAGAGGTATAGTTTTCTTTTGCGCGAGCTGCCTAGTGGGAACTGGTTCTTTCTGAACATCGCGCGCAGAAGACCAGACAGTATCCCTCAATCCCGCCCGCGATTCGCGATTTCACGAAAGTATTTGATATCGAACTAATAAACACCCAAATTACACAGAAGTCAGTCCTTTCGGTAGAGTGAAGTGTACGCCAGTTATGCGAGAAATTAAAATATTTGAGGTCGATTGTGATGAGGGGTGTATTTTTTAAACTCCGTATGTCCTCTGCAGGGTGGAAGCTTCGCACGAATCAAAGTTCTACCTAAATCAAAGCCGCCGCTGTGTCTGTTGCTATATTGAAAAGAGCAAAGAGCACGCCATTAACATCTGTATTCATTTTCAGCAAAGAAACCCCTGCATTACTTTACAGTCATACGCGCGATTATTTTTTCAATGAGTAATTCTTGCAAAGCCTTATTTAGGCAGGAGCTCTCTAGAAAAACGGTTTTTGGAGGCAAAAGCCTTGTTTAGGCAGAAGATTTTACGCAAATGGTGGCACGCAGTTGCTCGGGGGCTCCTTGAAGAGGCGAGCTAGGGCCTTATCGATAATCCTCGGTAATAATATTTCCTCTTATTAGGACCTTCAAAAGTCCTTATTATGTAATTATTTAATAGATATTGGTCATGTTCTAATGGCGACTTTGTAGCAACCCCCCCTCTGCGGGTGGGAAATCTCCTATTGACCCAGGCCCCGAAAGGCCGGTAATTGATTGCTTACAGAAGAGCGAGCCACTTCGCTTCGCTAACTTCACTTCCACGGCCACTCGTTTATGTGTGCCTGACAACCCCCTTTTCTTAGACAGGCCCCGAAGGGCCGGAATTAGAATGCTAACAGGTAGAGAGGAAAGGCAAAGCAGCGCAAACTTCTGGAAAAAAAAAAAAAAAAGCTTCATTGCTTTGTATTTCTACCTTAAAGTTTTCTAATTCCGGTCCTTTGGCTCATGGCTCAACATCTCGCGCTTATTACTCCTTCCTGCTGGGTTTTCGAATAACCAAATCACAATAATCACAGTGCTCTGATGAAAGTAACCGCCGAGTTATAATCCCACTTCGACTATAATGTCCATGAGCTACAGGGCTACAGGCCGCCGTTGCAGCTCAGTAGGCTAGTACAGGCCAGCAGGTCTACTACTTCGTGAGACAGGCCCCGAAGGGCCGGAAATAGATGACTAACAGGTAGAGAAGAAAAGCAAAGCAGCGCAAACTAGACCTAAGGAGCTAATCAGGCGCACATGCCCGAGTGACCATGGAAGTGATGGTAGCGGTCCAAGGTGGCACGCTCCTCCATGCTCTGAGAGTGCAGCTCAAAAGAAGAGTCTCCACCCGCAGAGGAGGGGACTACAGCGAAGTCCCTCAGGCGATCCAGAAGAAGAGTCGCCCATCCTTGGGCAATTGCGTGACCCCATTTGCGTGCAAGCTTCTGTCTGAAGAAGGCTTTGGCTTCTGAAAAGCCAATGTTGTACTTTGCATGTAGTAGCGAGATGTCTACATAACGCCTGACAACTGACTCAGGGCAGCACACTCCTTATCACTCGTGCGCTGAAGTACTAGTATGTATTTACGCACTTCCTTACTGCGCAATCCCCTAGCTACAGTAGCTAGCTAGATAGCGCTAGCTGAGGCTAGCTAGTGCTATAGTGCTAGCTAGTGCTAGCTAGCTACTGTACTGACTGTACTGCACTCCAAATCATTCGTAAACCTACGTCCCAGAGTACCGAAGGACCCTGCGACGTAGGTTTACGAATGATTAGGAGTGACTGTACTGTAGTCGTCTGTTGGTCTGTACTGTACTTCGGTTCATCTGTTCTTCTGGCAAGCTTTCTGCAACTTTCCGCGACACCCGCACGCCCGCCACAGTCCACAGTACTCCTGGGAGCAGCTTACAACCTGCAGCTCATCAGCTCATCAGTGGCTCGTCAGCATCTCAGCAGCCAGATCGATTCGTTTACATTAGCACCTATGCAGCTAGCAGTTCAAACAAGCTCCTATCTTTGAACCCTTTTTAGTAGAGCTGCTTGGGCAAATAGAGTTTTACAGATACCACCTTATCTAATTCAGCATCGAGAGTCCAGAGCGCAAAAAGACAACAACGTGTGCGCCGGATAAGACTCACTAACGAAGGCATAGTATTATACAAGACCTTGTTCTTCAATCAACGATGGCGAGTGAAAGCCCCATTTACGCAACTGCTATGCTTCCCGAAGTTGCGACCTTGGTCGATGCTTCGGCGCCCGTCAGATTAGGTAAAGAGTACACTTCGAGCGGAGCTTCAATGCCTTACAGGTCTGAGGAAGAGCAGACCATGCTCATGCAGAAAATGGGTATGCCGAAAGGAATCACAAGGGAGTTTGTGCGTTCAGCATCTGAATTCACGAAGCGCTATTGGATCGTTGACAATTCAGGAAGCATGATGACTGCAGATGGGCATAAGCTAGTGCAAGGCTCCGATGGCCGGCAAGGTATGGTGACGTGTTCGCGCTGGGAAGAGCTTGGCGAAAACATTCGCTGGCACTCTCAGCTCTCAGTGGAAATTGGCGCGTACACTGAGTTTCGCTTACTCAACCAGCCAAATCGGGGCGGGTCTCAAACTGTTCGAGTTGGTACTACGGTAAGAAGCCACTTTATAATCGCGCACTTGCGTCCAGTGATAATACCTTGATGCATCATATGTCAATAATAATTTTTACGCTGCTAACGTTTGACCTTCTGGTTTGTTTTTAAGGTTGGGTCCAATGACGCGTCTTCAGTTCAAGAGTTGTCTCAAATTGAGAAGCTGGTCAACTCCTCGCCCACAGGCCGCACTCCACTTTGTGCTCAAATTCGAGACGTGTGCGCTGAGATTGCTGCTGATGCTCCACTGCTTCGAGCCAACGGGCAGCGGGTTTGCCTGGTGATTGCGTCCGACGGCCAAGCTTCAGACGGTGACGTCATGGAGGCTCTCAGGCCGTTACATGACGTACCAGTGTGGATCGTGATTCGGCTCTGCACCGATGACGATGACGTAGTCGAGTATTGGAACGGCGTCGACGAAGAGCTTGAGCTCGATATGGACGTTCTCGACGACTTGAGTGGCGAAGCAGCCCAGGTGATTGGCCGTTGCCCGTGGCTTACCTACGGGCCACCTTTGCACCGGCTTCGAGAATGGGGCACTTCGGTCAAAATTTTCGACCTGATTGACGAGCGAGCCCTGGCGAGGAGCGAGCTGTTTGAGCTCGTCAAGTTAATCCTTGGAGAGCCAGCGAAGTCCTTGCCGAACCCTGAACTCGACTGGTCGGATTTCTTGGAGCAACTGGACGTCTTGCAAAAGGAGGAAGGAGACCTTTGGTGCCCTGCCCACTCGTCTAAACGCCCCTGGTTTCTGATGAAAGAGCTGAATAGAACGAATGGCAGCAAGGCCTGCGTCTTGTCATAATGCTTCTTCAGGTCAATACAAAGCGCCGGGTTCTGTTCTGACCAGAAGAGAGCATTTTCATTTTCATTTCACTTCCGAGATAAAGCCATGTCTCCTGATGTAGACGAAATAACGAAGTTCAAGCGAAGGGCCAGCTGGGCCATCTGTTCGATATCGGATATCTGGGAGACCCCTAAACCTACACTGCCTGGAACTGGGAAGTCGGAAGTCGAAGTGCGTTCAAAAATCCTAGTTTCATGCGGATTTCGGATGTCTACGTGGGATGTGCCCCTGGCCCCTGGTCGTTAATTATCATTTGGACGTGATAAAGGAATAAAGGCTTATGCCTTGGGAGTTCCGAGTTCTCTTTTCGCTATATGGTGACCTCTGCCAACAACAATAAACCTTTTCTGACACTATCTTCACTTCATTGATTCGCGCGTAAAAATTCGATTGCATCAGCAAGCGATAGAGTGGTCGAGTCACCGCTCGTTTCTTCGGCAGACTTTCCGCTCTGAAAGTCTTCCAAGAAGTCATCAAACTCGTACTCGGCACGCTCCTCAGCCAAAAACATCGCTTCGTAAGCTGCGCGGAGTCCGAGGCGAGCTTCCAGCTGCTGCGTTGTTGTTGTCATTGTCGCCGATGTTGCCGTTGCTGCAAGTTCTTGGCAACTGTCAACCGGTGGTGGCAGTGGTAGTGCTCTATGGGCATTGCCAAAGGCTCCAACTCCAGCAACTGCCGCTGCCCAGGCCGCCTCGAGGGCGGCTTGACGTTCAGGGGTGAGGAGCGGCTGCTGCTCGCGGAACCACGTGTCTAAAACCACTTGGTGGACGGCTTCCACGGCAACTCGCAGCTGCATCGTGGGAGGCCGATTCATTGCCGTTGCTGTTGCTGGTGGTGGTGACGGAAAAGCACTGTGGCTAAACGCAGAAGTTGTTGAGTGCGCTGCTGCATTGTTTATAAGCTCTTCCCAAGGTACCGCGCTGCGTGTGATCACAGCCAAGGTGTGCTCGCCAGTAGCCAAGGCGTTGGGCAGACGGTCGTAATAATTGTCCCCTGAGCCTGCTGCCGAAGTCGCGCGTCCTTCAGCAGATCCTACGAAAGATCCAATGGCTTCCACCAGTTCTACGCTGGTAGCAGCTGCAGCAGCACTTGGAGCAGTAGCGCTGTGCGGCAGAACATGCACACTGAGACTAGTGGCATCGAAGCCGAGAGCCTCAACGGCTAAAAGCTTGGCAACCAGTTGCGGTGGGTGCAGGGACACAAGCACCATTTTACCGCTGCCAGGGGCTAGTAAGCGCGCTGCATTTACCAGCAGGGCTGCTGACGCGGACGCTGAGGTGCCACTGCTACTGCTACCATCGCCACCGCCGTCAACCATGAAATCGTCGTCGTCGTCGTCGTCGTCATTATTTCCGCCGAGGCCTTCGCACAACATGGCGTCTAATGTACCCTTGTCTACGACACCGCTGAACCCACCCGCCACTAGGGCCGTCGCACATTCTCCTGGAACCATACCTTCTGCCACCTCTGCGTGGGGCTGGTCTAAATCACGACTAAAGTCAACCTGAGTGGTTAATATATACAGGGGTAGGGGTACGTAGGATTGACGGGGGGAAATTCAAAGACGGATTCAGAGATTGATTGAGATGGCTCGACTCAAAAAAAGTGAAGTTTGCAGACAACACACCGTAGCCCATTGAAGCGATGCATTGCCCGCAGTGCGCTTTGCCATGTGCGCTATCACACCCGCATCATAATCAGCCGACAATACCTGATTTAGTAAAGTAAAAGAGTTGGGTGTTAGATAGCCGGCTACAACGTAAGAAACTTAAAATAAGCACAGTAAGAACACTAGATTGGTAATGTCGGAGCTACAGGCGAGTGCTATGTCATTCAGTCACCGTGCGGCCTGGCGACCACCATGTCGATGCAGCCATGCGTTCAGAAAGCGTTGAAGTGCCACACCCCACCACACACACGGGCAACGAGGTGAGATGAGCGCCACCACTGCTAGCCCCATGGGCTTCAGTCAAGTACTTTTGCAAGTAAGCGTCAAGGTCCTCGTATTCGATAAGCCAATCGTACACGCCCGCTTTGCCAAATTCCTCCATACTCCTCCCCAATGTTTGTAATCACTATTACTGCTCTAAGAACGATCGAAGCTACAGCGCATGGTTGGCTTTTAACTAAGTCAGATCCACTAAGTCTTTTTAAACTGAATCCTCTTCCTAAAGCTGAAAGTCTCTCGCTTCTAGCTCTCTCGCTACAATAGCTCGCTAGTGCAAGCTCCTTAAGAACTTCAGAAGCTGCTGTAGCGCTGTAGCTACTTTTAAGTTATAAGAAAGTAAGTTATAAGTACGTCCGTTCTTCTGTTCTTCTGTTCTGTGAGATTCAGAAATCAACAGGGCCACGAACGATTTTCAAACGAGATTGTTGAGCTACATTGAGCACTGAGCACGACAACATGACAACGAAACCTAACCGTCGTAGACACAGAGGCAAAGCGGCAAGTGCGAATACTAGCCGAGAACACACAATATCACTCGAGGAGAATTAGTAGTGGTACTTTCCTATCCTTTGGGTTACTTGAATGGGCAGTGAGCTATTCGCAGAGTTTCTTAATTTTCACTTCTTTGCATCATCTTAGTCTGAAGTCGAAGCTAGTATGAAGACCTCTATCGAATCAGGCCATAATCATAGCAGCGGCAGCAGCGTCAGTGATCCCGACGAAATTGACGAATTTGATGATAGCACTGGTGTTGACGGCTCCTCTGCTCCACGGACTTTGATGCAAAGCGACATAACATCCTACACCCGGCCAATCCAGCGGAAGCCCCGCGGTTCAGCAACCTCAGCAGCACGGCCCACGCCGCGAGGGTTTCTCGGCGCCTTGCGAGCTCGTGAGCTCGGCCGCCCTCGGTGCAGTGGCGGGTCGACGCGTGCGGTGTTGCCGTCCGTCTCGGCTGCTTCGTGCGGTGTGGGGTCGAGCGGGGCAGGGCCAGCGTGGGCGGGGCGCTTGCTCACTGCCCGCGTTGGACTCGAGCGCATCTGGCTCGGTGCACACAACAGCGGCCTCACGGGTGGCGCGGCCCTCGATTTCGGGGTGAGCAATGGCCGCCGTGGGCCAAGTTGTATGGCATTCGGCGGCGACAAGGGTGAGCTAGTGGCAGTTGGCGGACCTGGCCCTGCGTTCAGTATTTATGATGTTGATTTATTCGTTTCGCGGCGCCGCGGTACACCTGGCGGTGCGACGGCCAGTCGTCTTCGAACTACGGCTGCTCCTGAAAACGATAGCGGTAACAACACGGCAAACACAAGCCGCAACTCTGACACCGAGTGCCCTATCCTGCCCTTTACGGTGCCTCGAGTGAGCGCGCTCGGCGACAACAACGTCGTGGACGACGAAGTTTCGGCAATCGTGTTTGATCCTTTTCCTGGAAGCGACGAAATTGCGGTGGCCTTGCGACGAAGCGCTACGGTTCGCGTGTTCCGCTTGAGCGACGCGGCAGAAGCTGCAGAGAATTGGGCAAATGCACGCCGAGCTGCTGCGGCTGGCGGGGGCAATGGAGGATCAAACGGCGAACAATTTGCTTACGGGGCCATGGGCACGCTGCCAAGTGCGCCTGCTGCGCGGGTCCTAATGCCCGCAACTACGGGTCGGTCGGACAGCGGTGGCCACACTTCACTGCTCTACGATGGCGAGTCGACGAGCTCTTCTACGGTCGAGCCAACCATGCGTGGTCCGCATAGTAGGTCGATACCCTCGGCGTCGTCTGCTTTAATTGCGGGCAGCGCGCACGGGCACATTAGGCTATGGCCAGCGAGACTTCACACCGAAGGCAGAAGTCTTCTCGACCCACCAGAAGAGGCAAAACAGGAAGTAATGAAGCCCACCTGGACGGTGCAAGTGAAAGGCATCGACGGTCGGCCACCAGCACCTGTCACCGCACTGGCGTGGGTTGGACCTCAACCTTGCCAACCACCGCCTACGGAGAATCAGCAACAACTATCGCCGCCAGCTGCTGCACTCTCGTCAGCTGAACCTGTTGCATGCCCGAGTAACCTAGATGCCTCAACTTTACCTCTTGACAACAACAAAGTTCCTGAGGCAACTGCCGCTTCTTTGTCTTCATCCTCATCTTCGCTTTCGATGAAGGAAGAGGTCTCCGAAGCAGCTACACCCAAACGCAGTGCGCCGCTGGTTGGGCTCGCGGCAGCTCGTGGGCTGGCAAAAGTGCCCAAAACAAGTGGATTGTCCGCCAATACCACATTGCTAGGCTCGTTGACAGGCAGCCAGAAGTTGATGGCATCGTCTGCCACGGCGAAAGCCGGAACCACCGGGGGGCTCAAGAAGGCCGTGGGGCTCAAGGCCGCGAAGCTACAGGGAGGAATCGGAGAAAGAGGGCTGAACGGCGCCACTCCTGCCGCAGGGAGCAAAGCTTTGACTGGCGGCTTGCCGGGTGTGAAGCGGGCCCTGTCCGAAACCCGAAGCAACAGCAAGACCAGTAGTGGCAGTGGTGGGCGCTTAGGTGGAGGTATTAAAATGAAAGCAGAGCAAAGAACAGTTGGTGCATCTGGCAGTCTTGGAAGCTGGCTCGCACCGCCACCACCACTAAGTGACGATGTAGAGAAGAGTGGGGTTTCCTTGGAGGGACCCATTAATTCGACTTTACCTTCTTCGTCGCCCTTCGTAGCGTCGAGGACCTCTGTATCAGTCCCGCCGTCGTCATCGTCGTCGTCATCGACCAACACATCCATGCCATCGGCGACTGCGGCAACCAAAGCGAAGACCAAAGCTTTTACCTCAAGCACTAGCAGCAGCAGCAAAAGCAACGGCATGAGCAGCAAAGGTCGCAACAGTGGTAACTCGCGGCGGCGGCTGCTGGTAGCCGGCTCCGCTGACGGGCAAATAACGGTGTGGGACTGTGCGCAACTGACAGCGAGCAAAGCATTCGGTGTCAACGCATGCAAACAGCCCCTCTTGGTAGCCACTTTAGACGCACCCCATTCCCTCTTTCGGCCAATCGCTTGCAATACTGCAGCTTTTACCCGTTCGAACGGGAAAGAGAATTGTGGCAGCAGCAACGGCAATGACAAGCTGCGCCAACTGGCGGAACACTCACGAGAATGGGCGGGAGTCCTCTCGTTGCGAAGCCACAATAGCAGCAGCAGTAGAAGTAGCAGAAGCAGTAGCAGCCTCGATGATCATGCGGCCCTGCTTACAGTGGGGCTTCGCAATGGCTGGGTTGCGGATTTCGAGTTGTCTTGGAACAGCGGCAATAGTGACAGCAGCAGCAGCGGCAGCGGCAGCAACAACAACAACAACAGAAGCAAAGGCGTGTGCATGCCTGGAGGACGAGGAGGGAGTTTACTCGCGGTCCACTCTGTCCGCGCTGCGTACCTTCCATCGCCCCCTTCTCGAGATATTGAAAGCACGGCGGACTCACTCACAGTGCAGCAATCTGGTGGCTACGGTCATCCCTCTTGGGACCAGCACGGCCATTGTTCCGGCGGTGTTCGGCCGGCACCTACAGCGCTGCTGCAATGCAGCTCCGCCACTGGCGCCAGCATGGAGCTGTTGCTAGCCTTACCCGCTGCTGCTAGCAAAGGGGCAGGAGTTGGAGATGGCGGTTGTGGATGGGGTTCTAGGGCTAATGCTGAGGAGAGCACCAGCGGCAACAAAAAGAAATCCCCATTCAGGCCTTGTTTAGAGCTTCTTCGAGCGACTAGGAGACGGCGTGGTGGTTATGGTGGTAATGGAGAAGGCGGACGACCAGCCCTACCTTTTTATCAAATGCCGCTTGCGAAGAACATGCTCGCAGCAGATGGCTTTCTATCAGCACCTCTGTTGAAGCGGGGCCATTCCATCGCAGACTCTGACTTTAACGCCGCCTCTTCTCTTCAGACTGACAGCTCCTTGACCAGCACCAACGAAGCGACAGCACCTGAAACCCCGCGCGTCAGCAGTGCTTACCTGCCGCTCAAGCACGGAAATGCGTTGGCAGTGGCCCCAGCTGACCCTTTGCTTCACCGATCGTGGCCCAACCCGGGTGGAGGCAGCCACGGGAGCAGCCACGTAGGTGGTGGTGCTGCACCCGTTACAGCGTTAGCTACCCATCCAAATCTGCCGTTGGCGCTGGTGGCCTTCGATGACGGCACTGCGGCGATGCTGCTGGCCTAGTCTACTAATTAACTAATTATTATTATGCACATAGAAAAGCCTACCTGTTAATTGGCAGCTGCGTCGATTGGAATGGAATGAAGAGCATACACATAAACAAAAAAAATTTACTAGAGGTCATAGGAATAATTCTGATAGTTATCTGAATTGGCTTTTGCCGATTTGCCGGCACAGACACATGGCGATGGCGGGGTGCGCAATGGGAATATTAATCAGAAAGCAAAGCCGTCTCCAAATGTATAATCACGGAAATATATTTAACAGAGATAGAAAAGTGCACGGGATAAGCTGTGTCGCTTTGAACTTCGTATTTCTGCCTGTTGGCCCTCCAATTCAGGCCCCTCGACGAGGGGCCCGTGTTGTGTGCTAAATCCCGAATTATAAACTCCACACCCACTCAATGCGAGCCAGATCCAGGCATCCGAAAAGGGGTAATCTACAAGGCCACTGGAACTCTGAATGATGGGCGGGTGATTTAGAGGAACAAACGAGCGAACGAGAGAGGCGCATGGCTTATATGGACTGTAGAGGTTTGAGGTTGTGATGCGAACGCCCACTCCCCATCGTTCGCGTAAATCTACGCACGTACAAGGGTACTTTAATAACTAGTACCCTTGTACGTGCGTAGATTTACGCGAACGATGGGAGTGGCGAACGCCAGCAGAGGCCTACAGAGGAGAAACTGCTTCACCGATGATGATGAGCGTGATCTGTGTGATGTCGTCGTGATGTCGTGATGTCCGTCATGTCTACGTATCGCATCGCAGTTTCGGTAAAAATAATGGAGACACATCTGCGCCAAGAACGGCGCGCTCTCGTCATCTGCGACTTACAAGCAGATGCTTTGAGCTCACTCTCAGTCGAACAGCGAGAATCTTTCTTAAATGCCTTGAAGCCGTTGTTAGAGGCAGCCCGGCTATCAAATTGGCTGGTAGTCTTCTCTGGCCTTCGCTTTCCTAGTGGATACGCTGGAGTGGATCCTAATCACAAATTGTTTGGAGCGCTAGCTAGATTGAATGGCAAGTTAGGTGATAAGGCAGCACATTGGTTCATGAATGGTTATGCTGGCTCCGAAACACCCTTAAATGTCGAAGATAATGAACGCGTAGTATGGCGGCAGCAGCATCTCCCTCACGAATTAGCAGAGCTCCTTAGAAACGAGAGTATTACGCATGCAACAGTGACGGGGATCGCACTTGCAGTGCAATGCGCTTCTCAGTTCCTCGTAGATGAAGCTATTTCAGTGTCGATTGTGCGGGAGTGCATCGCAGATGCAAACGAGAAAAGGCGTGAGGCAGTGCTGGAACATTTTTTACCAACCTACGCTGACGTGACGTCATTGAATGACGCAATATCTTCTGCGTGCGGCACAACAAGAGAGTTTTTTGATCAAGCTGGCAATGAGGCTAGATCAGCATTAGTTGATTTTGCCTCAGGTTCAGATTCTGTCTCGATATCTATCAATTATTGCTCAGACTGCGGTCGCCGTGGCCATGGTGCACGGTTTATTGAGCTTTTACTGCAGCGGCCCGACTGGCGGAGTTATCCAACACAGCCGTGGTATGAAGACATGTTAACGGGTAAAGAATACTTTAGCCCTCTCGGTAAGAAACTCGTCGCGTTTTGCGATGAGCCTGAATTCAGTCAATTGAGCATGTATATAGCGGGCAGAGAATGGCTGGACGAGAAAGACAAGGTTCTCTTATTCGCAACGGACTTTATGCCATTAACGTATTGCTTCGAAAATGGATGTTGGGTGGATGATAAGAAGCCTCCAGATGATTTAGAAGAGGGAAGCACAACTTCACCATGGTTTATAAAGGAGGCTGACAAGAACTTAGGAGGCAACGCCATAAGCATAATCTCTAAACCGTCCTTAATACCTGGAGCAATGAAAACGGATCGCCGATATGTTGTACAGCAGCACGTGAAGGATCCATTGCTTATGGATGATGGTCGGAAAGTTCACATCAAGTTTTATGTGCTCCTCCTTTGTGATGCAGATGGTTCTTCCTGGGAAATTTTTACGTACAAAGGATCGCTGTTGTCCATATCTCCTAATCGATGGAGTCCAGAAGATCTCTCGCACGACACACAGATAACAATTCACCGCCACTCTGAACCACCGGCCAGAACGCAGGGCTGGGGAAGGCACTGGCCAGAAATGTATGAGAAGTGTAAGGCTGGAACGCTTACCGTTGTTCAGCGGGCAGTCGAGAAAGGAAACCTCAAAGGAAGGCGAGGGAAACGTCAGTTCGAAGTCTTTTCAGCGGATTGGATGGGAGACACGCACGGGAACGTATGGCTATTTGAATTCAACATGTCCCCGGCACTTTGCCGAGCGTTTCAAGACTTTGACGAGGTGGCCCAAGGTGATAGCGCGGATTCAAAGCGCAGGACTGAACTCATGCAGCACGACGAAAAAATGCTCAGAGATGCGCTGGCAGTCGTGCTTCCGTGGGACGGCGGCGAGATGCCGGGGCTCTGGGACTTGGCTGGATCTTTTCCAGGGCCAGAGCACGTGTAACACGTAAAAGCCTAATGAAGTCCGAAGTCGCTATGGCTATGGCAATACATCGCACCAATTTAAGAGACCAGCTGCTGCGTTAGTCGTTGGATTAATCGATTCTTGTTGCCCCTCACCGCCGAGGTCGCAATGGGCACATGTACATTTGAATTTCCTATTCGATATTCGAGCGGGTTGTTGTCATTATCGTCTCTATAATGGCTCCTTAGTGTAGTGAAGTTAAAAATAGATGGTTTATAGTTTCAGTTGTGGCTATATAACATTTTTGAAGCGAGAAGATACCTGTACTATAACTATAATATTTTAGTAATTGGCCCATATAAGAACTGCGAGATGCGAGATAGGAGAAGCCATTTTCTTCTTAGGCCCAAGTGCTTGCCAAGTGAATAACTCTCCATCAGTCCTTCTTTTGCGCGCGACGCCCACTGCCCCCACTCCTGCTTTCCTTCGTTGCCTTCATAGAAATCTCATTCACTGAAGATCCATTGGTAGTAGGAGGCTCGTCATCTTCGTCGCTGGGATTGGTGAACATTACCAACCAGTAAAGGCCAGCCGCGACACCAACGAGCGCTATCAGAGCAAACGAGCAGCGCTTGACCCAGCGGCGCAGCGCTAAGCCCTTTGGCCCCACCCCTGGGGGGTTGCGCGCGCTTCCGGGCGGGAGCTCGAACTGGCTCGGGTGCGGGAAAAAACTCCGGTAAAACGCCTGCAAGAATTCCACCATGTCTGGGGTGGGGTGCTGCATGTCGTCGTTCACGCACACGAACTTGGTTTTCCGGGCACGAATGGAGTTGAGCTGGTCGATGGTGCGGTTGAAGTCGTCGCCGATCATTTCAAACGCCACTTCCGACAGGTGCGTGATTTTCTCAAACGTGGGCGGTTTCCGAGCGTGGTCTCTCAGACCTTCCACAGCGATGTCGCACCGCACCAGGGCTTCAATGCTGAGCAGCAGGTCACCAGAAGAAGGATCTACCAGCGGCGCGTCAAATCCTAACCACTGCCGCCGGGCTTTTTCGGCTCGGCGCAACGCTTCGTTCGTGGCTGCCTCTAATTTCGCAACCCAACGCCAAAGCCTGCCATTGTCGTCCTCTCTGCCGTCGTATCTCCACGCAGCTTCGAAATCAGCTCGAGCGTGTTCTTCCGCAGTGGTTGCGTACTCTACGGCAGCCATCGCTGCGTTGGTCATGCAAGTGCGCATTGCTTCGACGTCGTGTCCGTCTGGTTCTTTCCCTTTCGCCATGGACGTGAGTGTCAAAAGCTCGTTTTCATCCAGAAAGCCGCTATAAGAGAGAACGCAAAATAAAAAGATGTTCGAAGTTACGAATGTGGGAGTAGGGAGGCAACAAATCAAGGAGGCACGTGGAAATCATCCAAACTCCAGAAAACAGTGTCTATTGTTCTCACCTGCCATCCACATCGAGTTCCTTTTCCCAGAGAGATTCCCAGTCCAGATCCCGGGCTGACGCCTATTGAAATGGAAATGCGACACAAGTTTGGAATGAAAGGGTTCATGGCTAGGGTAATGTTGGATCGAAAAGCGCGAATGGATTGCGTTTGATGAAGGGCGCACTTACGGAGATGGATAGAGAAAGTGGGACTTGAAAAGAAATACGAAACATTGTGAGTATCTCATGCGTGCTTAACACGTGGCAAATGATAAAACTAAGACGCACCTGGTTTTGCAAGAAGTAAAAATACGAAAAGCCGTACTGCATGTCGGTCGGGCTCCGAAAGCGGTGCGTGGACGTGGCGTCCCATTGGTCGGGAAAGGTGGCCTGGAGCTGCTTCATGACCGTGGTGTCAATGAAGTGCGGCATGTGCGCAGGCACCTTGCGCATGGAGTCCGGAGTGCCAAACTGGGCGTTGTAGAGCTGGTTCACGAAAATGAGCGAGTCGCCAAAAGTATCCATCAGCAGCGACCGCCTCCTGTCGACACCACCACCACCGCCCTCACTGGTTTGAGAGGCCGCATACAAGGCCACTTCTTCTTCTTTTTCTACATTTACGTCAGCCGGTGATGTATGACGACCCGATTGCAATCCAGCGAGCCCCCCAGCCATTCTCGCCCACCAACTCGCTCGCTGAATCGCCCAAGCATCATCAGTGCTACTATTCGTACTTCTACTACTGCTACTTCTACTGCTCGTTCTTCTCCTAGTGCTGCTGTCTCTGCTTCTTCCGTAATCTTGGCTGAGTAATATCTCTTCAGCTGCTTCGCCCACAGCTGAAGCCGAGGGTACTAACCGCGCTGGCAGCCCCCAATATCCATTCTCATACTTCTCCTTTTCAGAACGACTCTCGCTATGGTCTAAACTATCGGCATGAGAGAGTCTCGCTGGTTGCTGCGGCACATGCCCTTTCCGCAGCAGCGATCTTCGAACAGGTGCTTCGCTATGTTTGCCCTCTGTGATAGCAGCAATTTCGTCATAATTCTTCTGGTTGTCTTCCTCGCTGGCGCTGCTTTCCTCGATGATGACGTCGGGTGTCATGCGAATAGGCCGCCTCGAGACAAAGGCAGGCGCACTCTTAGCAGGCATAGAAGCTGACAAGGAAGGTTTAGCCGAGGGCATCTCTGGTTCAGCAATTGGTATAGGTGCTTCTACTGTTGCCAGAAGGCGTCGCCGGCGGTGATGCCTGTGTCCGTGGCTTCTGCTGGAATCAGTGGCTTCCTTCTCAAGCCATTCGTTCGAGTGCGGCAGCGGAGGCCATTCGACAATCACCTGAGCGCAAGCTAAGGGATGGCTCACACATTGCCCAAGCACTTCTTTCTTGCAGCCATGGCGACTGCCACTCTTGCATTTCGCAGCAGCAGCAGCAGCACTTAAAAAGGCAGGATTTGGGGCTACTTCCCACACAAAGCCCGCCGCCGTGCACGCCGCCTCTGACGTGATGGCATCCCCTAGAGGGGGCTCTAAGTCTAGTTGCACGCGGCCCATATACCACTGCGAGTTGGCAGATGCGCTGCTGCTGCTGCTGCTGCTGTGCTCTTGTCGAGGTGGTCCTGACCGCTTGGGCTCGGGTAGCGCTAGTCGCATGGCCCATGGTTGTGCTGCAGCGCTCCCTTCAACAGCGCTCGTATGGTTTGTAGACCTATCGTGCATAGCAGCGAGCATGGCATGATTCGATTGACTGGCTTTATCGGGTTTAACACCCTTGGGTGTAACGCCCCACGCAGTGGCTTGCTCCGACGTCGACATCAACGTACTACTCCTGCTGTGCATGCCGCTGCTGCTACTGTTCATCGAGGACGCAAAGTGCGTGTAAGCTCGGAGGGGTATTGGAAATGCGTGGGCTGCAGTGGTTCGTATCGCTTCAACGGCGGAACTTCGCCGCTTCGTGGCACCATTGAAGCCTCCGCTTTGGCTTACGGTCAATCGGCCCGTTTGCCAAACTCGATGGTCTACAGGCCAGGTACCTACAGCGCCAAGAAGACTGCTGCTATTGCTGTTACCAGTATTGTGCCCACTGTTCTGCGTAGCATGCTGCCGAGGCAACAGAAAGAGCCCTCCCATGCCATGTTTGTCCACGCGCCCGTCGTAAATCAGCTTGAAGCCTCCATGCTCTGCTAATCTGCCATTGATGACCTCCCTGTGCAAGGCAGCCGACGATCCCATCATAGTGTTTCCAGTATTGTTGAGGTGACTCAATGGTGGACCCAGCCGAGCCAGGAGGGCAGATGAAATAACGGCAGCTGCGGAGTCCTCCCTACTGCCATTGTTGAAACTACTACTGTTACTACTTCCACTACCATTACTAGTGATGTTGCTACTACTATTTCCAAAGACATTTGCGTTCCAAGTCAGACTCCTATTGATACCACTCATAGTTTCGTCACCATGCTCTCCGTCTTCTTCAAGTGGCCCGAATCGAGCTCTCGGAGCGGCAGCTGGAAGGCAGCTCGTAGCATAGCCGTGAACAGGCCGGTGCCAAGGCTGCCAACGGCCCAACCAATTGGCAGCGTCATCGTCAGCAACAGCTGCCTTGCCGTTTTTGTTTTTCGACTTGCTTGCAGTTTTAATGCCTTTTGGGACTGCTTCGCCTTCGTTGCCATTGGCGCGAGTTTGAGTACCGTTGTAGGCACTACTGTTATCGCTACAATTGGTGGGACTTCCCGTACCACAGCGGCTACTCTTGCTGCTTTCATGGGTGTTTGTCTGGTTGTCTGTGACTTCAATCCGAAAGCGCACAGCCCTTGGTGCAGCCCCGTCAGCTGTGGATGTGGCCCTAAGAGTAACCACCACGCTAGCAGGCAGTTGTGTCTTGGAAGGTGGAGCGAGGGGATGGTCTTGGGCCTGCGTGTGCAGCACCAGCACAAGCACAGCATGCTGCTTCAGTAAGACCGCGTTCTGCACCACTTCCAACTCGGGCTGTTGCGTTGACTCTGCTACAGCGGCATTCCCCCCGCCTTTAGGAGGCATGGCGCCAACAGGAGTAGTGGCATTCAAAGAGTCTAAAGCACTTGTAGTATTGGCCGACACATTCGCTGTGGGTACTAACGGCTGAGGCGCTGCGTAAGTGTCAAAGGAAGCATCGTCAAACATGTAGTCCTCAATAGGAAACGCCATGGACAGGTTTATATAGAGTGCATCAGTACCATAAGGTACGGGAAGAAGCGCTTCAAGCGGCTTCTTGATAATTCCAGCAGCAGCATCTGCTGCTGCTGCTGCTGCTGCTGATGATGATGATGATGATGCAACCGCCTCTGTGGCAGCTACAGCATCATGGCAATTGGGGTGATCCGCTGGGCATCCTGAAGTTTGAAAGTCAGCGAGAGATTCTTCAGCGCTAAGAGACCAAAATGCCATCACACCACGCAGACTGCTGCTGCTGTTTTTGTGGCTTCCCTCTCTCAAACGATCTATGCTGTGAGGTGAAGTGCCATTCCGAACGGCTGTGTGATTTTCAACCGCGCCATGGTCTACTTCGTTACTCGCAATAGAGCTCAGATCTGTTTCAAGTGGCGAGGAAAGAGGAGGCGGTGCAGGCAGCACAGCACCGGGGAAGCTTGACCACACACGAGAAAGGCCGCAGTCTCCACCGTCGAAAGCACAGCTCAATGTGTCGCATTGCGCGTCGCACACCTTGTCAGCGATCCAATTGTCAGGGCATGCCTTGGCGCACGTTGCTAAGCTCTTGGGAGGCGCCCATTTCGATGTGGGATCGTCACCGCCCCCTTTTGAAACGCCCCCTTTGCGGCCGCGTTTCCGGCGAGAGCCCATGTCTGAACCCGGGTGTTTGCCCTCGCAGTCCCCATAGTCAAACCCACACTTGGAGACGTTGCAGTTTTTGTCGCAGTACCCATCCCCGAGCCATGTATCGCTGCATCCGTCATTACACTTGGGCACATCCCAGCTTAGGTAGACCTTTGGGAAAGAATAACCGAAGAAAATGAAATAAGAAAGGCAAGTTGCGAGTGTTAGCAGGGAAAGGGTTAAGCTTGATTAAGAGGAAGATGGCGTTTCTCATGAGGTACTGGCTTACTTTCTGAGCGCCGTCAAGTGCGATGAAGTCTTCAGGCCAAGTGGGCGCCCCAAGAAATACGTCGTCGTTGAAGTACGCAAAGCGCTCTGACAGCCCCGGAATACGATGCAAATGTGCCTCAATGGAAGGGCTTGAAAATACAGGCAAATGGCTTTTGTTCGGAAAAATGTCCTCGTGGGGCACGACCGTAATGCGCGGGTTGGAAGTGTCCAACCAATTCGGGACCTGGTTGTCCGTAACCAAATACACGTGCCGAATCCACGGCGCGTACTTTTCAAGGCTCCGTAGCGAGTATAGCAGCTCGTTGGAGTCTCGGTACCGGTTGTCTGTGTCACGGTTGTCTTCGTCTTCTTCCTCTTCTACTTCCTCTATGGCCGCGGTCTGAGCCGCATCTCCGGCAGCAGTGGCAGGATCTTGGTTTGCAGACGAGGCACCGTGAACCGCAGCACTAGAATTGCCAAGGACACTCGATTGTACCTCATTGTCAGAATGAATGCCAGTATGGTCTTCAATGCCTTCAGGGCTGCCATGGTCAACTCTCCACTCGTCATCGACAGGATGCCGTTGATGGTTATGATAGTAGTCCTCGCTACCATATCGCCCATAGTCATCTAAAGTGCTTGGATAATCCCCGTGATTAGCGTAATAATCTGCACGCCTCCTGTATTCCGAACCCGCGCCGTCGTCAATTGGATAGTAATCATCTCGGAAAGAACTGTAATCTGGTGGATGATAATCCGCCGATTCGGAATCCATCTGAGCAACATAGTCATCGCGAGTTGCTCGGTAGTCCGTCGACTGATACTCCGGAGACATGCGATAGTCGTCGTACACATCATGAGGCTCGTAGTCTGGACCACCAAGGCGACCTTCGTAGTCGTCAACACCTTGGTAGCCGTCAAATTCGCTTCCGCCATGATATTCGTCCATCAGTCGCCGCCTTTGCCCTTTGCTAGCGCCACTGCTGTTGCTCGAGCTGCTTTTTGTTCCGTTGTCAGCCTTGCTGCTAGCATTCGGTGAATGTGGTCTTGCTGGTGCCGACTTTACTCGGCGGCGTCTGCTGCCGTCCGGCGAAGAACCCACCGGTGGTGGCTCACCTGCATCAACCGCTTTCCAGTACGCCTTTTTAGACTGCCACACTGGATCTGAGCCATTGACCCAAGTGTACACCACGTCAATGGGACCATAAGATGTTCTACTGGAAACATCAACGCCGCCAATATTGTCGCGATGTCCGGCAAGCGGGCATAGTGCGCGAGCCGACCACCATGGAACTAGCGTCGCTGCGCCGGTGGCGTCTAGGATGGCGGTAAAGGCGCACGGGCCGAACAGTACGTAGATAAACAGATTCACACCGAATACAACTATGAACAGACCCATGATGCAGCCTTCTGGAGTGGTTAGTACACTGATAAGGCGCCGCTCCGTCCACTTTCGCCATCGCTCAGGCCTACTGTGGCCAGTTCTTCTAGGCTGCATGCCTAAGTTTTCAATGGCTCAACTAGTTTCCTTCGATTTTATTTATCAACACTCTAGCTCACTGCAAGAAAAACGCAGCTTTGACCATTGATTTGGCTAGCTCAAAATACTGGACTGCTGAGCCTAGCAAAGCTAACGAGAATGGATATACATCCACAAGCCTTCGCTAAGGTGCTACTAGTTACTGGCTGCCGGGCTGACTGCGACACTACGACTGACGATGTTGCGAGGTGTGAGTTGTGAGGTGTGCGAGGTCTGTGGTCTGTGAGGTGGTCGATGCTGACGACTGACGACGAAGACGAGAAGACACAATTATTTACAGGGTGATGAAGGGGTAAATCTGTAGGTAGCATGCCAGAACCGGTTTCTTTGATTTGCAGCTTGTTGCAGCCACAGTACCAAGCTACCAACGCGTCAACGCAACGCTAGCTTTTAGAAAGAGCGAAGTATTCCGGCGGTAACTTCCCTCAGAGCGTCGTCTGCATCAAGCTAATGGATCGGCTTGCACATTTAGAATGATTGCGGGCTAGTTATTAGCTAGTGCTCGTGAATCAACGACAGGGATATTTGGCGGATGTCTCGAGCTTCGTCCCGGAGGTCAAGTCAAAATGGAGCCGTTACTAGCAGGCGAGGCGACAAGAAGGCTACGGCTAGAAAATTAGTCGCCGGCGAGCGTGAGGTAATTAAAAAAGCGCCCAGAATTGTGGGTGCGTCGGCTAATGCTCGAAATTTCGAAAAGCATGGGTGTTAGCATGTGAAAAAAAAACTAATTAGTGTTTGCCCACCCACGCCAAGACCAGTTTCCAATTTTTGCGGGATCGCACCGACTAACATCTTCTGTTCATTCAGGAACTCGACGGCTTTGACGGTTACGAACCTTTGATCCCACCCGACATTCCTTCCGGTGAGCACGAAGCTCTGCTCGAGATTTGGCGCACGCTAGGGGGGCGGAGGTGGCGCCGCGGGGAGCAGTGGCGCTACTCAGACGCGTGCGAATGGGAAGGCGTTACCGTGCGCGGCGGGGAGTTCCTAGCCCACATCAACGAGGAGCACCTCAGAAAGTACACCAAGCCAACGCCAGTAGCTGACGCGGGCTCCTCCGGTCTTGCTTCCGATGAAGCTATCAAAGGGCCAGAGGAGGCAGCGGTTTCAGCAAGTGCCTCATCACCAACCAAGCCGCCATCTCGCTCGCGAGGAGTGCCGCAGTTCAAAGTCGGCGAGCGTGTGTGGATCCAGGCCCGCTTGCGAGAAGACGGTGGTTTAGCGGGTTGGTGTGAAGGCGATGCGATGCGGCTAGCCCGCGTGGAGGTTGAAGCTCTGAAGGGCCAAGGGGTGCATCAGATCGTGGAATACAACGTTCGGTGAGTAGGAGTGCCACTTGTATTTGCGCCAACGCTCGTACAGCAGCAGTATGAGTTTCTGTTTCTTAAGCGATAACCTTTGCACTTCTGCTTGGCGCGCGTGTGGGCGTGTGCTTTTTTCAGGTTTTTGGACGGGCATGTCGTCGCGATCGACTTGAGCGAGAACCATTTGGTGGGTGCTTTGCCGGTGGGTCTGCTGCCACGGCTGCCTTATTTGGAAGCTTTTCGAGTGCACGGCAACGAGTGCTACGGGACCATCGACGTTGAGCTGCTGCGCGCCAAGTGTCGGGTGCGTGTGCATATTACTTGGAAGAAGGAAAATAGGGTATTAAAAAGAACAAGTGGAAAAATGTTGTAGATCACAGTTTGGGCATAGTCCCAACTTAAGCAGTGTTATTCGCCGGACTCAGCTTTTCGCGAGAAGTTGTTTCAATCCTATGTATCGATTTTTCTCTTGCACATAAATCATCCGCACTTAATGACTGAATTGCCTGTGCCCTTTAACTTCCTAGGGCTTGTTAGAAGTGCGGTTTGGCGCCCAGGACTCCTCAGCTGGCTTTGAACTGCCTTCGAATTTGGCCGTTGTGGTCGAGCCCTACAGCCGTCGCGCCACGACTACTTCGAGAATAAGAGATGAGCTTATGGGTGATGGCAGGATAAGCCAGGGAATGTCTAATCTCGCAGTGAACGATGCGCTCCAGCTCGCCATGAATCCAGCTGCAGCCATGGACCAAGCTTCGAACGAAACTCCTGCGGAAGACTTCAATAATGACAACGACGACGACGATGACGGTGGGTTAGCATGGTTGGCTGAGAACCCAGTAGGGCAGCGAGACCCGCGTGACAGCGGCGATGAAGAAAATGGAGGAGATGATCCCGAAGAAGACTGGATTGTTCGCACAGCTTCTGTACCAGAGTGCAAGCAACCGCTCGACTTGGATACTGCTGCTGCTGCTGCTGCTGCTACTACTCCATCCCTAGAAGTGCAGTCGTCGTCGACAGCATTACCTCCATTGCGGCAGCTTGATGAGCTCAAGTCATCACTGACAGATATAGTACCCGTAGAAGCTTCTTCCTTGGCTCTTGTGGATTCGCAAGAGGGAGTAAGAGCTAGCAGTGACGGTGGTAGTGATGGTGCTGCCAACCAGTTATCGAAAGCAGCGTGGGAAGGGCCCGAATACGCGTGGCCGTTACCGGGCGACACCACCAGTGAAGCGGCACAGAAGTTAACCACGGTGGATTTGTCCCGCTGCTCGTTGCGGGGGGTTTTGTACCAATCGCCGCTCAGCCAATTGGGAACCACCTTAACCACCCTCGTGTTGGATGGAAATGCCCTCGAAGGCCCGTTGGCCGGTGCCTGCACTTCGCAGCTCGTGCAATTGACAGCGCTGGAACACCTTTCCCTGTCGCAAAACTTGCTTTCGGGCCCTCTGCCTTCAGAGCTTTGCAAGCTTCACAAGACGTTGCGCGTGCTGAACCTCGGCAGCAACCGCTTGCTAGGGCCTATTCCTGCGGAGTGGGTCTATTTCGAAGACAAGTTGGAAGAGTTGAGCTTGTTTGACAACGCTGGAGTGGACTCATTGAGAGATTCGTGGCTAGCAGACCGGCTACCTCTCTGCTTAGTTCATTTATGAAATGCTTGTTTCTTTTTGTCCCTAACCCCAACCGAAGGCAATTTTAGCTGTATAAGTATGAGCAACGAAATGCAGCTAAGGTACGGTCCACCAACTCCAGAAAAAAATTCAGCGGGCAAAAACTGGGGGTAAATCGACGAATACATTCAAATCCAAGGTATCGCCGGGCGCAGCTCGATGAGACGAATCGAAAGAACGCACTTCTACTGCTATCGGCGAACTATTTTCTTTTTTTCGCCTTCTCCGCTGTAGTGCACTTAGCCCCCACTGGAGCACACTCATCAGGCGGTCAAAAGACGATAAAACTGCTGGATTGGAGAAAAGGTGGCCTGTTTGATGTCTGGTTTGAAATCTGCTCCAGCATAAGTTTCTTTAGGTCCCTGGCGAGGCACACATGCAAAGAAATCATTATTACGGGGCGTTCTTGAGGGCTCTTTCCGTTAACCATTTGTCCCCAAAGACTGAGGTTTTTCTTAATTAAAGGAGACTATAATGGATCCAACGTCGGAATGGATATGATTAGAAGTTTGCATTTCGCGAGATACATCGAAATCCGCAATTATTTTTGCTTTTGTTGCC
>Ga0307979_1000375_pt1 | contig 29920 bp, 29 predicted proteins | sample OrgLakmetage1058_FD_201833 | JGI IMG/M metagenome (GOLD analysis project Ga0307979, IMG submission 201833) | Saline water microbial communities from Organic Lake, Antarctica - #1058 | ecosystem: Environmental > Aquatic > Non-marine Saline and Alkaline > Saline | place: Antarctica: Organic Lake...
ACGTAAATCAGATTGGACGGGCTACCACCGGTCAGCCCAAGGTCAGCTTCCTTGGCTTCTCCAGGACCATTAACGATGCAGCCAATAACAGCGACATCGAGTGGTGTCATCACATCTTCGAGCCTGGACTCGAGCGCATTCATGGTTCCGATAACATCAAAATTCTGCCGTGAGCAGCTTGGGCAAGCAATGAAGTTAATGCCCTTGCTGCGCAGGCGCAGGCTTTTAAGAATATCAAAGCCAACTTTAATTTCCTCGACCGGGTCGGCCGCCAGCGAGACCCGCAAGGTATCGCCAATGCCGTCCATCAACAGCATGCCCAAACCTACCGAGGACTTGACCGTACCCGCACGCAGGCCACCGGCCTCAGTAATGCCCAGGTGCAAAGGCTGCTCGATCTGACTGGCAATCAGCCGATAAGCGGCCACGGTCATGAACACATCCGATGCCTTGAGACTGAGTTTGAAATTCTGAAAATCCAGGCGGTCCAGAATATCGATGTGACGCATGGCCGACTCTACCAGCGCCTCAGGCGTCGGCTCCCCATACTTTCTCTGCAAACTCTTTTCCAGAGAACCGGCGTTGACGCCAATGCGGATCGGAATATTATAATCCTTCGCTGCTTGTACTACCGCCCGCACCCGGTCTTCGCGGCCTATGTTACCGGGATTGATGCGCAAACAATCTACACCCAGTTCGGCAACACGCAGAGCGATCTTGTAGTCAAAGTGAATGTCTGCGATCAGTGGCACAGTGACCCGTTTGCGAATGGCGCCAAAGGCCTCTGCGGCATCCATGCTGGGTACAGATACCCGTACCAGATCAGCACCCGCCTGTTGCAGGCGCTCGATCTGATCGACGGTGGCATCGACATCGCGGGTCTCGGTATTGGTCATGCTCTGCACGGCAATGGGAGCATCCCCTCCCACCGGTACATCACCCACCCATATTTTGCGGGACACCCGACGTTTAATCGGGCTGATATGCTGCTTGTTCATGACGATTGCTGCTCCTGTTTCCAGCGTTGAAACTCTCGATATTCAGGGCTATTGCCGAAACGATTGCGTAATTGCAGTTCAAGCGATGAGTACAGGTCTTCATCGTTCATGGCATCAGCAATCTGTATACCGAGCCAGAGTGTAAACGGGCTCTGGTTTGCGCGTTCTGCACGAACCTGGGAGATATATCCCTTATAAGCGCTCATTGCCTCAGGCAAACGCTTCTGCTGGAACTGCAAGTCAGCCAGACCAACGTAACTGTTGACCAGCAACCGGTCCAGAACAACGGCCCGGCTATAGGCGGTGATCGCCTCTTCGATCCGGTCGGTACGACGAGAACTGAGTGCCAGGTACTCGAAGCTCTTCGCGCGATTCCGATAAAACGTATCCTTGGTGACATCGTCAAATTCAACGCGTGCGTTTTCAAAACGGCCTTCATTATATAAAAACGCGGCGTATTGATATTTCGCCTCAGTACCACCGTCGTAGCGAATGGCACGGCGAAAATGGTGGTCAGCCAGTTCCACTTCGCGTTCCACTTCATAAACCCTGGCCAGACCCATATGCGCGCCGGGTGCCCGGCTGTCGATGTCCAGGGCCTGATCCAGTGCCCGTTTGGCCTCAAACAGATTATTGTTCTCGATGTGGGCGTAGCCAATCTGGATATAGGTCTCTACAGCCTTGTCCAGATCCTGCTTGCCGGAAAAAGGACTCTCAGTTGTTGTGATGCAGGCGGTTAGCAGCACGGAGAGCAACACCAGCGAGATACCGCGAAGCCGATTCATACGACAGTCCTCTGGCGACGCGTTGAGGCTATTTCGGCTGCTGTTCTGCCGAGTTCAACAGCCTCAATAAAACGGTCTGAACGACGGGTTTTATCAGTCACCTCGCCAACCAGCTGCCCACAGGCAGCGTCAATATCATCACCCCGGGTTTTGCGAATGGTCACGTTATAGCCGCCTGCCAACAGAATATCGCGAAAGCGATGCATGCGATTATTACTGGGCCGCTCGTAACCCGAATTCGGAAAGGGATTAAACGGAATCAGGTTTATCTTGCACGGCGTGTTGCGCAACACCTCAACCAGTTCATGGGCGTGCTCCGGCTTGTCGTTAATCTCGTTCATCAGCGTGTATTCAATGGTCGTAACACGCTTTTCCGAAAACCGACTCATATAATGATTACAGGCGTCGAGTGCCGATTGAATGTTGTACTTGCGATTGACCGGCACCAGCGTATTACGCAGTGCATCATTGGGCGCATGCAGGGACAAAGCCAGCGCCACATCGGTCACCTTGGCCAGCTCATAGATGGCTGGAACAACGCCCGACGTACTCAGGGTTACTCGGCGCTTTGACAGGCCATAGGAGTTGTCATCCATCATCAGCCCCATGGCTTCAACCACGTTGTCGAAATTCAACAACGGTTCGCCCATGCCCATCATCACGACATTGGTCACCCGACGCTGACGCTTCTCGCCAGGCTTGTCAAAAGAGCGCACCGCGATCCAGACCTGACCGATTATTTCTGCTGCACTCAAGTCGCGATTAAAACCCTGTTTGCCGGTCGAACAGAAGGAGCAATCCAGTGCGCAGCCAATCTGAGAGGAAACACAGAGCGTTCCACGGTCATCTTCGGGTATGAGAACTGTTTCAATAGCACTGCCGCCGGGCATTTTCATGACCCACTTGCGAGTACCGTCTTTCGAGTCTTTCATAGAAATGACCTCAGGCGCTACAATCTCGGCATATTCCTTGAGCTTGGCACGGGTCACCTTGCTGATGTCAGTCATGTCGTCGAAATTGTCGACGCCATGTTGGTGAATCCACTTCATAACCTGAACAGCACGAAACTTCTTTTCGCCCAGCCGGTCGACAAAAAACGCCTCCAGAGCGGGCATTCCCATCCCCAGCAGGTTCACTTTTTGTACGGTTTGTTCAGTCATGAATTCACCCATGCATTCAGTTGGTCGATCCAGTCAGAAAACCCCGGCTGCGATCCCGAGAGGGATTCGACAGCCAGGGATCAGGCAGGCCGTTTTGACCTTTACCCTGCCTTCAATCAATCAGCCGCGCGGGCAGATGTCTTCGTTCGAAAAGAAATAGGCAATTTCACGCTCGGCTGAAGCCAGAGCATCAGAACCGTGAACGGCATTGGCATCAATGCTGTTGGCATAGTCGTGGCGCAAAGTCCCGGCAGCTGCTTCAGACGGGTTGGTTGCCCCCATGATTTCACGGTTCTTGGCAATGGCGTTTTCACCCTCCAGAACCTGCACCATCACCGGGCCAGAAGTCATGAACTCAACCAGGGCACCAAAGAACGGGCGTTCTTTATGTTCAGCATAGAACCCTTCCGCCTGCTGCTGACTCAGGTGCAACATTTTTGAGGCGACAATGGTCAGGCCCGCAGATTCAAATCGGGTGTATATGGCGCCAATCAGGTTGTTGGCGACGGCGTCAGGCTTGACGATGGAAAAAGTGCGTTCAATAGCCATGTTCAGTAAAGCTCCACTGTGTACGAATAGGGTCGGACGCGGATTATACGTGGCTGGGGCCGCTGTTACCATGGCATGAAGGCGGCTTTTACGTGCCTTGACACCCGGTCGGCGTCAACCTGAGTGGTCATTACGGCACGCTCGGGACAGATGCCGGAACTTGACCGGTTATTGAAAAAGGCGGAAAGGCTTTTTCAATACATAGAAAACAGCAATGTGATCATTTATTTCCTTTGAAAATCAATTATTTAAGCGCTACTGACAGTTAAGTAAAGTCCGAATTTCCGAACCACTGGTTTCGACGACAGGCTGCTAAAGAAACCGACAAAAGGAAGGCCAGCGGTCTGAGTCGATCCCAAACAGACGCGTCGAGAGACGATCCGGTGGCAAACTCCCTAGACAGAAAACGGTTTTCAAATTCTCGTGGCGATAGTGGCTGGCTAAAATAGTAACCCTGCAGCTGATCGACCCCAAGCGTCTCCAGGCAATGCACCTGCTCGGCCGTTTCAACTCCCTCAGCGACCACTGACATACCGAGACTGTGACCCATCGAGACCATTGCTCCCACCATTGCTTTATCCTGATGCCGCATGGCCACGTCGTTTATAAACGTTTTGTCAATTTTGAGCACCGTAAATGGGAGATATCGCAGATAAGACAGCGACGAGTAGCCGGTGCCGAAATCATCCAACGCGAGATGACATCCAGCTTCATTGAGTACCTTCAACTCTTGAATCACCCTGTCGGATGCATTAACCAGCAGCCCTTCGGTCACCTCCAACTGCAGTGAGTCAGGTGACAACAAAACCTGACCCAGTACGGCTTTTACCGCTGCCAGAATGCTGCCATCCTGGAACTGGCGTGGCGACAGGTTAACTGACATAACCACCGGGATTTCATACTGACTCTGCCAGTGACGCAATTGGGCGCAAGCTTCTGTTAGCACCCACTGGCCAATCTCACCGATTAAACCAATTTGTTCGGCTATGGGTATGAATTGCTCGGGAGACACTCGGCCAAGTTCAGGATTATTCCACCGGATCAACGCTTCCATACCTTTCAGACTGCGCGACGACGTCTCCATAATAGGCTGATAGACCAGAGACAACTCACCGCGACCAAGGGCGCCCCGCAATTGTTGATCAATGCTCAGTCGCTCGGCGGCCTGTAGGTTCATCGATTGGGTGAAGAAATGATAACCAAGGAGTCCACTGGACTTACTCTGCGACAGGGCACTGACAGCTTGCCGAATCAGCCTCTCCCCATCACTGCCGTCTGTCGGACCCATACTGATGCCGATGGTCGCTGATACCGCCAGCGACTGGTCGTCAACAACAAACGACTCGGCCATACTGGCCAATATGCGCCGGGCGACCAACTCAGCCGCCATAGAGTCTTTAATATGGGGTAACAGAATGATGAATTCGTCGGTACCTGAATAGCCCAGTAGATCGCTCTTTTTAACAACGGTGCGCAAACGGTCCGCCACACGCTCAAGCAAGTGATTGGCCATCTGGTGGCCAAGCGCTTCATTAATGTCCTTGAAAAAATCGAGATCCATCATCAGCACGGCACATAGGTGATTACGTCCGATGGCTACATTCAGGGCCTCATCAAGCCGCTCTAGCATATATTGCCGGCTGTATAGACCGGTAAGAAGGTCTTTATTTGCTTCGAGTCTCACCGCCTCAAGCTGCTGGTGAACCTCCAGCACCCGATAATCAGCCGACCTTTTTAACCGCCGGTAATGGAGAGACCAGACAACAAGAATCGCACCACCGGATACAATGCCAGCGCCGGAGGCAACCCACAGTGACAAGGGTGTCGGCAATGACTGAAAAGCCCACCAAGCTCCGCCCTGCCATAACAAAAATAAACCCAGTGTAATCCATGGTTTATGCAGCACAGTCAATCCTCTTTACTACCCTGATATCAATGAGTAGCACTGTTCTTGATCCGACCAACCATTGCCCTCAGACCGTTTCCACGTGTCGGACTCAAATGCTTAACCAGATCAAGCTGTGAAAAATAAGCTTCCGTATCGAAGTCTAGAATCTGTTGGGGTGTTTTGCCATTGTAAGCAGCTAAAACGATGGCGAGCAAGCCGCGTACAATATGGGCATCGGAATCGGCCTGAAAGCGGATCACGTCACCGTCAATGCTTTCCTCAAGCCAAACCTGGCTCTGACAACCTCGAACAATGCGTTCTTCGGTTTTCAGTGAATCGTCCATTTCGGGCAAATCTTTGCCAAGATCAATGATATAGCGGTAGCGGTCTTCCCAGGAGTCGAAAAATGACAGGGTTTCGACTATGTCATCGCTGGTGATATCGGTTCCGAATTCAGTGCTCATGCTTGACCTGTAAGTTGGTGATTGGGAACTGTACTGTGCTAACCACTCAGCGGCTAAAAGAACATGCCTGTTTCCAGCTGAGCTTCTTCTGACATTTTATCCCGGGTCCAGGGCGGATCAAACACCAGCTCCACCGACACCGACTCGACGCCCGGTACCTTGGCAACGCGGTACTTGACGTCATCGACCAGGACAGGACCCATACCGCAACCGGGTGCAGTCAACGTCATATCAATCAGCACCCGGTGGCCGTCGATAATCACTGTGTAGATCAGACCCAGGGCGACAACGTTAACCGGAATTTCAGGATCAAAAATAGTTTCCATGGCAGCCCATACCTGGACTTCGTCGATTTCACCATCGGCCCGGGGCTCGAACGCCAGCTTTTGCGGTTCAAACCCGAGAGCATCAGCATCAGTGCCGTCGATCCGGGCCATATTACCGTTGTGCACCACCGTATAATTGCCACCAAGCGATTGGGTCAGAGTGACAAAGCTGTCCTGCGGGATGGTGATGGGCGTACCCACCGGTACCAGCCGGGCTTCGACATCACGCTGGGTGACTACCATGCGTTTTTCCATCAGTGCGCGGTCTCCGCCAGGTTATTGTCGGCATCATCTTTGTCGACCACGAAGCTCTCACCGCAGCCGCATTCGGCGGTCACGTTCGGGTTACGAAACTTGATCACCTGATTGACACCGTCCTTGGCATAGTCGATCTCGGTTCCCTGAACGATAGGCAGGGCGTCTTTCTGCACAAAGAGCGTGACGTCGTCGGCCATATTCAGGCGCACATCGCTGTCATCGGCTTCGGTGACCAAGTCGACAATGTACATAAAGCCGGAACAACCGCTCTCCTTGATCGACAGGCGGATGCCCTGAGCACCAGCCTCACGAATCTGTCTGCGACTGTGTTCGATGGCGGCATCTGTCATGGTCAGCGAGGCTGACTCGCGCGGGTCAAAGGATTCAACACTCATGGTCGTACTCCTGTTCACAAATGTGTTCATTGCCCACTTCAGGATACTATTCCTTTCGGGCTAAGCGTTTCCTCTGGGCGATTGGCGCCCGTTACAGAGGGTACTTACACTAAAAAGGTTTTTGCTTTGTCGAGCCCGGCAAACAAGGCATCAACATCCGACCGGGTGTTATACAACGCGAAACTGGCACGAACCGACCCGGTCAGACCAAAGCGGGACATGATCGGCATCGCACAGTGATTACCGGTGCGAACGGCAATTCCTTGCTGATCGAGCAACATACCAAGATCGGCCGGGTGTGCCCCTTCGAGCACAAAACCCATAATACCAGCGCGATGCTCCGCATCACCGACAAGCGTCAGGCCCGAATAATCTCTGGCGCGGCTAACGGCATAGTCGAGCACATCCTGTTCATGAACGGCCACAGCCTCACGATCCAGACGGTTGATAAAATCAATCGCCGCGCCGGTGCCGATAGCACCGGCCACATTGGGCGTACCCGGCTCAAACTTGAACGGCAGTGTATTGAAGGTTGTGCCTTCAAAAGAGACTGTCTCGATCATCTCGCCGCCGCCCATGAAGGGTGGCATGGCTTCCAGTAGTTCGCGCTTGCCATAAAGTACGCCGACGCCCATTGGGCCGAACATTTTATGGGCCGAGAAAACGTAGAAATCGCAATCGAGTGCCTGCATGTCAAGCGGCCAGTGGGCAACAGCCTGAGCGCCATCGATCAGTACTTTGGCTCCGATGGCATGTGCCTGGTCGATAATCTCCCTGATCGGGTTTACGGTACCCAGAGCATTGGAGACATGGACGATCGACACCAGCTTGACCCGCTCATCCAGCAAGTCGGTAAACGCCGCTATATCGAGCTGACCCCGATCATCGACCGGAATGGGCACCAGCTCCGCACCCGTCTGAGCAGCCAGTATTTGCCAGGGCACAATATTGGCGTGGTGTTCCATAGCGGACACCAACACACGGTCACCCTTTCTCAGGTTGTCACGTCCCCAGCTGAACGCCACCAGATTGATCGACTCGGTGGTGCCTTTCGTCCAGATCACTTCCTCGATGCTCGCGGCATTAATGAAGCCCCGCATCGATTCCCGCGCCTGTTCAAAACGGACCGTAGCCCGGTCACTGAGTGTGTGAGCTCCCCGGTGAACATTGCTGTTGTCGTGCCGGTAGTAGTCTGCGATTGTTTCAATCACGTCTGTCGGCTTGTGCGTCGTTGCTCCGTTATCGAGATACACTAGGGGCTTGCCGTTCACCTGCTGATCCAATATTGGAAAACGCGCTTTCATCGCTTCAACGTCAAAGCTCATTTCGAGTGCCTCGCCAGCGAATCGTCTTTGGCAAACAAGGCAGCCAACAGGGGGCGTAGCAGCTGTTTGACCGGTTCATCCTGCAGTGCTTCCAGCAACTCATTGATGAACCCAAAACTCAACATGGCTTCCGCTTCCTTGCGGTTGATACCACGCGACTGGAAATAAAACAGTGACGATTTATCAAGCTGAGCAATGGTCGCACCGTGCGCGCACTTCACATCGTCCGCGTAGATTTCCAGTTCTGGTTTGGTGTTGATCTCGGCCCGAGAGCTGGTCAGCAAATTTTTATTGCTCAACTCGGCCAGGGTTTTTTGCGCATCTTTGTGGATGTGAATACGACCATTAAAAACAGCCTTGGCATCGTCACCAATAATACCGCGAAACACTTCGTGCGAGGTACCGTGCGGAACTTCATGTTCCAGCGTCGTATGATAATCGATGTGCTCTTTGCCAGTCGGCAGGTAGACACCGTTTAATTGAACGTCCGCACCGGAACCACAGTGGCGCACCACAATATCTTTGCGCTTGAGCACACCGCCCAGCGCCATGTGGAAACTGTTCAACTGACTGTGTGCCTGCATAACCGCCTGAACAGCGCCCAGATGGCGGACGTCACCGGTTTCCAGCAACAAATGGTAATGCGTCAGTTTTGCACTGTCGCCCACTTCAATTTCAGTCACCGGATTAATAAACACCGGACCGTCGGCTTCACTGGCAAAGGTCTCTACCAGAGTCATCTGGCTACGTGCACCCAGATCCAGCATTAGCCGCACCGGGACCACGCGGTCGCGGGCATCGGCGGAAAGCACCTGATTAATATGCAGTGGTTTTTCCAGCACCGTCTCAGGTGCTACGTCGATCCATACCGCTTCAGCCAGCATGGCCTGGTTAAAGGTCGTGAACAACTGATCGCCGGCCAGCGTATTGGCAAGCCGTTGTTCAAAGCTGGCACGCTGTTCTGGCGTAGCTTGCGACATTAACCGCACTGTCACACCATCTGGCAGGGCATCGTGATCCGTTAACTTGCCATCGACCAGGGTAATAACAGTACGATCCCAGCCATCAAAGCGGATACCAGTGGCATTGCTCGTGTCACTGGCCAGTGCCCATTCGGTGTCTAGCATGGATTTCAACGGCGTATATTTCCAGGCTTCCGTCTTGCGCGTCGGCCAGGGCGTTTCGGCAAACTGCACCCAGGCGCGTCTACGCCAATCATTCAACCAGCTCCAGTCGGTACTTGACTGCAAACCTTGATGTGCTTGTTGCGCCTGCATCGGAACGGACACTTAGGCCACCTCCTCGTCGATCCAGCTATAACCGTGTTTTTCCAGCTCCAACGCCAGTTCACGACCACCGGATTTTACAATGCGACCCTTGGCCAGAACGTGCACATAGTCCGGGACAATGTAATCGAGCAAGCGCTGATAATGCGTAACGACGATGATGGTGCGCTCGGGACTGCGCAGTGCATTTACGCCATTGGCAACCACCTGAAGCGCGTCGATATCGAGACCGGAATCGGTTTCATCAAGAATGCACAGCCGTGGTTCAAGCAGCATCATCTGCAGCAATTCGTTGCGTTTTTTCTCACCACCCGAGAAGCCTTCATTGACACCGCGTTTAAGGAAATCCTGAGGTAAATCAACCGCTTTGCACTTTTCACGGGCCAATTTAATAAAGTCCATCGAACTCATGGTTTCTTCGCCGCGTGCGCTGCGAATCGAATCGACGCTGGCCTTTAAAAACTCCATATTGGAGACGCCGGGTATTTCAACCGGATACTGAAACGCAAGAAAAACACCCGCCCTGGCACGATCTTCCGCTTCAATTTCCAGCAGGTTCTGACCGTTGTAGGTCACCGTACCGCCAGTGACTTCATAACCCGGCCGACCGGCCAGCACGTTACCCAGGGTGCTTTTGCCCGAGCCATTAGGGCCCATGATGGCGTGCACTTCTCCCGGCTTAATCTCAAGATTCAAACCGTGCAATATGGCCGTATTCTCTACCCGGGCGTGCAAATCGTTAACTTTCAACATCGCTAAATCTCTTTCATTCAAATTTGGTTCATCGTTGACTGATATTCGGTTGGCTGAAACGTAGCGCAAGCACCGTCGCCTGCACTGTCAAATCAGCCTACTGCGCCTTCCAGACTTACTTCGAGTAACTTGCCTGCCTCAACGGCAAACTCCATCGGCAATTCCCGGAACACATCCTTGCAGAAGCCGTTGACAATCATCGATACCGCTTTTTCGGCGTCTATGCCCCGTTGCTGGCACAGGAACAGTTGGTCGTCACTGACTTTGGACGTCGTCGCTTCGTGCTCGATCACCGCTGTCGGGTTTTTTGATTCAATGTAAGGAAAAGTGTGAGCACCACACTGATCACCGATCAGCAGCGAATCACACTGGGTATAGTTGCGCGCACCTTCCGCGCCAGGGTTCATTTTAACCAGACCGCGATAGCTGTTTGAGCTGTATTTCGCACTGATGCCCTTGGCAATAATGGTCGAGCGCGTATTTTTACCGAGGTGAATCATCTTGGTACCCGTATCAGCCTGCTGGTAATTGCTGGTCAGAGCTACCGAGTAAAATTCACCGATGCTGTCATCCCCTTTCAGAATGCAGGATGGGTATTTCCAGGTTACCGCTGAGCCTGTTTCTACCTGAGTCCAGGAGATTTTCGAACGGGTATGAGCAATGCCTCGTTTGGTGACAAAATTATAGATACCACCTTTGCCGTTTTCATCACCCGGGTACCAGTTTTGCACGGTCGAATATTTGATGTCGGCATCATCCAGCGCAATCAGTTCGACCACAGCAGCATGCAACTGATTTTCATCGCGCATCGGCGCAGTACAGCCTTCCAGGTAGCTGACCTGGCTGCCTTCATCGGCAATAATGAGTGTGCGCTCAAACTGCCCGGTCTTCGCTTCGTTGATGCGGAAGTAGGTCGACAATTCCATCGGGCAACGCACGCCTTTGGGAATATAAACGAACGAGCCGTCAGAAAAGACCGCCGAATTCAGAGCAGCGTAAAAATTATCACGCTGTGGCACCACCGACCCCAGGTATTTTTTAACCAGTTCCGGGTACTCGTGAACGGCTTCGGAGATCGGACAGAATATAACCCCGGCATCCTTCAGCTTCTGGCGAAAGGTCGTACCGACCGAGACGCTGTCGAACACCATATCGACCGCTACGCCAGCCAGAACTTCCTGCTCGTACACCGGTATGCCCAGCTTTTCATAAGTACGCAGCAGTTCCGGGTCAACTTCATCCAGCGACTTGGGGCCATCTTCCATACTTTTGGGTGTTGAATAATAGGACAACGCCTGAAAATCCGGTTTCGGATAGACAACATGGGCCCAATCCGGCTCCTTCATTTCCAGCCAGTGCCGATAGGCCTTGAGGCGCCATTCAAGCATCCATTCAGGCTCAAACTTCTTGGCCGAAATCAGGCGAATTACGTCTTCATTCAACCCCGCTGGTATGGTCATGGATTCAATATCCGTGACCCAGCCAGCCGAGTATTCCGATTTCAGATACTGTTCAATGTTCTCACTCATATCATTCCCCCTGCGACATTCAGGTGACCGCCATGCTGGCTTGCTTGCGCAAGGCCGTCACGGCGGTTCGTATACTGTGTATGGCTTGATCTACCTCTTCACCGGTGGTGAAACGGCCCAGGCTGATTCGCAATGAACCGTGTGCGGCCTGATCACTCAGACCCATTGCTTTTAATACGTACGAAGGTTCAACGCTGGCAGACGTGCAAGCCGAGCCAGTTGATAGTGCCAGGTCGCGCAGCGCCATCATCAGCGACTCGCCATCGACCCCACCAAAACAAACGTTCAAATGGCCTGGCGTGCGCGGCGCCTGACCACCATTGATGCAGATGTTGCCAAGATCAGTAATGCCCTGCCAAAGGCGATCACGCAGCTGGGCAATACGCTCACTTTCCTGCTCCAGCAGTTCAGTCACGAGGCTCGCAGCAACCCCCATACCCACCAACTGATGGGTAGGCAGGGTACCTGATCGCATACCACGTTCGTGCCCGCCACCATGAATCTGGGCGCGCAGGGACAGCGTGGAACGACGGCGCACGTAAAGCGCGCCCACGCCTTTGGGGCCGTAGAATTTATGAGCCGATAACGACACCATAGTAGCTTGCCAGACATCGACATTTACCAGCATCTTACCCACCGCCTGGGCGGCATCGACATGAAACCAGATGCCGTTGTCAGCGCACAGCTGACCAATGCCTGCCACCGGATTCAATACCCCGGTTTCATTGTTGGCAGCCATGATGCTGACCAGGCGAGTATTGGGCTGCAGCGCTCTGGCAACTGACTCTACCGATACAGAGCCGTCGGTTTCAGGGCTGATCACCGTCAGACCATAGCCTTTCTGCGCCAGGTGGCGCGCCGGATCGAGTACCGCTTTGTGCTCGGTGGCGGCCACTATAAAGTGGCAGTCTTCGGGAGAAAACTGCTCGGCAACCCCCTTGATAGCTAGGTTATTGCTCTCAGTGGCACCACTGGTCCAGACCACTTCCCGACTATCGGCACCCAACAGGTCGGCCACATCATTGCGCGCTTCTTCAACCGCCTCTTCGGCTTGCCAGCCCAGCAAATGCGAGCGCGATGCCGGATTGCCAAATACTCCGTCGCGGGTCAGATGCGCCATCATTTTTTCGGCGACACGCTCATCGACCGGCGTTGTGGCAGCGTAATCAAAATACAGTGGATTCATACTCATAACTGACTGGCCACTATGGTTGCAGTGTCGGACATATCAGTGCACTCACTGGTCAAAAATTGCTGCTGACGCTGGTTGACGACCTGGATATCGCTGCGACCTACCAGATCAGCAAGTGTTATCCCATTGAGGAAATCATGAATCTGTTGGCTGAGGTCCTGCCACAAATGATGCGTCAGACAGACTTCGCCTTGCTGGCAACCGGCCTTGCCCTGGCATTTGGTCGCGTCCAGTGACTCGCTGACGGCGTCTACTACATCCGCTACGCTGATCGAATCACAGCCCCGCCCCAGCTGATAGCCACCACCGGGGCCGCGCACCGAATTTACCAGGGTGTGGCGGCGTAACTTGGCAAACAATTGCTCCAGATAAGACAAAGAGATGCCTTGGCGGTCGGAGATGTCCGACAGACTGATGGGGCCGGATTCCTGGTTTAGCGCCAGGTCCATCATCGCCGTTACCGCATAGCGGCCTTTGGTGGTCAGTCTCATGCTGTAACCCCCCCCCCGAATGGTCGGGTCTGATGGCTATGGGTTGAGTGCCTACAGGTAACCAATAAGTACTCCAAGACGGCGAAGTATAAATACCCGAGTAAAACAGTCAACTATTACTGGCTTTTAATCTGTGTCCAAGCTGGCCATTGACCTTGCCAGTCCACAATGGATGTTCGCGAACTCCTGCGCGCGGCATGGTTATACTCAAGGCGAGCCACTTATCCAAGGGAACTGAACCACGACGATGGCGAGGTTATCGCCACCATGAAGGTCAGATGCAGTGCCATCGAAAAGCAGTATGAACAGCAGATTGAGGCGCTTTTTGTGGAGGGTACTGCGGCTTAAAACATGAAGAACCTGCAGGAAAGCTGCCTTTAGGGCAGTTTATTGATTTAGAAATTCGTGGAAACCCAGCCACTGTAAAATCGAAGGAATGCCGGGTGCGCTCACTGGTGGCCGTGAGACCGCATAGATGCGGTCTTCGAGCCCCCATAGACGGGTTCACGGCGTGCCACCAGTGAGCGTACCCGGCAAGTCCGCTGGGCACACATTCAGGGTTACCGCACTGGCAGGGTTACCTTACTGGTAGTTCCTAGGAAAATCTCTACATCAGAACCCGGATGCTCCATCCTGGGGTTTATGTTCGCAAACTGAAGATTCGCTTTACCCACTGATGATTATTCGTACTATGAAAAACCCTCTCTGGATGCCCGGCCTTGACTACAACCGCCCTGCTCCCCCTTCTGTGGGATTACGACGCCATCGCCGGCGGCCTGCTCCAGCATGGCTGGGTGCACTTGCCAGATGGCCTCAGTGCTGGTCTGGCGCTGGATCTGCTGCAGGACATTCACCGGCACCAGTCCGATCAGTGGGATCAGGCCAGTATTGGGCGCCGCCGTGATCGTCACACCAATGATCTGATTCGTCGCGACAGCACGCGCTGGCTAACCGGCGACACAACTGCCCAGCGCCAGTACCTGGATGCGGCTGACGACTTGCGCCTGGAACTGAACAAACGTTTGATGCTCGGTCTGTGGGACTATGAGTGCCATTATGCCCGCTATGATTCGGGTGCCTTCTACCGCCGACACAACGACGCCTTTCACGGGCGCACAAACCGGGTACTGAGCACTGTTACCTACCTGAACCCCGACTGGCAAAATCACCAGGGTGGCGAACTGATGCTCTATGATGAGCAAAACCAACTGATCAGCCGTCTGCTGCCGACTCTGGGCAGCATGGTGATTTTTCTGAGCGAGGAATTTCCACACGAAGTACTGGCCGCCAAACGGACCCGATTCAGTATTGCCGGCTGGTATCGAAACAACAACTCCATTCAAAACCGGATTGACCCGAACCAGTAACGATCGACCCATTTTTTCCAAAAGCGCTGTCAGTTAGTTATAATCGTGCGATCATAAGTTAACACAGCATTTCAGGAGCCAGGCAATGCAGGGTGATCGTCAGGTAATCGAGGCACTGAACAAAGTGCTCACCACCGAGCTGACCTCCATTAACCGCTACTTTCTTCACGCGCGGATGTACCGCAACTGGGGGCTGGAAAGGTTGAATGAGCACAGCTATAAAAAATCCATCAAGGACATGAAACAGGCCGATCAGCTGATCGAGCGTATTCTGTTTCTGGAGGGCTTACCCAATCTGCAAAAGCTGAACCGTCTGATGGTCGGCGAGCATACCGAAGAGATGCTGAAGCTCGATGCTGACTTCCAACTGGAACAAATAAGCCAGCTTAAAGACACCATTGCCCTGTGCGAAACACAGCAAGATTACGTCAGCCGCGACATGCTGGTCGACCTGCTGGAATACGAGGAAGACTACCTCGACTGGCTGGAAACCCAGCACTACCAGATCGCCAACGTGACACTGCCGAATTACCTTCAAGCCAACCTGTCGGATGAGGACTGATCATGAAAGGCAATCCAACCATCATCAACGCCCTGAATGCTCTGCTCGCCAATGAACTGACAGCAATGGATCAGTATTTTCTGCATTCTGAAATGTACCGCGACTGGGGTTTAAGCAAACTCTACGAACGAATCAGTCACGAGTTCGATGACGAGAAAGGCCACGCCACCAAGCTGATCGAACGCATCCTGTTTCTGGAAGGCGCGCCCAACATGAAAGATCGCGAACCGCTGAACATTGGTTCCGACGTTCCCTCCATGCTGCAAAGCGACCTCGACATCGAATACGCGGTGCAAAAAATGCTCACCGACACCATCGCCCTGTGTGAAAAAGAACAGGATTTCGGCACCCGCGATATGCTCGAGCCGCTATTAGACGATACCGAAATGGACCACGCTTATTATCTGGAACAACAACTGCGCCTGATCAAACTGATCGGCCTACCGAACTACCTTCAGTCACAGATGTAAGCGCCTACGCTGCCTGATCCTCCAGCCAGGATCAGGTTCAATTACTGTCCACAACTCCCAGAACAGCATCCTGCGATACCTCACTGCATCGCCGCCATCACCGGGTCACTGACACCGATTATATACACCGCAATAACGGTAATGACCCCAGCCATAGTCAAATAATAAAACGTTGGAATAATGGTCATTCGCAGTATGGCGCCCTCACGTCCCATCAACCCGACCGTTGCCGACGCCGCCACAATGTTGTGGATGGCGATCATGTTGCCAGCTGCCGCACCGACGGCTTGAGCCGAGACCAGCATGGCAGTTGAAACGCCCAGCAGTTGCGCCGTATTGAATTGAAAATCGGACAACATCAGATTAGACAATGTATTGGAGCCAGCAATAAAAGCGCCCAGGCCACCTATGGTTGCCGCAAACATCGGATAGACCACACCCACGCTGTCCGCGACCAGTTGCGCCATGGCGCGCGGCATGGACGGCAAGTCGGCGGCATTAACGCCGGAGTTAATCAGAATGCGCACCATTGGAATGGTAAACACCAGTACAAAACCCGCACTGACCAGTGTCTTTGTGCTGTCACCAATGGCCTGTCCAAGCTGGGCTAGGTTGACGCGCTGCAACAGCATCGTCAGGGCCACAACAATCACCATGATACCGCCCGGCAAATACAACGGCTGCAGACTGCCGCCGATACCCGATTCACCCAGAATATCGCTCCAGCCAAAGGCCAGGAAGGTTTCAACGAATTGCTTTAAAACAGGAATCGCGCGAGTTAGCACCAACAGGACGGCCAGCAAGGCATAGGGTGCCCAGGCCCGCAGCAGAGGCATACGCTCTGACGGCGGTGTGTCATCCAGTGGAATATTGATGCTGCCGTTCCAGCTTTCGGGCCATTGCGAGCGGGCCGAAAAATCCCAGTGCTGCGCAGGCAACAACCAACCCCGTTTGGCAACCGGCACGACGATCATCAGACCGATCAGAGCACCCAGCATCGACGGGAACTCAGGGCCCAGCAGAATACCGGCCGCTACATAGGGCAGCGTAAATGCCAGTCCGGCAAACAGCGCAAACGGGAACATGGCAAAGCCTTCGCGCCACTGTTTTTTGTCACCAAAAAACCGGGTCAGCATCAGGCACATTAAAAACGGCATCAGGGTACCAATAATGCCGTGCGTGATTGCAATCTCGGAGGTCATCAGCCGATAGAATTCGCTCCAGCTGCTGCCATTGTTCACCAGCAATTCAGTGATGCCAATACGATCCAGCCCGCCTGATACACCCACAACAATAGGTGTTCCTACCGCACCGAATGAGACCGGAGTCGACTGCACCATCATGCCCATGACCACTGCGGCCATTGCCGGAAACCCGAGCGCTACCATCAACGGCGCAGCAATAGCCGCTGTCGTGCCGAAGCCCGATGCGCCTTCCAGAAAACATCCGAACAGCCAGCCAACCAGAATAACCTGAACCCGACGATCAGGGCTGATGTCGGAAAACCCGGCGCGAATGGCTGACAAGGCACCGCTGGCTCGCAGCGTGTTCAGCAGCAACAAGGCACCGAATATAATCCACAAAATACCTGCGGTGAGTATAAGCCCCTGCAGAACCGAGGCTGTTATTCGCACCAGACTCATCTGCCAGACCCAGCCACCCAGCACCAGAGTTACCAGTAAAACCACGGGCATGGCTTTTTTGGCTGGCCAGTGAAAGCCAACCAGCAGAATACCCGCCAGTACAATGGGTAAAAAGGCCAGAGAATAAACAACAGACAGCATCTAAAGCTCCAGGCAAGAGTTTTATCAACCCCGCAGTCTAGACCACTGATCGAGCCATGACTTGCTCAATATCAATACATAGGCAATGACTTACCAGTGCAGAGTTGCTCCGACGACGCCGTAGTGCAGCCAGGCGAAGGTATAAACGCCGCCACCACCACCGCCCTCAAGGGTCCGGTAACCTGCCCGTACGGTGACAACATCGTTCCACTGGTAGTTTGCAATAAAGGCCGCATCAATGGCCCTGCCCTGGGGGCTACCCAGTGCATCGATATCAAACTCCAGCGTGACCTGTTCATTCAGATATCGCTTTGCATTAAAGTGCAACAGGGGCACCACACCGAGGTTGGGGTCGTCGGCTTTGGTGCTGCCTTGCGTCAGCCGGATGTTGGCATCTCGCACCAGTGCTGTTATACCCGCGCCCAGTGTCCAGCGATGATCATCCAGGAAGGTATAGCGGTAGGTGAGCCGATAGGTATTGAATTTGTAGAGACCTTCGATGGGGGTGTCGGCGGCAAAGGTTTCGCCGTTGAAACGCGTTGGCTCACTCAGCGTGCCGGTGCCTTCAATGCTGACCGGCGCATAAAGCACCCGAACCGTATGACGCTGCGCAAAGGTTTCTTCAACACTCAGCCGAACATAGGGCACTGGCCCGGCTCCGGTTAATTCGAGCAAATCGAATCGGTCACCGGCTGATGAATTGGGGATCTGGGCATCGTTGTAGGAGAAACCGAGCGGACCGGTTTCAATCGTCAAGTCGATTGCCTGGGCCTGTACACTCAATGCGAGCAACACCGGAGCGATGCAGGCGCGACTGAGCGTGGAACTTGAAACGTGAGTATTCACCATGGTGGTGCTCCTTAAAGACACCCCCATGGTACGGAGAACATCAAGGCTCGGTTTATACTTTACGTTCCCAGATGTCTTTCAAACCAATGGTTCTGTTCAACACCAGAGCATCGGGCCGGGAGTCGTAACGGTCAATCACAAAATAGCCTTCCCGTTCGAACTGGAATGACTGCTCAGCTGATGCCATGACCAGGCTTGGCTCAACCACACATCCGGTCAGTGTAGTCAGCGACCCGGGGTTCAGATACTGCATGAAATCGTCGCCGCCGCGATCCGGGGTTTCGGTATCAAACAGCCGATCATAAAGACGCACTGTTGCCGGCACCCCTTCGCTGGCTGATACCCAGTGAATCACACCGCGCGGACGAACGCCTTCGGGTGAATCAGCACCCACAGTACCTTCGACAACCCTGGCGCGAATCTCGGTAATCTCACCGGCGTCGTTCTTGATCGCCTCGTCCGCCTGGATGATATAAGCATTACGCAACCGAACCCATTCACCGGTGACCAGTCGTTTGAACTTCTTGCGCGACAGGCTGCTGTCTTCGTTGAAATCAGACCGGTCGATATAGATTTCGCGGGTAAAAGGCAACTCGCGTTCGCCCATATCTTCCCGGTTCGGGTGGCCCGGTGCAGTGAAAACTTCACGGTACCCTTCCGGCAGGTTGGTAAACACCACTTTCAGCGGGTCGAGCACGGCCATGGCACGGGGGGCGTTGTCGTTCAGGTCTTCACGGATGGCGAAGTCGAGCATGCCCAGATCGACCACACCACCGGCACGACTGGTACCGACCATGTCGGAGAAGTGGCGCAACGAGGCCGGTGTGACACCTCGACGACGCATGCCGCTGATGGTCGGCATGCGCGGGTCGTCCCACCCATCGACCACGCCGTCATCGACAAGGCGCTTGAGTTTGCGCTTGGAGGTAATGGTGTAGTTCACGTTCAGCCGGGCAAATTCATACTGGCGCGGCACGGCAGGCACCGGCAACTTGCTGATAAACCAGTCGTACAGGGGCCGATGGTCTTCAAATTCCAGCGTACAGATCGAATGGGTAACACCCTCGATCGCATCGGACTGGCCATGGGCAAAGTCGTAGCTCGGGTAGATGCACCAGGTATTACCGGTCTGGTGATGCGCTTTCTTGCGGATGCGATACAGAATCGGATCGCGCAGGTTCATGTTCGGTGCGGCCATGTCGATTTTGGCGCGCAGGGCACAGGCGCCTTCGTCAAAATCACCGTTGCGCATTTGCTCGAACAGCGCCAGGTTTTCCTCGACCGTCCGGTCACGGAACGGGCTATTCTTGCCGGGTTCGGTCAGTGTGCCCCGGTATTCCCGCGCCTGATCGCCAGACAGATCACACACATAGGCATCGCCATTTTTGATCAAATGCACGGCGTATTCGTGAAGCGTATCGAAGTAATTCGAGGTGTACTTTTCCGACTCGTTCCACTCAAATCCCAGCCAGTTGATGTCGGCCTTGATCGAGTCGATGTATTCCTGTTCTTCTTTCTCCGGGTTGGTGTCGTCAAACCGCAGGTTGCAGACACCACCAAATTGTTCAGCCAGACCAAAGTTCACGCAGATGGATTTCGCATGGCCAATGTGCAGATAGCCATTGGGTTCTGGCGGAAAGCGAGTCACGATTTTATCGTGCTTACCCTTTGCCAGATCATCCTCAATGATGGTGGCGAGAAAATTGGACGGCTTGTCACTCATGTAAACGAACACTCCCGGGTCGGTCGAGTAAATTCAGGCCGGGTTGCACGCAGCAACCCAAAGGCGGGCATTATAGCGGGTTCATTGCTGGCGGGTAAGGCGTCTGGAGAGAACAGACTGTGATGCATTGCCAGAAATCTATGACGGCCACTGGGTATGCCCTGTTGCCAGGAATCCGTGCCGGCCACCGGGTGAGCCTATCCAGGGTCGGGCGGGATGCCGCCCACTCAACCCGTCCATGGGGCCTAGGCCGCAACATCCATGTTGCGGACTTCCCCGGATAGGCTCACCCGGCAGCCACCACTTAGCTCGCGGCTAATTCTGAAAACTGAAAACAGACTAGGTGCACAAGACCTTGATCCGCAGCGCTGAGCAGATTACTGTATATCCATACATACTTGCCGACTCGACACCATGCGCCTTTTTATCGCCGAAAAACCCAGCCTGGCCCGCGCCATTGCCGACGCCTTGCCCGGCACTGGCAAGAAAGAAGCTGGCTGCATCCGCTTTGCCAGTGGCGATGTGGTGAGCTGGTGCATCGGCCACCTGCTGGAGCAGGCCGACCCCGACGCCTATGACCCGGCGTTTAAGAAGTGGAGTCACGATCACCTGCCCATCATTCCCAAGCAATGGCAGTGGGTACCGAGAAAACAGGTAGGCGCTCAATTAAGCGCCCTGCGCAAACTGGTAAAAGAAGCCGACCAACTCGTACACGCTGGCGACCCGGACCGCGAAGGCCAGTTACTGGTCGATGAAGTAATAGCTTACTTAAAAGTGCCCACCGCCAAAAAAGCCGCCACCCAGCGACTGCTGATCGCCGATTTAAACCAGGCCGCGGTACAACGATCGCTGCGCCAGTTAAAACCCAATGCCGATTTTCAGCCCCTGTCGACCTCGGCCTTAGCCCGCTCCCGGGCCGACTGGCTGTACGGCATTAACCTCACCCGAGCAATGACGCTGCAGGGCAAGGTTGTCGGGTACCAGGGCGTATTGTCGATCGGGCGGGTACAGACACCTGTGCTGGGGCTGGTGGTAGGGCGGGACGACAGCATCGAAGCCTTTGTCAGTAAACCCTACTATGAAGTAGTAGCGTTACTGGAAACCGACCAGGGCAAACGCTTTAACGCCAAATGGGTCCCCAGCGAAGCCTGCGAACCCTGGCAGGATGATCAGGGGCGGAACCTGTCGCAGCCGCTGGCGCAGAATGTGGTACAACGAGTCAGTTTCAAACCGGCGAGCGTCACCCGGCTGGAACAGAAAACCATCAACCAGCCCGCGCCCTTGCCAAACAGTCTGTCGAGCTTGCAGATGGACGCCAACCGCGCCTTCGGCATGAGCGCCCAACAGGTACTCGATACCGCCCAGTCGCTCTATGAAACGCACAAAGCCATCACCTACCCGCGCTCCGACAGCCGCCACCTGCCTGCAGAGCATTTTGCCGAAGCAGCCGCAGTAACCAAAGCGATTGAAACCAGCCTGAGCAATCTGAATCATTCCGGCTTCAGCGACACCGGCGGTCGCCTGAACCTGAAGCAGAAAAGCAAGGCCTGGAACGATGCCAAAGTGAGCGCTCACCACGCGATTATCCCGACACAGCGTAGCCTGTCGCGCCTGAATGCCGATGAACTCAAAGTCTACAGCCTGGTCTGCCGGAACTATCTGGCGCAGTTCATGCCCGTCTGGAAAAAGCTCGATACCAAGGTAGATGTGACCATAGAAAACGGCCTGTTCCGGGCCAGCCAGACCGACACTCACGACCTTGGCTGGAAGGCCCTGTTCCCGAGCGCCCGCAACAAAGAAGATGAACCGGCTACGCCGCCCTTACCGGCGTTAAAAGAAGGCCAGGCGCTGCAGTCCTTACAGGCCGAATGCCTGGAAAAACACACCACACCACCCAAGCCATTTACCGAAGCCACACTGCTCGCCGCCATGACCGGCATCAGCCGGTTCGTCAGCGATGCCTCGTTGAAAAGCATTCTGAAAGAAACCGACGGCCTGGGCACAGAAGCAACCCGGGCCGGTATTATTGAGCTGTTGTTCAAGCGTGGCTTTCTGCAGCGCCAGGGGAAGAACATTCATGCGACCCAGGCGGGTAAGACGCTTATACATGCCCTGCCCGATCGGATAACTCAGCCAGATTTAACGGCACGGTGGGAATCTGTGCTGGGTGACATTGCCAGTAAGAAAGCGCGTTATGAGGATTTGATGGTGCCGCTTGAACAGGGCCTGACCGAACTATGCGGTCAGCTCAGAACCGTCGTGCCTTCGGGTTTGGCCGGGCTGGGTTCAAAGCCTGGAAAAGCCTTTGGGAGAAAGCGGAAGCCGCGACAGGGAACAAAAAAGAACACCGCACCCCACCCCCGTTCGCCCTGAGCCTGTCGAAGGGTCTTGGGAATCATAACCAACCGCATAACCCAACCCCCAGCCAAAACCCGGCCCCAGCCGCCACCGACTTTCGCCCGGTCTTGCAGGGGCATCCTGCCCCCAAGCCCTACCGCAGGCATCCCTGCCTGCTGCGAAACCCGGTACCGGCCAGTGCCTAACCCTTAGCTAATTCCCGGCAAGGTCCCACGTAGGAGGGCACCCCGTGCGCGACAGAAAGCAAAACAAACCACCGAACCCACCCCCGTTCGCCCTGAGCCTGTCGAAGGGTCTTGGAGAGCATAACCAACCACCGAACCGACCCTCCGTTCGTCCTGAGCTTATCGAAGGATCTTAGGGTAAGTGTTAATTGTTGTATAAACATGCAGTTTCGAGTGGTCGATTTTTAAGAAATCAATCACATAAACGGAGCCAAGCGCGACGCATATATCTTGAATACCCCGGAATATGCGTCGCAGAAGACGCTGATACCGGGAATCGCCGTCTTAACCGACGGTTTTTACGGTTTTGATATGTCGAGAGTATTGCAGTGAAAAATAGCCCCAAGCCCTTCGTTACTGGGCCTTGGTCGGGTCTTGTGGTAGGTTTTCTTCAGTAACTGCCGGAATAAGAGGCGGAGTCGACGATGAATAAACTGCTAAAGCTAAATGAGACAGTTCGTATGATTGAGAGAGAACTTTTCGAAGCAGCTAAAACGCTGGCAGCTAGCCGGTACCCTACTGGTTGGGGAGGTGCGGCAGCGCTCGCTACAGAATCGAGCAAAGTTCTTACAAGTATAGCCCCTGAAGTCCCAAATGATGCGTTGTCGTTGTGTATGGAAGTGGGCGCTTGCCTTGAGGCTCACAAGTTGGATGAGCGGGTAACTCATTCTTTATGTGTATACCGTGAATCGGAAAGTGACGAGTTCACCGTTCTTACTGCTTGCGGTGTATGTCAAGAACGTTTGTCGCACTGGGGTCGTTCGGTTGAGGTTGCCATAAGTAACCCCAAGAATGCTCTCATATTCAAGCCATTAAGCGAGCTTATGCCCCACCACTGGTCGCAGGTAAATGGCGTGCACCTTTAATCGGGTAACCGGGGGTCTCTAACCCCCAGTCCCCACAACACCCTGCACCGAGACGTCGGACCGGCAGATCCGCACAGGGCGTTTCATTCAGAGTAGTGAAGCTTGATCCATCCATCGCGCAGCGAGACTAACCCAGCTTTCTTCAAGTACGCGTCATTCAGCGCCTGATTAATTCCCGGGGTTTTCGAACTTCGCCATGGACCTTTGCTAGGAGCGTAATGGGACGCCATCGTAATTACGAATTGTGACGATGGGCGTCTACATAGTCCCTCTACATAGTCCCACGGTGGAGCCCTTGCCATTCGCTAGTGGGTATCGACTAATCACAGCATGGTTTTCGACGGTGATCTTCCCACGGGGGACTTTCACCCCATTAGTTCATGCCCATGCTGGGCATACACAAATCGCAGCAGTAAGCGGCCTACGGCCGCCGGACGTCACTGACGTGCCGCCGTTGTGCTCAGCGCTACATTTCTTTGTGCGCCTTCGTCGACTATGATGTAATACACTGTAGTCATCGGATTTTGGGGTACAGTTATGAGTGTCACTACAGTTCGCCTACAGGCAGACGTTGAACAGCGTCTAGAAGCAATCGCTGGCAGGCTCCACCGGAGCAAAAGTTGGGTTATCAACCAGGCCTTATCGGAATACATAGATAAGCAGCAGCTTGAGCAGGAGCGATGGACGCAAACGCTGGAAGCAATGGAATCTGCCGCACAAGGCAAGGTGGTTGATGCCAGTGAGGTGCATAGTTGGCTTAATAGTTGGGGAACCGAGAACGAGCAGGATGCGCCGAGGTCAGGTAAGTGAAACTGGTTTACACGGATGAAGCCATTGAGGATTTGAAACGCCTCAGGGCGTTCATCGCGGTCAACAACCCGTCGGCGGCGGTCAAGATCGCCATCGAATTGGTTGGTAAAATGGAGGTGCTTCCAGACTTTGCAAAAATGGGCACACCAGTTGAATTGGCACCGGTACCTGATTCTGTTCGAGATATGGTTTTCGGAAAGTACATCGTTCGATACTCAGTTCACAACAGTGCCATCATCATCCTGCGGGTATGGCACAGCCTGGAGGGTGAACGATAGCAATTTAACCAAGCGCGGCACTCGGATGCCTTTGCCTCCACTTTGCCAGGTCAAACGCACCGGTGCGCTCAACGTTATATCTCGTGAGGTAGATTTGTGATAACTGACGAACAGAAAAGGTATCGAGACCGCGCTAATCGGGCACGGAGAGGGCTTTTGAAAGAAAGGGAGAAATTCGGCACCATTTCAGACGGCTCGGGAAAACGTTACCGGGTATGTGTCTACTTTGTGCTTAGTGGTGCCCCAGAGAAAGCCGTCGATTTCATGGAATGGTTTGAACAGGAATTTTCCGATGATATGGGTGAGCCAGCATTTTTTCTGTTCGCTGCACTCGCGTACCACCGTGTGGGATTATCGGGGCAAGCGCGGAGCTACCTTCTGGATGCGATGATAAGCAATATTTATATGCTCCCATACCTGTTTTCGCAGCCACTTCCCAGGCAAGACATTTGGCATGCTTCAAACTGGAGTGAACCAGACTATATCTGGGAGATAGAAGAATTCCTTGAAGAACCGACAACACAAGACCGGGAATGGTTCAAGAATCAGTTCGAAGATGAGATCTTCAGCAAACTACGTAGCAAGTATGTGGAAACATATAGGTTACTGCAGCATGAAAACAAGGTTGACGCCCGCCGGCGGATTCTCGGCGAGTGGCGTGAATATGCATCATCAGTCCGCGCAAACAAGATATAACCAGCCATTGCGGTTCATTCTGGGCCTTCGGGCCTCCAGGCTTCGCTACAAGCTGTATGGACCCCCCACCGTTAACTTCTCCCCACCGGCCGGCGAACTTTCTTTACTCGCAGTTGGCCAACCAGGCTTTTTGTTTGTACATTTCCCTGACTTGGCCGGTAATGCACTGGTGCAAAGATGCACCGTCAAAACCGGGCACCTGATTGCTTGCTTTTGCGAGCCAGGGTAAAAACATGGTCTTTAGTGAGCGACCCCTCGTAACGACAGGATGCCGCCTCAGGATGGAGACTTGCTAGTTAACACTTATCAAAACACGGGACCGATTCATGACATCCACACCACGCGAGAACGTCCAGTCCTACCCACGCCCGCCTGCATTGGAATCAGTGCCACAGCAAATCAGGATATACCTTGGCGGTCTGCTGGTGGCCGAATCGACCCAGGCTTTGCGGGTACTGGAAACGCATCATGCGCCCACTTACTACGTGCCGCCTGAAGATGTGAGCGCCTCGCTTCAGACAGCTGCAGGCACCAGTTTTTGCGAGTGGAAAGGCAGCGCACGCTATTTCGATGTCATCGCTGGGGAAACCATCGCCAAGCGGGCAGCCTGGACCTATGAAAGCCCCACAGAACGCTTTGCACCGCTTGTGGGCTACATCGCGTTCTATGCCGGCCAGATGGACGAAGCCTGGGTCGGAGACATGCGCGTCATCCCACAACCAGGCGACTTTTATGGCGGTTGGGTGACACCTAATCTTGATGGCCAGATCAAGGGCGCGCCGGGAACGCGACATTGGTAGATGCCCGATCATGGGCCATGTCAGTTAGTAAAAGAGGTCAGATAGCAAAGAGACACTCACGGTTAACTTTATCTTCGAGGAACTTGGCCATGTTCCACAAGAAGAAGACCCGACAAAAACTGTAGCCGAGTTCAAGAGTTTTTAGCTCAGCCAAAATAGATCGGCGTGTGGAAATTTGTTTGTCTGAATGGCTGATTTTTCCAGTCGTCAATACAATCCTCGGAATATAAGCGCAATCTTAACTCTTACGGATAAGTCAGCAAAAAAATATCCTGTAAACTAAGTGCAGATGTCTAACGCAAATACGCTACAGAGCTCTAACGGGTGGGGCTCGATCCACCCGCGTCGATGCTTATAGTCATTGCCTGTCAGCTCATCGCAACCGCACAAGATTGTGCGGCGTACACATCGAGAGGTACAGTGGTAATACGGTGTCGCCTCCAGAGCTATTAACTGTGTTTTCCTTGAACGTGGCATGCTGCCTACCCATAACGGCCAGTTTAGAAATATACTGTATTAACTACTGTATAGTGCCGGAGTGGTCAAGTGCTTGAGTGTGTGTCCAGGCAGCAGCTAGATGGTCGGGGCTTGGCAGGTGTTAAGCACACCTTGCAGTGGAGGATATATTTGATGCATAAGTCACTGGGGAGAAGGTTTGGAATGTTGGTTTCACCGGTGTCTTTGTTAGTCATTTCAGCCGGGTGTTAATCGCCCCTGGCACTTTGGTAGCAAGTACTGACCCGGCTTTTCATCTGTGCACATCTCTTTTTGAAGAGGCGGTCACTGGTGAGGAGCAAATGGGTGTCTGGCTAGTTCAGGTAAGGTTGAGTGAACTGGGTGCCAGCCGTTTCGAAAGATTTACCGATGCAAATATTGGCGAGGAGAGCTAGGTTGTTGTTGAAAGTCGCGTATTTTCGAGAGCAACAGTACAAGTCGCGATAGCGAGTGGTCTGATTCAAAGCAGCTTTGTCTCCTCGATCGAAGCGGATGAATGGGTTCGAATAGTGACCACTGAACTTCCTGACGCCCACTGTGGCAGTGCGATTGACCCGCTAGGCTGAAACCGCCTGTAACGTTTCTGCTTCCCGTGCGCAGGCATTGCAATCCACCTCGATAAGGTGAGACGTAGGATTTGTAGTCTCTTGTCATAATAGTTGGGGGTGTATCCGATTGAACATTGTAGATTTGCCCTTTGGGGTGATTGACTGGGCAGAAGTAGAAAGGACGGAACACAGTGGAGAGACAGGAAGTGCCTGGTGGCAGACCCGAAACTTTGGCGATGTCAGGGTACGCATTGTCGAATACAGCCCTGGCTATCTGGCCGGTCACTGGCGTGCCAAAGGGCCTATATTATTGTGCCTTGAGGGTGAGCTCCATACCGAACTGGAAGACGGACGAACCTTTATGCTCAAGCCCGGGTCGAGCTATCAGGTAGCCGACAACGCTGAGCTGCATCGCTCCTCTACCGGCTCCGGTGCACGGCTGTTTGTGGTGGACTAATGGCCTATGAATGAACAAACTCAATACGCCCCCGGTATAGGCGCTGAAGACCGGATCATCCTTTTCGACGGCGTATGCAAGCTGTGCTCAGCCTGGGTTCGCTTTCTGATTCGGTTCGACAAGCGCCACCAGTTCAAGCTGGCGTCTGTTCAGTCTCCGGAAGGTCAGGCTATTTTACAGTGGCATGGTTTTCCGACAGTTACGTTTGAGTCGATGCTGCTGGTCGAAGGTCTGGATATTTATGAGAAGTCATCAGCTTTTTTTTGGGTATTGGCGAGGTTGCCCTGGCCCTGGCCAATACTGTGTGTCGGCCAGGTAGTGCCGCTGGTTGTTCGCGACTGGCTGTATGATCGTATTGCACTGAACAGATACAAGCTGTTTGGTCGCTATGACGCTTGCAGCGTGCCGGAAAAAAAGCATCAGTCGAGGTTTCTGGGTGGGTGGGATTGAACTGACAAGCCACAAAGAGAGCGACTGTTCCCCCTATATATTACTGGCCGCTCAGTATCGCGGCTCTTAAGTACCCTGAGGCAAACCGATTGACAGCATTGGAGTAAACCATGGACCAGCATGAAGCTTCGGGAAAGCCGAGAATACCTGATCGACTGTCCATAGTAGCGCTTTTACTGTCTGCGGTTGGTTCGAGCATGGTGGCAATGGTACTAATGATAATGCCCAAATCGGGCCCTTATATCAACTGGGACTACGTGCTCATGGGCGGCGTTGTTCTTGGGTTAGCCGGGGCGGCATTGGGGCTGGTCAAACGAAATGCCGATCAGGGGCTAGCAAATACACAGGCCAATCACGGTTAACTTTGCGCGATGGTTACTCATGGTAGCTACAGTGAAGACTCTAGCGGCGGTACTTGCTGGTGCAAAAACCACTTCTCGGCAATCACTTTGCGTGTAAACCACTGGGACCGCATCAGGCTGCTGGCGAGGGGCAGCTTTACCCAGTCGGGGATTTGCCAGCTGGATTGATCGTTCAGTGCGCGGGTGCCAAAGCGCTCGGAAATCGCCTCGCCATATCGCTCCAGATTGCGGGCTGATACATCAGACACTTGCCGGATAACGTCTGCGGCTATTAATGCCGATTCAATGGCAGGACGAATACCTTCGCCACTTTGGGTATACGCGAGGCCAGCAGCATCACCGATCAACATTATGCCGTCATCGACCAATGGCCGCTCTGCGTGCGCGTACAACAGATAGGCATGGCCCTTGAACCGCCCTGGGAGGTCAGCGGGAATGCGACCTTGGACCTTCATTTCGTTAACAAAGTCATTGAGGTGGTCAGTCAGCTTGTGGTTATCCTCACGACCAAGGCCGATATTCAGGAAGTTAGCCTTGCGGAATACCCAGGCATAGCCTTTCAGGTCACGGCAGAACCAGAGTTCCGGTGTATCACCCCGGGCCTGGCAGACGCTGGCCTGGGCGGGGGTCATTTCGAACTCTATTTCTTTTGCAGCTACCACGGTTTCATGGCTACCGGGCCCGGCTCCCAGTTTTTTGGCGACGGGACAGAAGTGACCACCCGCTCCAATCAATAGTGGGGCTTCGAAGGTGTCGTTGATCACCCAGTTACGGCCTTTCTGCTCGATGGATTTAACCGGAGTATTCAACTGCTTGCTGGCGCTCACCCGGTCCAGCAGGTACGCATCGAACTCACACCGGCGAATACCGTAACTGACCGTTTCACCATGATCGTTAACGACAGGAGCCTGACCCATCATGCCAATTCGAAAAGCACTGATGGCCTGTAAGGTTCGCCCCCGGGCGTAGTCGTCCTGATCGATTTCCAGCGTATCCATCACGGCCGGCGTCACCCAGCCAGCACAAGTTTTATCCCGTGGGAATTCCTCCTTGTCGATTATCAGTACCCGTTTACCGCTTTTTTCCAGCGACCATGCCAGGGTTGACCCGGCAGGGCCGCCGCCAATAACGATGATGTCATAGTGATCCATAGATGGGCTCCATATCTGCTAGGTCTGCGGCGCAGCGGGAGAGTTGTAGAGGTGTCTGCGGGTCGGGCGCAGGTTGTTGTTATCCCCGTGGGTGAACACAACCTGGAACAATTGCAAGGCGCCCGCCCGGAAGGCCGCAGTAGAACCCGCCAGATACATGTGCCACGCCCTGGTGAAGTGCGCGTCATACAGTTCGGTGATCTGGTCCTGAACACTTTCAAATCGTTCCATCCAGTGCTCCAGGGTAGCGGCGTAGTGCAACCGCAGGTTC
>Ga0307979_1000379_pt1 | contig 29872 bp, 34 predicted proteins | sample OrgLakmetage1058_FD_201833 | JGI IMG/M metagenome (GOLD analysis project Ga0307979, IMG submission 201833) | Saline water microbial communities from Organic Lake, Antarctica - #1058 | ecosystem: Environmental > Aquatic > Non-marine Saline and Alkaline > Saline | place: Antarctica: Organic Lake...
TACTTTATCGCCCTAATATATGGTATTTACAACCGTATATACCGTATTTACTTAATTATTTACTTATTTGGGTCAAAAACGTTACTTATTTTTACGAACCCTAGCTCTCTGGCAGGAGAGAGACTTTTCAGACGCCGACTAGATAAAACCTTGCTTGTAAGTCACTAAACTTGGGGGGGGGCTGAAAGAAGCTCTGTAAACTGTAAACGCCGTCAGAAAAGAAACTCTAGTTATGGTTATAGCTAGGGTTTGGGTTAGGGTTAGGGTGCGTACCTTGTTCCTTAGCTTATTACGGACGCAGTGGTCCTTTACTGTCGCGAAGTTATCACTTGATTTTACTTCCATGCTCACTAGCCACCTTGCTGTTGACGAAGCATGCGTATTTAATGCGACCTTCCGCATTCGAGATGCCCGTAGGTCGATGACATGATGGGATGTAGGCCTGCAGTGAGTATAGCCATGTTTTTACTAGGGGTGGCTAGCTCGGATTATGGCGGCCGCGAAAGCACTCCTGGATCCTCGTCAGAAGCAGCCTTACTAGCATTACAAAAGCGTGTGCATGGATTAGAATCCACTGTGAAAGACCAGCAAGCTATCATAAAGGTATATTATTCGCTAGCTAGTGATATTGTTGATTCTTGATAAAGGCTACCCACCGAAATAAGCTCCTGTTTTGTATGACGCTTTTCTTACATTGCCCCTTTTTTTTCCACAAATAGCACCACGAGGAGCAAATAAATCAACTCTTGGCGATGCAGCATTTAAGTGACCAACGAATTGCTTCGCTAGAAGCCAATTTCGGCGCGCCCGTGGCAGTAATTTATAGAGACTTGGACAAGAGCGTAGCTGTCAAATCTCATTGCAGCGTTGACATTGATGGCACAAGCAATGATAGCTGTGGCATTCAAAGCAGCAGTAGCAGCGATAGCACCAGTTGCACCAGTAGCACCAGAAATGCAAGGTCTAGCAGTTCGCATTTACTCCCCACAAAGCTGCTCGTAACCGCAATTAGCGAAGCTTTTAATGACGAAGCTTCTGTGGACGCTTCTGATAGCATTTCACTTGAGTCAAGTGCACCGAAAGCGGATGTACTACGTAAAACTTCCGAAATAGCGACACTGCATTTGATGAAACCACACTTACTCAATGGATGGATAGCATTTGAAGAATTTGAGAGTGCAAGCTTTTACAAAGATGCGTCAGGCTGGGTACATCTCGACGGTAGGTGCTACGTCAACAAAAGTTCCCCCGGGCCTTTATACTGAAACTATTTGAATTCAATGAATAATTTTCTATAAAGGCACGAATGTTAGCAAATCACTAGACAATACTCTTCGTGTAACTCCGTACGCGTGCATGGTCATAACCAATAACCAATAACCAGGAGTGATTACAAGCGGCAGTGTAGGTGGGTATGACTCTAGTTCAGCTGCTTTTTACTTGCCTGAAGGGTTTCGGCCGGACTCCTGGCAACCTTTGTTGGACTTAACACACCACAACACCGTGGGGCGTGTTGACGTGCTCGCGGATGGTGAGGTACGGACTACTGACATACTTGCGCTTTTTAGCATATGCCGTACAACTTTCTCGTGCTTTCCGTCTCAACCTTTGCTTAAAATCTCTCTATCAAAGATGATATGTAATTGGGCGTTATTCTCTAATGCGAGCACCTCAATGACGACATTTCTCGTCGACTCGAAAGGTGCACATGGCAATTGGAAGCAGCACATGGATGTCGTTATGTGGCTTGTCGTTTCTTTCGGCCAACCTGTCTTCACCGAATGATGCATGGTTAGATGCCCATTACGAGCACGGGTGGATTACTTACGTAGACAGGTAAGGAACTACCAGAGCTAATGTGTTTCGAGAATTGTGAAGTAGATTGATATGATGGTATTGCACGGATTGATTGACTCTGCTAATGTTCAAACGTATTTGTATACTGTCGCTCGCATTCTTATTCGAACGTGTTCAATCTTCTTGTCTTCCATTTTCTTCTTCTAAAAGCGAAATTTTCCCAGCACGCTATTTGAAAAACGAACGTGGAGTGGTTCATTTAGATGGCCTCATTGCAGGCGGCCGAGTTGGCAGCGCGGCATTCACTCTCCCGGTTACTTTACTTTAGCATCTATAACACCAGTGCTTCGTGCTAGAAAGTTAGCTTTTGCTGTTGAATAGGCGCTTTATCCAAAAAGAGGGGTTCAAAGAGCAGCTAAGAGTATTGCATCTGCAATACAACAATTTACTGCAGGTGGGATTTAGGCCGCAATTTCAAGTAGTTCTGGCGGTTGTGACTCATTCCAATGCAATGGGGCGAGTCGACATTCAATCCGATGGACAGGTTTTAATTCTGTGTACTGTACTACTGTTGATCTTGCCATCTTAATTTTCTTGAACTGAGCAGTTCAGCGCAAGAAGCTTGATGTTTGTTCCAAACAAGTTCACTGATGAAAGTTAAGCATCATGCGTTTATATCTCAGGTAATAATGCTTGGTAACCCAGGCTACATATCGCTTGCGGGGCTCTGGTTTATTGTTCCTGGCTTAACAACCTGGAGGCCCGTCGATGCTTTTTTAAACGGGTAACATCACGGAGATACCATATTTTCACTTCCAAATTTAGTTCGGCTGCTATCGTTGTATGCCGCCTAGCCTTCTACTCTCCTTTATTATTGTCAGAGGCAAAGCAAGAGCTCGTGCAATTAACGGATTCTTCCATTTTCACTCTATCAAGGTGGGCTCCATACCAAGACGTCTTCCCTTACGCACCACCGCGATTCACTCGCAACACTGAAGGCTTCGTGTTTCTAGACGGCATGGTACTTGGTTTAGATTTTTTCTTTTGAGTACATATGTCTAAAGGAATGTTGCTATTTTTGTGTGTCCTTCCTTTCGCTTGAAATTTTATCGCATTCTGAAACTAATTTCTCATTGTAAATAAGTCTTCTTTGTGCGCATTTGCAGATGTCTGCAGGGGATGTTGGCGCTGCTGCCTTCGCCTTGCCTGCCGGTTATCGGCCACGCCAGCGCCAACTTTTTGTTGTGCTTACTTACCCTGACACCGTTGGCCGTTTAGAAGTGTCGCCAGCAACTGGTGAAGTTATCCTTACAGCGGGGCACAGTGGATGGGTTTCTTTGTCTGGTTTGAGCTTTTTTGCAGCTGAGTCGCAAAATTTATAAAGACCACACAAACCTACGGATGAGTTGCTTGTATCTCGCTTGCAGTTTAGTCCATAGAAATAGAGTGGTCAAAAAGGGGCTGGCATGTTTCTACGAGCACTCTAAGTTCTGCGTTCTAGTCTCTAGTCTACTTAATACTCCCCAAAAATACAAAGAAACACCACGGCGGCATATAGATATAGCAACAGAAAAATGTAACCATCAGAACAGCCTGACTGGGCTGAGTGTCCTTTTTGCGTAATGCAAATGTAATCATTCTCCACTTCGACCTGCAGTGCAATTATTTCTGGTACTGGTATTCTAATAATTATGGAACTCGTATTCAGACCCAGCGCCCATGCGTACAAATTTTGGATGGGGCTTCATAAAGGGCACCTATTTTGCTATATACTAAGCTGGGGGTGCCGTATGCCGCTGCTGAGTCGCGACGGTCATCTCCCAATCGATAAAACCAAGGTTTTTGACAATTATCAGAAGGCAAAGGAGGTCAACATTGCACATCACAAGCGCAAATCAAATTTGATCTGATTCAGCATGCGCTTGGGTAGAAAGCGATATTGGATTCAAACGTTCCGCTTCCAATTCATTTACAGATGCAGGAAGCTTTCTTTTTGCCTCTGAGTCAAAGGAACGCAATTCAATTTGAATTCTGGCAGACATTCCCGAACTATTACAATATTCTACGGAGGCTCCCTGACTGTCAGAATGCCTGAAAACGAAGTAAACTGTGCGAGCTTGATGTCGCAAAAAGAGTAAGACCATTGTGAAAACCAACACACTTGTTGCAGTTGCAAACATAGCAGCAAGAAGTCGAAGTATGTTAACAGGAACATTTTGGCGGTCGCGTAATAAAGCGGGCGAAGCGAAATCGCCGTCCGAAAATCCTGTGTATTGGAGAGCTGCAATTGCGGAAGAGCACGTAGGGAAGGTGGTCGCAGCCCATGCTGGACTGAAGCCTGCGTCATAAATAGACTTTCTCCTCAACCATAGTGATCGTCCTGTAAGGACTAATACTAACATGGCGCATGCAAAAAGGAAGTGCCCGATGGCATCTTCACAAGTTCCTGCATCACTACCACCACAAATCGGCAGTGCATGTAGCCCACGTCTTCGCAATGCGCCCCAAGCGACCACATTGAGCGAACACGGAGCTTGCAACAATGCGATTGAAATATTGTTGGCAACTACTTTTTGTCTGTCATGGTTTGAAGTTAACATACGTTCAGCGCTTTCACCAAAGATCACACGGTAGCACTCAACAGGCACGATGGATATTTGAAGGAATAGTGCCAAGCGAAAACTCCAGTACACCAACCAATTTGGCATCCCAAGACTTGCTGCGACAATGGTGGTGACTGCACAATTGACTGTTGGTGGGTTCCAAAACGGTTCCGGCAGAGTGCTAGTAGCCCAACATCGCTGCAGAAACAACGCTAACAAAATGAGCTGTACGGCTGAGAGAGCATAGACACTGATGTCGGATGCATTGCTTTGCCCCAAGAGACGCAAGGCCAAAAACAACAGTGCCATCTGCCCAGCAGCGTAGTTTGGAATGATTTTAGGCATAGACAAATCCCGCTGGAGCACTTTCCAATACATAAGGGCTCGCAAAAAGTACGAGAAGGCAAGAACGAATGCAAGCCATGTATAGGCATTTTCAATAGCTTCACGGATAACTTCTGGGAACCACGAAGCGTTGCCTAGCAATTCATAAATGACATTCGCTGCGCCGCACAAAGCTAAGGAAAACCCAAGAGTCGGTGGGGGGCAAATGTGGGGATTGTCTGGAGGCCACCAAGCATTTTTGATAGTCATAAAACTAAACGCCAGCACACGAAAGGTTGATTATCTGATTAGCATCAAAACCTTATTCTTGCTGATCTTCTCGGAGTTGCAGAGCACCTTGAAATGAGTTTCGCTAAGAAACTAGCCTTGGTAAATCTAGATAATCGTTGCAGGGAAGCTTGCTAGCTTAGGCCTCGGACTACTAAGCTTAGCTAGCTAATAGCTTGAGAGCTACGTACTCTAGCTCTGTAGCTATAGAAATAAGCTACTACTCTGTAGATCTAAGTACGTAACAAGGTACGATTCACGAAATATCGGAAAAAATTGAGCAAGCAAAATGTGTGGCTGGATTAACGAGTTTGAGCACGTGCGATAGACCGCCAAGCGCAGCTCGACGAGGCGCATCGAATGAACATGTTTTCGTGAGCATCCAAGACATGACCTTTTTTGGCCCCTTTACAGGGGGATTTCACCACTACATGGGAGGTATTTTCACTACAGGGAGGGGGTAAAATCCTCCCTGTAGCGCTCCTGAAAGGCAGGATTTTACCACAGAATGGCCACGCCCTGGCCTTAAAATACCTTCGAGGTGACATAGATAATGGAAGATTCGGCCCGTTCGAAAATCTGCTTCCACGGAAAGTTCCCTCTTCTCCTCGACTACACGAAAAGACAACAATTTCCAATTGGCAATGCGACGTACGAACGCCAGATGTAAAGTCCTCATAGCCCCTCTGGGTATTTATAGCAAGATATCGACGCTCCACAATGGCCAATGAGGAAAATTGTTTCAAAAATATTTTCGTCTTGCGGCGATACGTCGATTTCCGGTCTCTTTTTTGTGTCCGTCGCCGATACTATCTCAACATGTGTAAAGTCGCCCCTGGACTTATCCAGACCTCTTAAAGGGAAACAAGACACAGCTAAAATTCGGCTGCCGCCAAAAGTTCCGCTTCTTTATTACGCACTTGCCCGTACCTTTTTTACCGCCTGGGGTGTTGATGATCATCTTAGACATCAATTCGCGTAAAACTGTGTTATTTCCGATATTTGATGAATCGTACCTTAGAGGCACTCCTCATCATTCGTAAACCTACGTCTCAAGCTTCCTTCGGAAAATAGACTAAAGGATCCTGAGACGTAGGTTTACGAATGCTGAGGAGTGACGTAGAGGGAGGCTGGAGGCTGGAGGCGAGGCATCAATAAGAGTGCACAACTTTTTGACTCAAACGCGCAATGCTTTATTACACGAATACGACATACGACATAAGCTATAAGACGATAAGCTTACACACCAAAAATCGAAGTCACCATATAATAGGACGATTGCTGCACCTTTCTGGTCTTCTGGTCAATGGAAAAGCATGCTATTTTCCGGGGCGTACTGCTCAGTATTCGGACCATGTGGGTGTTACTACTCTCAGTCTCTCAGGAAGAAGGCTACTTCGTACTTTGGCTCCTCTCACCTCTCCTTGTGGTTCGTGGTTATTCAAATCGATCGATGTGCGCATTTCAACAACAGAGACCTCCTAGTGTATTCCGTATAGTACTTAGAATCCAAATATTTTCCTTTCTTGACTTGAATTGTTATGAGGAGGCTCAATTGGTGGCTTCTGTTTTTTTCGGAACCCCGCCCGGTCGTAATTATAATTTCAACACGAGAAATACAACAGCATGATATTAAAAATACAGAACCACAAATATACACTTACGATGCCACTATTACACTTTTTATATCTCCAGCCACAAGCCCCATTCCCGCATTCTATTGACCAGAGCTGTCAGTGCTGCTGCTACGACCGATATTGCCGTCACTTGGCCATCACCTGGAAGTAGTTTAATAGCCGCCTGCTCACTTACACTGGCTCTATGCTGAGCCCACAATAACACTTCGTTCATCGTTTGACGCACAGCAAGTGCCTCGTGTCGATACTGCAGCGAATCGCCACTGCCTTTCTTACCCGAGGTATTGACACCAATTGCAGCTTTCTTGCTTGAAGTGTTCGCTTCCAACTCAAGGGGAAACTTGTCGTTAGCAACGTTGCGAGAGGCCTCAAGAGCGAAAGGAATCGCTTTAAACCTGCCCGCTGCTTGTCGCTCGAGCGGGATAGAATGAAGATCAATGGAAGCTACAGTTGCTTTCGAGCAGTTGAGCATGATAGGATGCTTCGTCCAACGCTTCATTGCGTACATCTTTCCGATGACGGTGTACGCCATGCACCTCTTCTTCTTTATGAAAGGCATATATTGAGCAACAGCAACGGACTTCGCACCAACTGGAAGCAACTCAGCTTCGGCATGCGCCCTCAGGTCCCCAACGACCAGCCCAGCGAGCGACATGCCATCTAGATTGTCTGGCCGCGGTGGTCGCTTCATATCTTCCTCTACACTTGGTGCCGAATCATCGATGGGGCCCATCGCAAGGTCCACTAAGGTCGGGAAGATGTCGATGAGCTCCACGATCGAATGCGAAGTCGCCCCTGGAGCCATCATCTTCGGGTGGCGAATTATCAGAGGGACATGAACATCAGTGTGTAAAACTGAATGCTTTCCCCAGAGGTCAAATTCACCGAGTTTCCAACCGTGGTCCGAAAATACGGTCACAACGGTTTGTTCTGCTTGGCCTGAGCTTCCCAAAGCGTCATACACACGGCCAAACTCGTAGTCAATGAAGTTCACGCAGCCCCGGTAAGCTCTTCTAGTGTCACTGCGCAGCTGAGACACGGACTGATTGAAGCCGGAGTCATTGTAGAATAAAGGAAAGGACTCATGGTCCGGTCGGCCAGCTGCAAAGGCATTCAAAGACCGGAGAGACTGTGGTAGAAAAGACCTCAACTCTCCAAAACCCGTCACTGATGAATTCACGAGTTGGGTCGCTGCAAAGGAGGCGTCTTCACCAAGTGCAGCCGGTGGTGCAACATCATCTCGAACGAAACCGTTTCGCGTGTCATCCGAAAACGGATCATTCGTGCTATCCCAAAAGCGCCTCGGACATACCTTGAATAATACAAAAAACAGAATAGTCAAATGCATCTCAAGTGCCCTAGAATAACGACAAAAGGAAAAAAAATGACATGAGTACGTGATCAAAATGGACAAACCATAGGCAGGTGAGGGCGTACGAATCCGACAGCTAAGAACCACGGTGCTGGCTTCTGCTTTGGAGCATCTGATTGAGGCATGGAGTTGTAGCTCGCAGTGAAAGCCTTCGCAGCAGCATTCCCAGCTGCAGCCTCAGCAGCGGCAACGTAAGCATCATTGGCTTTACCAACCCTAGGGCCAAGGCCCTTGCCACTGAGTGAAGACTTGTACGCCAATTCAGCGGCCGCAAAGCTGGCAGAGCTCGGCGGGCGGTTGTCAGGACGGGCACCGAGAAGATGGAGCGCAAGAGCTGCACGACTAGCCGTGCGATGATCGGTGTAATTTTCAAAGGGTGCCTCGCCGTCGTGCTCTTCGGTGAAACAGCCCGCTTCAGCGAGCGGTTGAAAAGAAGTAGCTCGAGTCTCGGCGCTGCACGCAGCGTGTTCGGGAGACAGCCACTGTTCATACTCCCATCCTCGCTTTTCCTTTGTGTCAGCTTCGGAGCCTCTCACAAAACCATCGGGCCACTCCTCTTGAGGTGACCATGACATTGAATCATCCAAGCCTTGATGAAATATCTTCCCATAACTCGTGGTGATGTAACCTGCATCACGGAAGAACTCCGGCATGGACACTGTTCCAGGTCGACTCTTACGAAAATCGCACAGCATTCCCTCAGGTTCCTTCGCAGTGCAGTCGTGGCTGTTAATCCCGAGGTTATCTGGGCGTAGACCGGTGAGGAAACTTTGACGCGAGGGCGCACAGTCCGGAAATTGAGCGTACGCTCGCCTGAACACACGGGCTTCCTTTGCAAATGATTTCAGTCTAGGAGTTCCTGGAGCCTTGGGGTGGCCCCACATCGTTAAGTCAGGTCGCATGTCGTCGATTACCACCATTAGCACATGCAACTTTTCTCCATCTACTGCGGTAACAGCCTTCTGTAATGCATTTTCACCAACTCTTCCAACAGAATCCGTGCGCTCGCTTCTAATGGCTCCAGATTTAACAGTCCTCAGAGCATTTTCTGAAGGTCGCTTAACCTCCTTTGCAGAGCTTTGAACCGGCGATCTTCTTGCCTGTATGGTGCGTTTGATAATGGTATGCGCACTACGCTCCACATTGTTCCGAAAGTAGGCAGGGCGCAGTCTTAGCCAATACGCCAAATCATCACCATTGTTGAGATCAGAAATATACGCCTCCAGAGGGCCTCTTTCAGCTGCTGTAGGCTTCGTGTTTACTGGCGCCCGGAAGTTGTTGAATATTGCAAACTGTGTTATAAAAATAAACATGCAAATACCTCCAACAACAGTTAAAAAGCTCATCGTAGGCAAACGATTGAGGACACCGCTCTGCATTTTTGGACTGTAAAGCTAAATGGGAGATAATGAAGATGCTCTCTACCATGTCCCAACCTATTCTCGAGGTGGTTGAGACATGTCCAGAACAATCAGTCGATATTCCCATGCTCGTGGTGCTCTTCAATTTCCACCAGAAGAGTCTAGCCGAACTTCTACCTGTTAGGCTAGGATTCAAACTTATCAAAATTATACAGTAGATCAAGCTACTGAGCTATTGACAACCCCGCTGTGCTCGCCGGTCGCAATGATGTTGTGATGATGAAGAATGAAGATGGCATCCATCGGATCTTATTACTTTTTAGCTATAATAACCAGCCGACGACAAAACAACAACGAACACGCTGAAAATTTTGAAATGAGTTGCTCTCTGTACGAAATCCCCCTCTGGTAGGGCGCATGTCCTGACGGACGACTGCTTCAACTTTTTTTCACGCCTCCCCCGAGGGGAGGACTGGTGTTAGTAGCTATACAGGGGAAGGGCGCCATTTAGGCGGCATCAACTTTTTTTCAGCTTTCGCACTTTCACACAAGCTTAGCTGCTACGCTACATAAGCTCAACTAGCTACAGTAGAAGCTAGTACAAAGCGAGCAGTGTAGCTCTCAATACAACATGCGATTTCTTGTTCTTACCTCCCTCTTTCTAGATTTTTTAATTAATCCTGTGTGGGGTTTTCTATCGTTGCCGTCAAAGCTAGGAACTCGCAGGGGTAGAGTGCGTGCAGCTGTTCATCAATCGACGGTTGCGAAGGCTCACAGAAGTAATGACAGCACCGACGACAAGGATACCGAGCTCACGGCTAGAGAGCGTGAGAAACTCGACGACACGCGGCGCTGGACTATTGGTTCGCTCGGAGGTTTAGCTGCCTCCATGGCTGCACCAAAGAAGGCACAAGCAACTGGTGCCACGACAGCAACAGCCGCAGCGGATACCAATCTTGAGAGTGGAAGTGTGGTGTACGATGGCATTATCAATAAGTCGCCGTCAGACCCGCGCTCTTATCGCTCGTTGACGCTTAGCAACGGCGTTGAGGTTTGGCTTCAACTTGAACTACACTCCGATCGATTGTCATCCTTTTGTCATGTTTCACAGAGCTTGAAGAAATTTGAATGAGTTCGCTCTCGGTCCAACGTGTGCTCCAATTAACGACCTTTTGTGTTGCTATATTTCCTCTAGGTGCTCGTCGTGACAGACCCTAATGTTGACTCCGCAGCTGCAGCGCTCAATGTGCACGTAGGGCACTACAGCGACCCACCGGTAATGCCGCTACTAAGCCAGGAGTTTAGTGTAGTTATCGAGGATGGTCATCGTCGCCGTGTATGTAGAATGTCGTGTTTGTTTTTTCAAAAGCTTTGAAATTGTTGTGCTTGTGCGCATAACCAGCCATTTCATCGATTCAAACTCTGTGAATCAACAACCAATGGTCTCACCATGCATTCAGGCCACTCCCGGGTTGGCGCATTTCTGCGAGCACATGCTGTTTTTGGGCACGAAAAGCTTCCCTCAAGAAGGCGCCTTTGAGAGCTATCTGAGCAGTACGTACTTTGTTTCTAAGAAAAATCCATAGAACTAGAAACAACCATACCTTTTGATATTAATAGGTCACCCTGGAATGGTAAAGATTCAGTTTGATGGCCTAGGCGGAGGGTAGTGCTGTTTTATGTGCCCATGTTAACACTGCCCTTTATAGGTTGAAGGCTTACTCGCGTTTGTTTTTATTCACATGTATACAACAACAACAACAACAACGACGACGACGACCCAGGCCACGGCGGTCGGAGCAACGCGTTTACGGGCGCCGAAGACACGTGTTATTTCTTCGAAGTGCAACTGCCCAATCCCCGCGCGTCGGGGACCAGCGCTCGGAGCCAAGCCCAAGCGAAGGGTGTTGATTACGCGACCAGCGTGGTCACTGGTGAAGCCGTGAAACAGAAAGCAGCTGCGATTGCTCAAGACATATTGTTAGGGCCCGAAGGTGCTCTCCAGCGCTTTTCCGGTGAGCTCTCTCACTTTTTGTTCTGTTGTTTGCTCCTTTCTTGTCAACCTTTGGCCCTTTGTTATCCCTTTAAGTGCAGATTCAATGCACTTCCTATACGTGTGCTGTATTTCTTAGTACAATCGAAGTCCATTTTATTCATGCCCTTGTCTTATTCTCTTTCTATCTTTTGCCTTCTTCTGCGCACAGGCTTTTTCTACGAGCCTCTGTTCACTCCGTCGGGCGCTTCCCGGGAAATCAACGCGGTGGACTCGGAAAACGGCAAAAACTTGCAGCAGGACTCGTGGCGCCTGGGGCAGCTCCAGAAGCACACCCGCGCCGACCCGCGGCACCCCAATTTCAACGTACGCACGTGTGCTGCTGTACATGTGTGCGGGGGCACAGGGGCGAAAGGGAAAGGGAAGCACTTGGATGCTGCTTGGTGTCTGATACGTCTGTGGCTCTTTGCCCGCTTCTCAAGAAGTTGTATAAACGTTGGCCTAATTCATGCTTCAAGATCGTATTAAAATTATCAAATTTCTTCAACTTTTTTTCCTTTTTTATATGTACTTGTCTCTTTGAGTAGTTCGGCACTGGTACCAAGGAGACCCTATCAGGCGACGGCGCAGCACTGAGGAAACAACTTGTGGACTTTTGGGAGCAAAACTACTTGGCGCCACTCATGACGCTGGTGGTGGTGTCTTCCCTCGACGCGAATGTAGTACAGGGGGCGGTTGAAAAAGCGTTTGCGCCAATACCTTCTACGCGTGATGGTACACCTACGGACTCGAACAAGAAGGGCAAGGAAGAAGCCGGTCAGAGCCGCCAATCCTTCAATCAGCGCCCGCTCCTGCCGCCGGAGTCAGTGTGGCGTGCGCAGAATATTCCCGCGTTTGCAGACCCCAATGCCCCGGGGGCGCCCACCCCCTTCGTAGTGCTGGCCAAACCCGTAGCTCCTTTACGGGTCCTGCGGCTGGTGTGGCCTCTGGCGAGGCCCGACCCGTATTTAGACCTGTATTCTTCTGGCGCAACTACCAGTACAGAGGGTGGCGCTGCATCTTCAACTGCTGCTACTAGCGACAGTGCTGACGCTGTGGCTACTGCTCGAGCTGCCAATGCTGCGGACCTTCTTGCGAAACCTACTCTGGTTCGGAGAATAGAGTGTAGATGTTGTTATGTAGTAATTACATGATCAGAACAATTACTGATTCTCTTCTATTCTTCGTGCATACTGCTTCACAACCAGGTGATTTCCAATTTGTTAGGGCACGAGGGCCCCTCTTCTCTGCTGCAGTACTTGCGTGCCCAGGGATTAGCCAATGCTCTCAGCAGCGGTGCTTCGTACGATTCTACGGATTCTTCTACCTTAGAAGTAAGGGATGATAAGATGATACTATAATGACACATGCTCGCGTGTCGAAGGCGTGTGTGCGCTGGCGGTTGTTTTGTTTATTTGTGTGCATGTGCGCTTGATCTACGCTCTCAATCGGTTACGTATTGCCTTTTTGCCATTTTCAGCCTAACACCTTGCTGCATATTTCTGCACCAGCTCTACTTATCCACGTCGCTGCCTTGTTACCCCAACCCCTATCAAAAGGTGGAAATCAGCTTGACCGGTCGAGGCCTAGAACAATGGGAAGAAGTGGCCTCTTTGACGTTCGGGTACTTGGCGCTGCTGCGGTCACCTAAAGGGGGGGTTCCGCCTCATTTCATGGACGAATGCGCGAAGCTGGCCGACATCAGTTGGCGGTTTCAGGTACACGTATGACACACGACACGTGAGAAGTAGGGAGGCCTTTCTGTTTCGGAAGTGACGACGTCTTTCATAGTGCGCCTCCGAAGCTTGCTTCTTCCTCTCTCTCTCTGACTTTCTCAATCTATCTCTTACATGCGTACTATTAAGCACTCTCAGTTTCTCATATCTCCCGCGCCACCATCTTTGAACTCTATGCTCTATGGTAGGAGCGCGCTCCTCCAATGGCTTACGCTGAATCCCTTGCTACCTCTTTGCCCGAGCTGAGAGCGTCCCGAGGCCCGCCGGGAGTGCTCGGCCCGGCTCGGTATTTGGACGGCCGACGGCTGTTCCTGGACCCAACCTCTACAACTTCAACCTCAACTGCAAGCACGGGTAGCAGTGGCAGCAGCAGTGGTGGTGGTAGCAGCAGTGGCAGCGGTGGCAAAAAGGTCGACCAAACTTCCTCTTACAAGCTAGTGCCACCCAGCGTGCTTGCCCCCCTTGTGAAAGACGTGCTCGCCAAATTGACTCCACGCGCTGCGCTCCTCACTCTCATTGCCCCCGAGTTCACAACAACAACAACAAATGCTGCTAATGATAATGCACAACATCCTCCTTCTTTGGAAAGCGGTTCCTCCACAAAGAAGAGGACGTTTCCAGTCCTCAATCAGCATGAGCCCTGGTACGGTACTTCCTACGGTACTGTGCCCATCGAAGACCTCTTGTCCAAATGCCAAGACGACGCTCAGGCCTTGAAGCTCTTGCCCTCCACCATTGGGTTACCGAAACCGAACCGTTTTGTGCCCACGCAATTTGCCTTCAAAGCTGCCTTGATCACGGACGATGGGGGCAGCAGCAGCGACCTAGGAAGTGGACTGTCACCAACGTCAACAGATGGAGCGACCGCAGCAGCAGCAAAAATCCCAGCGCATGCTGTAGCCTTTCGCCAGCTGTCCTCCCTACAGTCGCGCCGAACTATGTTCAGCTCGTCATCGTCATCAACTTCTACCTCCGTGTCATCGAATAACCCATCAGTGTTGCCAACTTATTCGCCTTCTTCTTCGGCATTCGAAGCAGAATTAACGCGCCCTCCCGAGTTGATTCTCGACGATGCCAAGTGGCGTGGATGGTTCAAGCAAGACGCGACCTTTGGAGGGCCTCGGGCGATTTTGTCGGTGAGCATTGCTAACCCTCTGGCGTCGCCCACGGTGGAAACTACGGTAGCGTCCAAGTTGTGGCGAGCGTGCTTCGTGGATCGTTTAGCAGCGGAGGTACACGTATCAACTCTGTTATTCACTCGTTCGGTCGTGTCCTGGTAGTAAGTTGCTGTGACTTTTACATTTGGATTTTTTTTAAAAGAACTTTCGAGTTGATGAACGCCACGATCAGTAAGGTGCTTCGCTGTGAATAACTCCCTTCAACATCTTCCTTCGTACTTTTTTTTTCCCGCTTGTTGCTCGTGGAACAGGTGTACGATGCCACTCTCGCAGGTTTATCGTATGACGTTGATGTGACGGTCCGCGGCTTACGGTACGGCTGTGTTATGACGCACTTTCTCTCATACTCTCATACCATTCCCTGCTTGAGACTGGCGCTCGTCTCTGGACTCAGGACGCACCCCATCGTAGTTGATCTCGTGTTTTCTTCGATTAAGACCCACCACAATAACTACCATTATCATACAGGTTAACGGTGATCGGGCCAGACCAAACCTTGCCAGATTTCGCCCTCAAGGTAGCCAAAGCAGCGCGCGCATTTGACCCAACTTCGCCCCCTCCTGGAGGGGGCAACAATGCACAGGTATATGTGGGTGCAAGTGTGTGTGAGAGTGTGCTGTGATAAGATACGAGTCACTGAAAAATGGTAGCGGTTATTTAGTACATGGGTGCGTGTGCACTCTTTTCTAAACGCGTACAAGCGCAGCATTGCTCATTCTTTGGCTGGTGGTCCTGATCTCTAATTTTTTGATGCGGCGTGTATATCTACCGTACACGCACTCCATCAGGCGGCATTAGAAACGTTCGAACGGCAACGCGAGCTCTTGATTCGCGACGTCGAGTCGATGCTCGTGCAGCAGCCCATTCAAACTAGCAAATACTGGGAAAGCAACTTGCTTGAGAGGCCGTTCTATCCATTAAAAGCGTACCAAGCTGCGTTAGCCTCGTCGACCTTGTCATCTGTCGCCGAACATGCCAAACATCTGTGGCAACAACCTTGCAATGCGCAAGCGCTCTTGCAGGGAAACGTGAAGCGCAACGAAGCCGACAAGCTCTTTTCGGGCTTACAGGGGGCTTTGACGTGGCAGGGAGGTGCGCTGCCATGGAGCCAACGCCCCACGAAACGCCTCGCGCTGGTGCCAAGAGTGCCACAAGCTCTGGCATTGCTGAAAGCAGGTCAAGGCGAAGGCAATGGCAACGATGTAACGCCCTCAACTTCTTCAACTACGTCAGACAATGCCGCAGCAGCAGCAGCAGTTGGAGTCTATCCTACGATTACACGCGCAGGGTTTGATCCTTCCAATGCTAACTCTGCTGTTACCCTCACGTGGCAAATTCCCGCCACTTCGCCTGCATTCACTGAAGAGAACAGCAACAATGCCGCTTTATCAACAGCACCATCGATTGGATCCATAGTAGGGATTGAGCCACAACTGTCTCCAAACGAAATCTTATTGGCCACGGCACAAGTGTGGGCCGCTGCAGTGAACGAACCCTTCTTCAAAGTACTGCGCACCGAACAGCAACTTGGGTATTTGGTCAATTCAGGCTTGAGGAACAACGATGGCGTGGCCACATTTGTACTGGTTGTGCAGTCGTCGAAATATGGCGTCGACCTCATACAAATGCGCATGGCTTCGTTCATGGCTTCTGCTGAGAAAGAGGTGCTCGAGAAATTGAGTGCAAGTGACGTGGTGGCACTAGCCAAGAGCGAATCGGACAAGCGCAAAATGCGCGATAAACGGCTTATCCAGCAGGTATCTTATTCGAATATTCGGATGTGCTACTAGAACATACCTATAACTCCCTTTTATTTCCAATTTTATTGGATGTGGTATTCCTGGCTAGAACGTCATTCATGAATGCTGGGTGAGATTTGATGTGTCTCATTGATGTGCTTCTTTGGGGTTGCTGGAAATGCTGTACTTAGGTGTCTCGGCACTTCACCGAATTAGAAACTGGCACAAAACAGTGGGATCGCGCTGACCGAGAAGCGACAGCGCTGCTGCAAGTGGACAAAGCCAAGCTGGTTGCCTTCTACCAGCGTTACCTTGCACCCAATAGCCCAGAGAGGCGAGCCCTCGCGGTGCACGTGACGTCACCCTCTTCTTCGTCTGCCGTGGCAACCGCAGCCGATTCGAAACTGACTGCTTACATTAAAGATGTCGCTGATTTCAAGAAAGCGTTACCAAACATACCATTGCGCGACCCAGAAATCACTCTATGACCAATTCTCTTTCGTGCGTGTATTGGGATTCCGCGGTGTTTCTATTTGTGTCCTGTGACCTGCCAAGAGGAGGTTAGATGCCAGTCCTCTATGAGTCTGCTCATGCCCTGCAACGCCAAATGCAATTCTTTTCGGGCCATTCAGAATTCAGTTCTTGTGTTTGATTCACAGCCACAGCCACCTCGGGGCCTGTTCTTTGTTCTTTTTGTCCAAGTTCTAAGTTTTATAGGCTGCGTTACATCTCTGAAGTTGTTACTATTGGCTGGGCGGGAATTGGCATTTAGATCGAAATCGGATTTCCCGTTTGAAATATGTAAAGCATAGCCATGGAAGCAAGGAAATTAACAGGAACGTAGCTAGGAGCTACGTAACACAAACACACTGGGCAATTACGAATGTTTGCGTATGCATTTCGGAATTGCTTTCAAGCGCAATATTTGCGAGCATTACTACATTACCGGCCATCTCGGTTTGTCTAAGTCATTTATTTGTTTGGCTTGACGGCGATAATTCTATATGCTTCTCGCTCTCAACTCTTAACTACAGTACGTGGCCTCATCCCCATGCAATCCTGAATCCCCATGTCGGCTATGATACTGCGCTTTTACCTGGCAGAAGTGCATGAAAAATGCGCAGTGGATACTCTTCACTGTAAAATTGCGAATCTTCCCCAATTTGAGGATGCTTGATCTCAACGAAACTACTACTTGTCGGTATCCCACACGAGGAGTCCAGTTTACTCTTGATCTCAGAAGCCTGCGCCAGAAAGTCAAAGAACGGCCTCACAGCTTTGTCATTGGCGCCGTATCGTTCTTGATGCGCCAGCCATAACTCAGTAGTCGGCATGCAAGACTGTCGTCGTTCCTCTCCGGCAGTCTCAACTGAGTGCAATTTCTCTGAACTGGAACCGCAAGATGCTGCAGAGAGGATGGTGTGAGCCAGTGGTTCCCATGTAAATTTTGCCATGTAGCTATACGTGCAGTCAGACGCAATCACAACGTCAATTCGGCGGCCTTTGCCAATATTCAAACCTTCCAAATCTTTGGATGGAAAAATCTTCTGAAGGGCAGCATCCACATTTGTCCCGAATGGAAGCTCGGCCGCAAAGCACCGACCCTCAAGCCCATTCAACGCAATGTTGCGGCGTAGTAAATCTTGTGCCTCTGCTAAGTCAGTCAATATAACCTATGGTATTAGTTAAAAGATAAGAGAGAATTATAAGGACTTGAAGTTTTACAACAATAAGAAAACAATAACATCTAAGCGTAGTTACCCTTACCTTAGCACTTGGCCAGTGAGCAGCAATCCAAAGTCCAACAGCGCCTGTTCCGGCTCCAAGTTCTAGAACTAATTTCCCCGAAAAATCCGTCCCCTGAAAGGAGACAGAATTAGCCTCAGCATTTGAAGTGGCTAGAACTGAGCAGAGAGCTGGCGCGCAACCCCAGCATACTCCGCCTGTTCCTTCAAGCCGATCTTCGACGCCATCATTGAACTGAACCAAATCAATTGAGGTATCATGCCCCGACAAGGTAACAAAATGTGAAATAGCGGTGCTGTTGGTGCTACTGCTGCCACAATCACCTTTCACCTTCAGGCTCACGCTATCTTCGAGCATCTCTTTACTAGGCTGCATAGCCACTGTAGGGATTATGCTAGTATAATTTGTTGGAGCCTCGTTCTCAGAATCGCTGTCTGAGATCTCGAAGAGCGAGCCAAGACAAGCCGGATCATCGCCCTTTTCTTCAATTAGCAAGGACATCTTTTCAAAGTTTACGTACGAATTCAGGCTAATGTGGCTAATTGGTCATTCGAAATGAAAGTAGTAAACAGCCCGTGATGCCGAAAACCCGTGCGCAAGTAAGTACTTCTAGTAGATCTAGGATGATGATATACTATCAACCACGGGTAAATTACATCGCGAACTCCAGCGAATCCATATCTTTCGAGAGCTTGCTTCGAGATCTTTCTTGGAACTTGGAACAAAATCACAGAAAAAAATAGAGACGTTCACGGAATTTGTTACACTGACGATAAATGTAGTAATAGGTACGGCATACGGAATGTCTTATTTTCAACGGATCAAAAGAATGTTCACATACGTTTCTACGAACGTTTTGATGCACAAGAAAGTAGTACAAGTCTAGTGCTTATCGCTTATCACATCATCACCTCATCACCATACCTAGCGAGCACGTATTTGCGAGCACAAGCCGCTTATGGAGACCATACCTGACAACCATAACTTCGACGATATCCTCAAACGTTGGAAGTGGTGTCTCGGAAGGCGTCACGAACACGGTGGAACCAATCGTTGGCCTCGTTGAGGGCGTCAGAGCTGGACCCTCCGAGTTTACTGAAGACACAAATGAGGACGCGGTAGCTATTTTGAATCACGCCGAGCTAAACCCGGCGGCGCCACCTTGGTATATGAAGGTCTTCAAGAATTATAACGGTACAAAACTGTGTTTGCTATCACAATTCCGCACGCACCTCCATTCTCAAACTTCTCACTTTTATTTTCAAACGTTTTCTGTTTCTGACTTTTCGAATGATATGTGTTCTGTGCCCCTTGACAGCGGGACTCAAATATAACATTGAGCGCTATGGCCGCACTGGAATCGGTGTGTGGCTTTTTCGTTGGAACTCTTCCGCGTTGGTTAAAGGCGCGACGCTTAAGAATGGCACCGTTTTGAAATTGGACCCGGAATCCACTTTGGGTCTCGCCATTGTCAAACTGGGTAATACTGAGGTCTACAATGAACAAAATAAACGTGCTTATATGATGAAACCTGTTGGTAGACGGCACCTGCTCGCGGGTACGAACGTTCTCTGCAAATATAGCCAGTCTTCAGGGACGGGTGAGGGCATCGAGGGACGGCTTTATTATCGAGTTCTCGTCTTTCCCAACGCCAAGGCTGCGGACGATGCGGCCGCTAAGGAGGAGGTTCTTTGTTTGTTAGCTGAGGCCACCACGTCTATAATTCATGCGCCAAATGCCGCGCCAGCTGCGGGCATTTCGTTCTTCGGTTCCATGCGGCAGCTAGAGACTCACAAACCGGTGGTGCAGCCTTCAACCGATGGTGCAGTAGGCGTGGGGTCGCTCTTCACGAAGGAAGGCGAATACGTCATTTTTGAGCACTGCGATAACTGTAATTTCTTCTTGCGCTTGCGTTTCAGTGCCACCATGAATACGCATGGCGAAGGTGTCAAGTACGTTATGGCGAAGGCCCTCTACGATTTGACACCTCATCCTCTGGATTCTTTTCCAGATGACGACCACGACAACTCGAACTCGGTGCTCGAGAATACCTTCAGATATTTGCGCGACTCGACCCTGGTAAAAGTCCTGGGTATTCTAGTTCATTGCCCTACCGAAGCTTCGGAGGACATCTCTTTCCTGGGCAACAAGCTCGTCATTGTGGCGAAACAGCAGCCTGCCGCTGGAGGGTGGAAAGCCTTCTTTGTTGAGAGCTTGAACCTCATGCCCACTGGCGAAGAGGCTTCGTGTGGCCTCGCGCTCAGTTCCGAGCTCATGCCCCTTGCTGCCGTAGACCAGGAGGCCGTTCATCAAGCTGGCGCCAACCTGCTGATGCGGAGCAACGCCCTCGGCGAAGACGATTTTGTGTTCATTCAGGCCGTTGAGAAGCGCAAGATCAGGCTGGTGAGCGAGGACGACGAGCAGCCATCGCCTACTAACAAGCGCTCCAAAGCTGAAGATACGTCGTCTCTGCGGTTGGCGTCTAGCAGCAGCCCCACCAGCGTTACTGCTCTAGCTTCGACTGAGGCGCGCTCGTAAGTCGGGCTGCCTTTGGACTTTACAGAGGCTCCTTAGGGTACTACGTACTACGGGGAAATCAAATGAAGCCATGGTGCATGGTGCACACGAAGGATTTTATTTGCCTGAAGCTCGGGGCTGAAAAGAAAGATGCGGTAGTTCAAAGAAAAAGTACTCGTGGATGCTGCATGAGTCTGAGAAGGGGCAGAAAGAGTTTAGAAGAGCAAGTTTTTTTAAAACGAAAGGGCTCTAAAACTCAAAGAGGGATAATTCGTGTATCAGTCCGCCCTTAAAAAATTCTGGGTTTTCTTCCTCGCTGTCCTAGCCCCCTAGCCATTCTAATTCCAGCTTTTCGAACATCCGAATCCTGTATCATACCAAATGAGAAACTGCTTTTGTCATAAAATTTTTGCCACAACGCCACAACGCCCTTCGGAATGTTTAATGTGTAAACAGTTCCTTTGCACAAAAGCAACAAGACAGCAAAGCAGCTCCAGCTCCAACTACGATGCTCATGTTACAACAGAGCAATATCATTACTTTTTGATGGCCAAATCGTTCTCTGCCATCATGCCAGTGCCAGACACTCGTTTGCCGTCGACATATACCGCTTTGATGCTCCGGTCGTCGCCGCAAAAGATGAACTTTTCAAACCGCTCCAGCGCGCCCTCGGGCTTCAGGCCCAGCAAATCGACAGGCCCATTGGCAGCGGCCAAATCCACCTGCCGTAAATTTATGGTCAAGTGACGAGGAAAAGTTCGTTATCGAGGATGCAAGGTATGTCGCAGTGGTTGTACCAATGCAAGTGGTACAGTACCAGAAAGAAAAATACAGAGCAAAAATTATGGTGAGATAAGCGCAAAAATCGTGGAGCAGCCTATGCAAGGAAGCCTACACGCCACCGAATGCAATATCAAGAATAAGCCCCCACTCCATCACTACGAATATTACCACAAGCGCGTCAAGCTGTTTGCCCGGCTTGAAGTTGCCGCACAAATGGTCTAAACCCAGCACTTCAGCGCCACCAACCGTCGCCAAATGGAATGCCTCGGCATAAGTCAGTGCTTCTACAGGAGCCCAAGAGGGCGCAGCAAAGGATACGGCGCGGCTGGCCAGGATAGCCTGTCACATGTACCACACGGTAGGAAGGCTGAGAAGGTTGGTGGGTTGAAGGAGAAAGAATGCGAAATGAGGAAAAGTACACTCGAGGGTTAAAAAACAATCACAGCCCAAATAGTAGGGAACGAAACAACGATAAAAGGATGCATTTACTTGGCGGAGAGCGTCGAGCATCGAAGGCGAGTAGCCGCCCGCAATGTCCGTCCCCAGCGCCACTTTGATGCCCTTGTCCAGCAGAGGGCGCACGTCCAAGACCCCGCTCTTGAGCATGAAGTTGCTGGAAGCGCAGTGCACCACACCGCATTTGGTCGAGTGCAGCACGCTCTGCTCCGCACTGCATAGAAGCCAAGCAAGATGCAAAGATGAGTAAAATAAAGAGGATGTTGCTCTGGAAGCACGAGACCGAAAAAAAATCGTAAACTGGCTAATTCAAGCTTTGTGTGTACATGTGTCGAGCAGCTTTAGCTCCATTGTAATCTATACTAAACTGTACCATATTCGTGCACGAACCTCCCGCAGTGGACGCAGTGGGCCATGTAGCTGCGCTCGTGCAATAACCCGTGGTTTTTGTACACGTCAGCGTAAGTGGCGGCGTCGGGGTGCAGTTCTTTCACCCACGCGATTTCGGCGGGGGACTCGGACAGGTGGCTGTGTACCTAATGTAGTTGTCGCGGGGGAATATATTGGATATGCGAACATGGAGCGAGAGAGATTGTGGAGGATAGGTAAACATGAATTGAAGAAAGGACGGGAGACGTAAGAAAAGAATACACGAGAGGCCAGTACGCATGCAACGAATAGATTAATGCTTTGGAACAGATGCGTGGACAAGAGCGGCGCGGAGCGCTGAATACAGGGAAATCATGCTGGAGAATTAGAAGGCTCTTCAATGGAGTATCGCTCCGACCGTGGGGAAATATACGTACCGGAAGCAAGCGTTCTTCTCCTTGCTTGTCTTCGTTGCCATTCTTCGCAGCTCGGCCTTTGGTGCGGCTCAAGTGACCCAATCCGTGCATCAGCTCCGACGAGCAAGTGGGGACAAACCTAGAATAGAATAGCACAGTCGTCAAAGCGGTGGAGGGCAACAGTACAAATGGTGAAGATGAAGAGAGGTGACGATGCGAACTCTCTTTCAACGTCAAAATGATACGCGAAGGAATACAGGAGAGGGTCATTCCAGCCCATAGAAGGAAGGTGTCTGTGAATATATACTTGTGTATATACACCTTGGAATGATGGAGGGCGTCACGAGCGGTTCGGGTCCGAGGCACTTGTTCCCCGATTGCGCTTCTTCAGACGAATGCACGTACTCGATGAAGGCATTTACGTCTCGGAGGGCGGCCGAGGCAGAGTCTTCCACGTAATTCGGCGGGGAATTGCGGTCCATAGACACCTTTTGGAGTTGGAAGGAAAAAGAGCAAAAGGACCAGGAAAGGGCGAAGAAAGATACGATAGTGTTATAACAGCAAATTGAACAAGTGCACCAGGAGGTGAAAGGACTTGATTTCATCGAGATGTGTTTTGGAAAAAAACATATGAGAGGACTTTCTTCGGTCTCACAAGCCATCCAGGCAAAGAAACGAAGTGCTACCCATTTTCTTTCTACAGCCATTCTATTCTTTTCCCATTTCCCCAACCTTCACCCCCCCTGTATTCACCTTCCCCACGTGTGCGCGCTGCCCCTGTTCGCGCACAATGTCGACGAGAAGCTTGGTCGCTTGTAAATGAATGGTCGCGAACCACGAGCAGGTTGTGGTGCCTTTGAGGTTGGTGTTTTTGGGTTAACCATAAGAGGCACAACACAACCAAACAAAACGAAATTACGCTGAAAATTAGGCAAAACAACGTTAAAATAATCAAAAACAACATTCTTACTGTGGATAATTTTTAAGATGAAAGAAATGTGTACATGTATTAGTAAAAATAATTGAAGTAAATCACCGCTTTTCAGGCCGCGAGCCACTGCTGCGTTGTACACTTTCCGCGCGTAAGCCAGGTCTTTGAATTGACTCTCCACGGGAAACGTGTACGTCTCAAGCCACTGTTAGTTTCGAATATAAGCACGAAGTAAGCAACATGCGAGAGGAGATTCGATTTACAGAAACAAGAATGACGAGTATTGCTGCGGCCACCCTCGTACTGGTGGCCATAACGCGTGATATCACCTTCCAATACGTGCAAGCGTTCAGTGCCTTACAAAAACTAGTCAAGAAACAAGTAAAATCGGACCAAGAACAACCCTAACTTGTAAGCAACTCGAAGCAGGCGCAAGTCATGACTGTTAAATGATCAATAAGAATGACCTGCAGGAGGGGTAAGTCCATCCCAGTCCCGAGGAAGGCGTACTGCGGCGCGTGAGCGTGGCCATCCACAAACCTAGTAGGAAGTTCGAGGTTGGTTGGTGGGTCCAAAATGGGTGGTGCGTCACCGCAGACGCAGGAGGGGATAGACACACAAAAGGGTTTGATGGGAGCGATTTTGTAAATGGTATGAAAGGAGAAGAGGAGCAAATAGGAGCTTTGTATGAATAACAGAATGATTACCCGGGCACGAGGACTTCAGCCGGGCTCAAAGTGTTGAGCACTTTGGACACGGCAGCGACACGCTCCTCGGAGTCCGCACAGGTGTTCAAATCGACAAGCTCGAGCACTTCGCCTCGAGGGCCCACCTAGTCGATGGATGCGATGGATTAAAAAAACATCAAAATAGTACAATTTACTAGCAAGCTGCACGCTTCTTCTGGTTGCACACCCTATTTTTCTCATTCATGATGGTCTCGGGCAGCTACAAGCAGGTGTTGATAGCATCACTCAGCTTGCTAGCACTAACCGTCAAAAGGCCATCCTCCAGGACTTCCAATTTCCCAAGCGCCAAAGAGTGTACAATACCACCGCGGAAAGCCTGCACTGCAGTCTTGGAGCCTATCAGTGCCTTTTCAGATGCGCTCGAAGGTCTGTCCAGTGTTGACGCGTACGCTGCCGGCATCGAGGACGGTGGCGGGGCAGCAGCAGTTACTTTGACAGCCGCGGCATGAGCTGAGGGCTTACTCGCGGCTACCCAGGTCTTTAAGATTTGCAGAGCAAAGAAATTAAGGTTGAAAATAAATGAAAGGTAACGTCGGTCAGTGAATACGATTGCCAATGATGGCCAACTACATAAACACACTGTAACATATGGGATCAGTCTTATGCTTGAGGAGCTACGTATGTGGTGAGGATGTTGTATTAGCATCACGTGATTCTAATAAATGCGCTCCAGGCAAAGTAAAGTTTCTGAAAACAGATACCGCAAGCGACGAGCATGCTGCTGCGAGGCCGATGCTTTTGTATGCAATTGTGGCCATGGTTTCTCTAGTACGTGCGTGTGCGAAGTACGACTTGTATATATGGCAAACCCTTCAAGCACGAGAACCATGTTGAATCACATCGGTTCCTCATTTTCGGCGTTCTGGAGATTTCACTCCGACGGAGAAATATCACAGAAATCCCTGAAGATGACGAGTTCTGATTTTTGAGACAGGCCCCAAAGCCCCGAAGGGCCGGAATTAGAAGACTAAGAGGTAGAGAAGAAAAGCAAAGCAGCGCAAACTAGACCTAAGAAGCTAATCAGGCGCACATGCCCGAGTGACCATGGAAGTGATGGTAGCGGTCCAAAGTGGCACGCTCCTCCATGCTCTGAGAGTAAGCTCAAAAGGAGAGTTTCTCTTCAGTCATAAATTTCAAAATGGAGTTTTCTCTAAGGAGATTTCATAGTAATCGGCCTCAAGGTCGCCGAAAATATATCTTTCCGCCGGATCAGCTCTTGGCGTTCTGGTAAATGCTGCATTCTGGATGTTTCCTGACTTCACTGTGCCAGCAAAAAGAGGAGCGCAGCACTTGCATCCACACCGATCACCGATTCGTTAAGTATACATATCGGGGAGAAAGGGGCAGCGCTCACAAAAAATGCTGAAGCATGTAATACGCCTTCAAATTCGAGGTACAGGGATCTTGCTTGTAACCTGCCATCCCTTGATCTTTGATCCTGACCTCGCGATCGTTCTCGGAACAGTCGGCAGTTGGCCGCTATACGACCTGGTTTGCTCCTTGATTTGCTCAATTTTCTGTGTGCATAAATCCTGTGCTTAGTCTGCTCGACCAACCATGAAGCATTTTTTTTGCTGCATGGATGCACGTGCGTAGCGGCAGCGCACTTCTGTCTTCAGAAAGCAGAGGCTTTTCCATGTGGCTAAGGTTTGGTTAGGGGCACTGCAGCTCTGAATTTGATAACAGGAAAATCGCAAGCCTCAATTAGATTAGAAAAAATGAGATTATACTCCCCAATCGCAAAGAAGCAACATTAAATGGAATGGAATGAAGCTGTGCGTTTTGATGAATCCTCTAGAACAAGTCTGACTGGGCTGAGTGTCCTTTTGGGTAATGCAATGTTCATCTTTACTCTTATTAGCCCTGTAGAATCAATTCTCGGAAGGGGGTACAGGTACAGGCATAGGTTTCGAGTACGTCCGCGATCTCCGCGATCTCCATTCCGACCTATCTTCTGCAATGGCACGCCATTTTTTGAAGTTTACCGTTAGCCCTTTGCACTTTAGGGCCTTCTTTAATGTCCGACCCGGTGTCATATCAGGGCATCCATTCGGTCTTAAGTGTGCTACCATGATACCTAGGAACTTACAGCTAAATTAAGATAAAGATACATATATTATATACGGAATTTTCACACCAAGATCGCTCATTACTTTCACCTCATAAATTCATGAGTTGTGTAATCACGAAGAGCCCTATCTGGATTATTTTACGAGAGCACAACCCAGTCGCGCTTAAATTCAAATAGGCACTTGTTTTTAGCCACATGTAGCCAGGTTAAGACAAAAATAGAATCCAAGGTTTGTTCGAGCGGGATGTGGTATGAATTTTGCTTTCTATTGAAAGACGAGCACGCGATTCAACAGGGAGAAAAAGACACTGCCACGGTATCTCATAGATACTTCTGGGCTTTGCGAGCAATTTCTGTGAAGTCGGCCTGAATTCGAACACCGCTACCACTGCTGCTGCTGCTGGAAGCTTCACTTGTTTTCAGATCTGAGGGCACGCTGCCATCTTCTGCGTTACTTTCAGGGCCCGCGGCCGTTGTGCGCACGACACGGATGGGGTATGTGCCTACCGGCTCCACATTGTTCGTAGCCGTAGCCGAACGAGCTAAACCGTTTACGAATCTATAAGGAGTAAAGACAAACAGAGAACGTTACCTGCAATACAGTAGCAACAGGCATAATGTTTTGAAATACTTGGGCATAAAGGCATCAAAACAAAAAAAAAAGAGAGAGAGAGAGAGATGGGGAACGTTGGTCTTGCTTTGCAATCAAGGATGTTGCACGGTGAGACCTCGTGGTTTGTATATAATGCGGGCAAAAATCAAGTCACTCACCCAGTGAGGCCGTCTTTCTCACGCACGCCTAGGCGATCACCCGTTTGCAGCGAAAACATCTGAGGTGATGAAGACGGGTGAAGATGCAACCAACGGGGGGCAAGTAAACAGAAAGGAGGTTAGAAAAGTTATTATTTGTAATGCACGAAAAATAATTTTCTGGGTGAAGAACAGCCTTCGTGACAACGCTGTACCTGGGCACAGGTAGGGCAAACGACGCGAGGAATACCGTTAGCACCATCGGCGTCGCCTGGAATGCACTCCCCTTTCCACAAGTCAAACGCGCAACGAGTGCACTGCCCGTCGACCAAGTACACCTGTATAAAAGAAAAATGCCTGGATAATGAGATTAGGACAAAGCAGAAACGCACACATCCCACTCAAATTCTCGGGCGACCCAGAAACATCGCAACGAAGAGCGCAACCCAAGGAAGAAACAAGTGACAAGCTCCATCGTTGTGGACCTGGCTTTCTGTCGGCCGGCAGCACGCAAATTTACGGGGACCAATTTCTTCGCTAAGAGTAAGCTCCCACGCTTTGACTTTGCCAGGTGGCGGTAGCGACACTCCTGACACATCCGTGAATGCCGGTGGGATGACAGCTCGTTGTCCGGTTCGCTTCTTCAGAAATTTGCGCTCGCCTTTGGGCGTTCTGTCTTTTTTACTGCCACCGCTGCTGCCGCCACCAGACAATGCTTCTTTAAGATTAACCTTCCCATTCATTACGGTCCAGGCTGCACGATGGTTATTAGGAACGACAGGTGTAAATGCGGAGCTTTGAGGTGCTAGTTCGTTGAGTACCAGCGCCAGAACTAGGAATACTCTACAAGCTAGCATTCTGGTAGATAACATTTCCTTAACTACTGGCTATGAGTGAAACAATTGCGTGAATCTATTCTCGAAGTGAATTCGGCGGCTATGAGCTATGCTTGTAGGAAGCCAGACTCAAACTGAATGAGGCTAAAGCAGCTGAGAGTTCGGAAAGTGCAAGGAAAGAAGACGAAGCTGACGTGCCGATGACGTGTATCTTACAGGGGCGTATTATCACTTATTTCGAAAGAAATGAACGTGACATGAGGGATTCTTGAGAGCTACGAACCATCTATTCATTAAACTTGGACGTAGCTCAGAACCCACAAACGTATGATCAGTATTAAATATTGCTGCTCTGTCCGTCAGCAGTGAACTAACCATACAAGCCAACGCGACATGCACTAACACATCTATCCTTAACGGCGGCGTGCCAGAGCAACCAACAGAACTGATGCGATGCCTACAGCCGCGGCCACGTGGATCATATTTAAGCCTGCCGGTGTCTCCTGAGTGCTCTGGCTTGTGCTGCTGCTGGTGCTGCTAGACTCACGATTCTCTCCCCCTGGTGGCGAATCTTTGTGTAAACTGCCTTGGCGAACAGGAGCAGAACTTGCACTAGTGGAAGAGGTGGCATCGCTGCGGCGGTTGGTGCTTCCTCTGGATTGCGACGAGGATGTGGGGATGGGAACCGCAGTCTGCACTACAGCTGGCGCCGCCATCGGCACTGCAGATTCGGTGGCAGCAGCAGCAGCAGCAGCAGCGGCGGCGGCGGTGGCAGCTCTTCCCGGAAAGAGCACTTCCCAGAGCTGGGTGCACCAAGGCTCCACTGCTGCTTCTAGGCCCGTGCGCTCGTCCGCTTCACCCCTGTAGGGGGGCAAATGGGGATAACGGGGGAAATGAGTCAAAGTGTATGCTTCAATCAAGTTCAAGACTTCAAAGCACTGTGAGTAATCTCAAGAAAGACAAATGCAAACGCATACAAATATATGGACCCATGTGCACAAGGTTGTCTAACACTAGGCAGGCTGATTAAATTACGGCTGAATGCCATTGCATCTCGAATCATTCCCAACCTTGGGATGAGTCGCGAGGCACCGAGAAGAGCTAGCCGAGTGTCGATCGCTTTGGCAGCTTGGTTGCAGTCTTTCGCGCCGGTACTTTGTCGGTCTAGCAATAGGTTGGAATCTCCTAGCCCCTAAACGAATCAGCGTGATTGGACAGAAAAGCGGAAGACTAAAGATTAACAAGGCGTTTGGTTTGATTCTAGAAAAAAAAGCAGCAAACCATCGTAAAAAGAGAAACTTGAAGGGGGGTGTTCCTCAACTATTGCTTCGGTAACATTTACCATGACAGCAAAATTCACGCGGCCTTTCAGGAAGTTGTTGGCGTGATCACGCCGCTGCAAAAAGCGCAGCGCAGACGCGCCGTCCTCTGCAATAGCGCCTTGCTCCACGGTTTGAACTACAACTACGACCCAGATCTTTTCACTCCCCGTTGAGCTCACGAGTTTGCGCAAGGCTGACAGAGGTTCCACACTGCAGGCCGAGCCAGAAGACGCTGCTTTCTGCTCCTGGTCAAACCCGCTTGCTAGGCGTTGCGCGACATCGCGAGCAGCATCGCCAGCCCACAAGATATACAGCAACGGTGGCCCTAGAATCATTCCTATGGTGGTGCTAGGGTGTTGTATGACGGCACTTCGCTATGATGCTATGATGCTCTGAGCTCTGAGATCTGAGAAGAAGACGATGAATGAGCTGGTTTCTTGTAACTAAGATCTTACAGGGGGTTGTAGTGACTATTGTGTCGCTGGATGCTGAGGTTAGGGTTCTGGGAAAAAAAGCAGAGCTTTTATTCATTTGGAGAATCCTGAGGAAAAAAAAGCTCAAAAGAGCTCCCCAACGGAAAAGAGATAGCCCAACGGACAACTAGATTGCATAAGGAATTTTTGAAGCATTTTCCCGGAACCCTAGCTGAGGTGTGAAGTGAACACAAAACACTGCGCACTGCGCAAGCTGCAATACCGCGATCCAGATTAGCATCCGGCATTCCCCACTGGCAATCATATATGCATGGTAAGATGATAGACATTAACCGGGCCTCAAGCGAATTGGATTTATGTACTCCGAGGTGCGCGGGGTTGTTTTCCATTTACGGGTTTATTGTATTGATAGAAAATATATCAAT